>Ga0180222_1001429_pt1 | contig 24768 bp, 28 predicted proteins | sample eDN5th37CKraftOP_FD_151336 | JGI IMG/M metagenome (GOLD analysis project Ga0180222, IMG submission 151336) | Enriched Organic Plus compost microbial communities from Emeryville, California, USA - eDNA 5th pass 37_C Kraft OP (version 2) (version 2) ...
GAACACCGCCCGATCATCGATCGCCGCCCGGCCGCCGCCTTGGGGCCGCGCCCGGAATCCGGGCAGCAACGGTTCGACGATCTCCCACAACGCATCCGGCACCAGCCGTAAAGACAACGCATCGACCACGACAGTGCACTATGCCGCACACAAGATCCGAGCCATAAGAGACATGCTCTTAGCTTGTCAGACGTCAACAAGGCTACTGAAGTCGGAGTTTCGCTACCGACGGGCGCGGATCCGGGGCCCCAAGAATGATCCGATCGGGACAAACACCCGACGGGAGGGCGCTGAATGCTCCCCCGAAAACCGGAGCTGACGCTCGACGTCATCAGCCAGCCAGCGCGGTTCCGGAGTCTGGAACCCTATCTGGCGCTCTCCGCTGAGCGATGGCCACAGTAGATATCAATCAGAGAGTACCCACGAGCGAGGAGGTTCATCGGTGAGCGAGAGCGCAGTAGTTCCAGTTGAGTCAGGGATCCGCGATTCCGAGTTGAGAGCGGTCGAGCAGTTCCTGTACGCCGATGCCGAGCTTCTCGATCAGTGGAGGTTGCATGAATGGCTGGCAACCTTCCGTTCCGACGCGCGGTATCTGGTGCCGTCGACAGACCTACCCGACGGCGATCCGGCGCAAGACCTATTCCTTGTTCAAGACGATCGCTTCCTGCTCGAACAGCGTGTGAACTCTTTGCTCACCCGAGCCGCGCACGCCGAGTACCCGCATTCACGGACTCGACGAATGATTACCAACATACGGGTTGTCGACGAAGGCGACGATCAGCTGCGCGTGACTGCGAATTTCACGATCTTCCGAATCCGATCTGGTGTGCTCGACACGTATGTCGGACAGTATCGACACCTGCTCGTCCGCGATTCTGAACACGGCTACGTCTTCGTGGAACGGCGATCTGTCCTGGACCTCGCCGCCCTACGGCCACAAGGAAAGGTCAGCATTCTGCTGTGAACAGACTCGCGAACAAGACGGCCATTGTGACAGGCGCCAGCCCGAACATCGGCGGCGCGTTGGCGCGGGGGTTGGCCGCTGAGGGTGCCCGTGTTGTGTGCACCGATGTCTCGGAGGAAGTGGCGAAGGGCTGCGCCGACACCATCATCGCTGCAGGCGGCGAGGCGGTGGCTATCGCTGGGGATGTTACCGACCCCGACCACGCAGAGGAGGTAGTGGCGAAGGCTGTGGAGCGCTGGGGCGCGGTTGACATTTTGGTGAACAATGCAGTGTGGTTCAACCAAAAAGGTCTGCGCACCATGCCGATTGAGGAGTTTCGCCGTCAGACAGACATCATCTTGGGCGGCGCGTTCCTCTTCACCCGCGCTGTCGCGGAGTCCATGATCACGACGGGTACCGCCGGCAGTATCATCAACGTTCTTTCTACGGCGGCATGGCAGGGTCAGCCTGGCAACATCGGCTACGCCACGGGGAAAAGCGGACTGATCAACTTCACGCGTTCCGTTGCGATGGAGCTGGCTGAACATAGGATCCGAGTCAATGGATTCACTCCCACGGCGACCCAGCCGGAGGACCCAGATACGCTGAGGCGAATGGCTGAGGCGGCGGCGAAACAATCCATGGACTATCCAATGGATTTTAGTGGCCAGTTCCCCTGGCATAGACTGCCGACGCCGAGCGACTACGTCCCCACAGTGGTTTTCCTTGCGTCCGATGAATCCGCGATGATCACTGGTAGCAATATCACGGTTGATGCGGGGGCGACTGCGAAGTACTGGCCATGGTCGCCCCATGCGAAATAGGCCTTTAGGTGTAGTGCAAGCTCAGCTCGGAGGAGGCGACTAGCCGTGGAAACGCTGATTCGAATCGAGCCGAATCTGTCCGAAGTTCGATCCCCTCACGGTGTAATACCGGTTGCGGAAGTCAGGCTTGGCGGTGTTCCGCGCGGTGCCGTCGTCGTGCTCTGCGATGAGGGTGGATTCGACCGAGACTCGTCCGAAATACTCAATGGACTAGCAGAACACGGCTACGAATCGGTGGCGGCCGAACTAGGCGTCGATGGCTCGACCCTTGATCGGGAGCCGGGTACTGCCGACGCTGGTGTGGACGCCCGTTCCGGTACCGATGTTGTGGCCGAGGTCGATGCACTCCTGGATCATCTGAGGTTCCGGGGCTGGTGTGATCAGCAAATCGGCGTCGTCGGACTTGGCGCAGGTGGGCAGATCGCGCTGCGGGCTGCATCCGAGTTTGGGCTGGGTGCGGTAGTTAGCATTTCACCACAATCGGTGTCCGAAATGCTTGGGGCCGAAGCGCTCTCGTGGGTGGACCAGGACCGGGTAATTCGGACGCCGTGGCTTGGGTTGGTGGCGACGAGGGGCCCTGACCACACGAAGCGGATTCTCGACCTCGAATCAATGCTCGACGAGCGATCGCCCGTTTACGTCCAGATCGTCGGCTACCCCGGGGTGGCCGAGACATTCTACCGGGATTCGAGGGAAGCAGTCGAGCACGCGGCGTCGTTCGATGCCTGGCAGCGGACCGTGGAATGGCTCAATCTCCGCGTGGTGCCCCGGCCCACCCCGTTGGCGGAGGCGTGGGCGAAGAAGGCCGCACTTCGATGACAGCGATTCAGTCTGGTCGCTGCCGCAACGATGAAATGGAGTTTCACATGTCTGAATATGTGGATGACGACAGAAGTATGCCGCGCTTTCGTGTAAACCGGCAGGCCATGGTCGACCCCGATGTATTCGCCAAGGAAAGGAAGTTGATCTTTGATCATACTTGGCTCTACGTGGGGCATGAGACCGAACTCCGCAAGCCGAACGACTTCAAGACCCGCTCTGTAGGTGGTCGGCCTTTGATCTTCGCCCGGGACAACAAGGGCGATATCCGTGTGTGGGTGAACTCGTGCCCGCACCGCGGTGCAATGCTGTGTCGGGAACCGAAGGGCAACGCGCGCTTCATGACCTGCTTCTACCACGGTTGGAGCTTCAATACTTCCGGAGACATGGTCTCCATGCCGGGCGACGACGCGTATGGCGAGAACTTCGAGCGCCCGGGCCTGGCATCCCCGGCGAAGGTGGACTCTTACCGCGGATTCGTATTCGTCACCTTCGACCCGGATATCGAAGATCTCAAATCTTATCTGGCCGGAGCTGCCGAGTATCTGGACTTGATCTGTGATCAGTCAGAGGAGGGCATGCGGGTACTGGAAGGCACCCACGAGTACTCGGTCAAAGCCAACTGGAAGCTGCTGGTAGAGAACAGCTTCGACGGGTATCATGCGGTCTCTGCGCATCAGCGTTACTTCGAGATGGTCATGGCTGCCCGAGGCAAGCTCGACGCGGGCGCTCTGGGCGAATCGGTGGGAATCGACCTTGGAAACGGACACGCAGTCGCCGCCGGCGGTCCGACCACTGAGGGCTTGTTCGGCCGCCCACTCACGGAAGCGGGGCAAGCGGAAAAGGAAGAGCGATTCCGCAAACTCCGTGAGTTGCACGGCGATGCGTGGGTGGACCGCATGCAGGGAGCGCGCAACCTGGTCATCTTCCCCAACCTGGTCATCATCGACCTCGTCATGGGTGTGGTCGTCCGCAAGATTGATCCGGTGGCGCCCGACTACATGGAGGTCACCGCGTGGGAGCTGATCCCACCGGAGGAGGGAGATGAGCTCAAGAAGCAGCGGCTCGACAACTTCCTGACCTTCTGGGGTCCGGGTGGATTGGCTTCGCCGGACGACGTGGAAGCACTCGAGGCGTGCCAGAAGGGCTTCGAATCACGGCAGGAGCTTCCCTGGTCCGATATTTCTCGGGGCATGAGTAGGCCGGTCGCGTTGGGGTCGGACGAACTGCAGATGAGGACCTGGTGGCGTCGATGGAACAAGATGATCACAGGTGAGGAGCTGCCGCCGGAGTCACACGAACCAATCAGCGATGTCTACCGGGGCGAGTCACAGCGCGAATTGAGGTCCATGCCGGCGACGTGACCCGGGTAGGCGTTCATTACATACCTGCCTGAGAAGGAGGGGGTCGCGGGTGCAGGTGGACCAGCACTTGCACCCGCGACGGGGGACACGGTCCGCGGCCAGCCCCAAAACCTAGCGCCCTTTGCCGATCGACGAATCTCTGGGTTTGATGTCCACTTGAAGTCATGATCGAGCCGCACTGAGGCGACCCGAGATCAAGGTTCCTCGTCCGATTGACAGCCGGGGAAGTGGACCTCATGAGGGCACTCTGAGCCGCGAGACGTGCGCTCCGCCACCGAGGCTGGGCCTACCCGGGCTGGGTCCCGATCACCGATCCGCAATATGTGTGAGTGGCTCACAAAGGCAATCTGAATCCATGTTCTTGAAGGGATTCGTCAAACCGTAGGCATGGGCCTGAAGGACATGCATAACGAAGGAGCGAACTGTGACTATTGGAGAAGTCTCGAACAACAGAGTCGTACCTCGCGATGCTGCCACCGTCATACTTCTGCGCGACAGACCTTCCGGGTTGGAGGTCTTTCTGCAGCGACGAGCGACAGGAATGGCCTTCGCAGCCGGGATGACAGTCTTTCCCGGAGGCGCCACTGACCCGCGAGACGCGTCCCGCGCTGTCGAGTGGCTGGGGCCGTCTGTCGCGTGGTGGGCCCAGCAGTTTCACTGCGACGAAGACAGTGCCCGCAGCTTGGTTCTGGCAGCGATACGCGAGACCTTTGAGGAGTGCGGGGTTCTCTTGGCCGGCCCGACGCCCCGCGCCACCGTGACCAGTACAGCCAGGTACGCAGACGATCGGATCGCGTTAGAAGAGAAGTCCCTCACGTTCGGTGAGTTCCTAAGTCGAGAAGGGCTGGCAGTCCGGACTGACTTGTTGATGCCCTGGGCGAACTGGATCACTCCAGTAGGTGAGAAGCGGCGCTATGACACACGCTTCTTTGTCGCATCAGTTCCCAGCGGACAGACTGCGGATGGCAGAACGACGGAGGCATCGGACACAATGTGGATGTCCCCTGCACTTGCCCTCGAGGCGTGGAAGGACGGGCACAGCATGTTGCTTCCCCCCACCTGGGCTCAACTCAGAGAGTTGTCGACGTATGCGAGTGTCAGTGATGTGCTCCGCGCTGAGCGAGACCTGAACACAGTCATGCCTCGGATTCTTGATTCGCCAGGTGCGATTCCACTGGACTTTCCTGACGTGGAGGCATATGTGGAGAGTGGACCGACGCCGTGGAACATGTAGTAGGTCTCCACTAAACGTGTCTTCACGGATGCGGCGTGCCTGCTGTAGGTACGCAGCCCAGGTCTATTTGAGCCGCAACGCGACCGAACTCTCACGAGAACCTCTGCTGCCCAAATTGGTGAGGGTCCTGTGACAAGGACGAAGGCCCTCTGGTTGGATCGGAGCGCCTAAGCGGCGCCTGGTGGACTGTCCGCACCTAGTACCGGCCCAGCACTGGCGTGTAGCTCGCGGCACACCGCCGGTTGGCAGACCACCTCGGCCCTGACGCTGTCTGACCCGGACTGTGTCTTCATGACGCCAACGTCCAGAGTTCGGGTGAGGCAGGATCACACGCCTGGGGCGCCTCGCCGCAGTACTGCGGCGAGGCGCCCCAGGCGTGCGTGCCGGCGCTTGTGTGCATCCGGTGTGGGCGTCGTGGTCGAAAGGCAATCCAACGGGGTCATCTGCGGGTTGAAGTCGCCGGAAGTCTTGACCGCCATAAGAACTCGGCAGATCACCAGTTCCGAACGGCGAAATCGGTACCGCTACGGTGTGACCGCCCAATGACCTGCTTCGCGGAAGCAGTCCAAGCGCTCCCCTGCGTGTCAGGCTGAGTTGAGGCCAGCGGTTCACAGCAACTCCGCCTGCAGGGCGAGATACGGATCAACCCAACGATGACGATGCCCACCCCTACGGCGGTCGAGGACAATGACCGCATGGCCTCCATTCACCCCCGCGCCGACGGACCCCGCCGACGCGTGTTCAGCCCAGCCGACAAGCTCGCCCACCTGGTCGCGTACGAGCAGGCCTGCGAGACGAACGAAGGCGGGGCATACCTGCGCCGCGAAGGCCTGTACTCGTCGCTGATCAGCGAATGGCGCAAACAACGCGACGCCGGCGTGCTCGACGGCAAACAACCCGGCACAAAAATCGGCAAACTCACCCCCGAGCAGGCCGAAATCGCCCGACTCAAGCAGGAGCTCGCCCGCGCCAACAAACGGTTGACCACCACCGAGGCCGCCTTGGACATCATGGGAAAAGCTCACGCTCTCTTGGAATCTCTCTGAAGAGAGAGCGGATGTCGACGACAGGCCGAACAAGCGCTGACCGCCGCGTGGTGCAACCTGACCGAGGCCGGGGTGTCGACGAGAACCGCGAGCGCGTTGACCGGTGTGGTTCGTTCGACCGCAGGCCGGCGCCGCGCCGCAGCCACCGCACCGACACCGCCGGTGGCACCGGCGGTGTCCGAACCGGCGAACAAGCTCACCGACCTCGAACGCCGTCGCATCCTCGAGGTGCTCAACAGTGATCGGTTCGTTGATCGGGCACCGCTCGAGGTGTATGCGCAACTGCTCGACGAGGGCGTCTACCTGTGTTCGGTGTCCACGATGTACCGAGTACTGCGTGACAACGCGCAGGTCAGCGAACGTCGCCGGCTTGCGAGGCACCCGGCGAGGACCTGCCCGGAGCTGGTCGCGACCGCGCCGCGGCAGGTGTACTCGTGGGACATCACGAAGCTTGCCGGACCTACGAAAGGAAAGTACTTCGATGCCTACGTGATGATCGACATCTACTCGCGGTACATCGTCGGAGTCCATGTTCACGCTCACGAATCGGGTGTGCTGGCGCGGGAGTTGATGGAGCAGATCTTCGCCGTACACGGAATCCCGCAGGTCGTACACGCCGACCGTGGCACGTCGATGACCAGCAAATCCGTCGCCGCATTACTGGCCGATCTCGAGGTCACTCGCTCGCATTCACGACCGCGGGTTTCGAACGACAATCCGTACTCCGAATCGATGTTCAAGACCCTCAAGTACGGGCCAGGCTTTCCTGAAAGGTTCGGATCACTCAGCCAGGCAAGGGAATTCATGATCAGCTTCACCGAATGGTACAACCACGAACATCGCCACACCGGCATCGGGTTGCACACGCCCGCTGATGTCCACTTCGGCCTGGCTGCCGACAAGGCCGCCGAACGCCGGCGGGTACTCGATACCGCCCGTGCCCGGCATCCACACCGCTTCGGCACCACGGCGGCGCCGAAGATCCTCGACCTGCCCGACACTGTCTACATCAACCGGCCAGGCGATAATCCCGAGGCCACCGTGGAGGACGAAACGGCAGCCGCCTGACACCCATTGGACTCAAACTGCTTGACACATTCCGCTCCGCGAACGCCACTGCGTTCCGTTCCGGCAACCGGAACGGTGGCTGTTCTTAGGGCTGTGATGCCCGCACCCTAGTGAGCAGTAAGAGACCTATGTCATATCGGAATGGTGGCGAAGGTGGCTGGCGCCGGCACCCTAGGCCTGAATGTCGTGGAACTTGAGAGCCGATAGGAGAGTGGGAGTGCTCGCCATAGCTGACCTGCAACGCGAGAGTGCACACCAGTGCGGCACGCAATCATCTGCGTCGAATGGCGTCGCCCTTCTCTTCGCCATCGCAAGCACTGATGAAGGGTGGTCTGCTTTCGGGGGTTGGCGCGATGCCGCTCAGGGCCGCCTTGGCGGCTCTTCGAGGTTCCTGACGCCGCAGCGGTCAATTCGGGTGTGTTCTGCGAACTGGAAGTTCGGTACTTGGACGGTTTCGGACAGCGGGAACGAGGCGAATCGGTGCCAACGGCAGGCGTTGTCTAGTGACCGTGACGAACTTGCTTCGGAGTGATCTGTGTGACAACGCCAATCATCCAGCATCGCGCATTGAACCTGAGACATGACAGACTTTCGAGACAGAAGGTGAGGGGCGCAGTGGCAGGTAATGTTGAAGTGGCCATTAATGATCCGTCGATTGCAGGAATCCTCAGAAGGGGTGCGGAACGATCGCCAAACGGTCCCTGCCTGACCTACGAGGGGCAGACGCGTAGTTGGCGACAGGTGTATGAGCGAGCCTCACGAGTTGGCCAAGGACTCCAGCGGGCAGGCCTGCAATTTCAGGACCGAATCTCCTACATAGCAAAGAACCGGCCCGAGTTCTACGAGATCAGTTTTGGTGCGTCGATGGCTGGAGTTGTGATCGGGGCAGTGAACTGGAGGCTCGCGCCTTGCGAGATGGCCTCTCTGATCAATCACGCCGACGTGCGGATCCTATTCGTTGAGGAAGAATTTCTCCCCGCAGTGCGGGAGATTCGGTCTGAGCTCCGCACGGTCGAGAGCGTCGTGGTGATCGGCGACGACAGCAAAGAGCCGAATCCGGTTACCCCGCACCTCAGGACATCGACTAGCCGTCTCGAGGAGGGCTTCGAGTCGTGGCTGCGTCGGCACCCTGCCGAGGATCCTCAGGTTCCGGTTTCTGAGAGCGATATTGCGTTACAGATATATACCTCTGGCACGACAGGACTGCCCAAATGCGCGATGTTTACCAATCGTGCCGTGCGGGCCACTTTTGCAATGGCCGAGGTTACCCAGGTTGACGAGGATTCGGTCGTACTCGTCCCCATGCCAGTCTTTCACGCCGCGGGTTCGAGTACCGGGTTCATGGCGCTGAGCGTAGGGGCTCACTGTGTCATCGTTCGGGAACCTGATCCCGCATCCTTGTTGGCCGCCATAGAGCGATGCCGGGTAACGATGACCATAGTTGTGCCGGCTGTTCTCAAGACGCTCCTCGAAACCCCTGGGATCGAGGCCCGCGATCTTTCGAGCTTGCATACGATCGCCTATGCAGCATCTCCGATTTCGCCCGCGCTCCTTCGCGCGAGCCTAGAACGGTTCGACTGCCGCTTCATTCAGATCTATGGAACGACGGAGACCAGTGGGGTGACGGCGCTCCCCCCGGAGGACCACACTGATCCGGCCCATCCCGAGCGTCTACTGTCTGCGGGAAAGGCGTTACGCGGAAACAGCATCCGTGTCGTTGATCCGGCCACTGGCACAGTCGTTCCTGACGGAACTGTCGGGGAAGTTTGGATCAAGGCCCCAACTAACACTGTTGGCTATTGGAATGCACCTGACGAGACCGCGGCGACAGTGACCGAAGATGGATACGTCCGCAGCGGCGATGGGGGTTACCTGCGGGACGGCTACCTGTACCTGCGGGACCGGATCAAGGACATGATCGTCACGGGTGCGGAGAACGTTTATCCGGTCGAGGTGGAGAACGTGCTCCTTGCGCATCACGCCATCGTTGACGCAGCAGTGATTGGTGTGCCCTCCGAGAAATGGGGCGAGACGGTATGTGCGATCCTAGTGAAGGACCCTGCTCACCCTGAGCTCACCGAAAACGAAGTGATTGCTTACGTCAAGGCCAATTTGGCCGGCTATAAGTGTCCAACGTTAGTCGAATTTGTCGGCGAGCTACCAAGAAATCCGTCGGGCAAGATACTGAAGAGGGAGCTGCGGCAACCCTTCTGGGAGGGTCGAGAGCGAAATATTGGCTGAAGCAGGTGAAGGTTCCGTGCCAGCCATGAATCCGAAATGGGTTTGTGGGCGAAAGCAACCGAGTCGCGCCACGGAACGAGCAGACCGGACTTCGGATTCTGGAGCTTGCTGGAATCGGGCCCTTCCGCGCTCCGCGAGGCTGTTCGTCGATCCCGGAGCTGACGTGATTCGAGCGGACCGAGCCCCCCGGCGCCACGGATTGCGAGGCCGCACGAAGATGTCAGCAGGTAAGCCGCATGTAAATGTCAGCACGATGAGCAGGATCAATTGGTTGTTCCTGTGGGTAGTGATCGGCAATTAAGAGCATGTCTCTTATGGCTCGGATCTTGTGTGCGGCATAATGCACTGTCGTGGTCGATGCGTTGTCTTTACGGCTGGTGCCGGATGCGTTGTGGGAGATTGTCGAACCGCTGCTGCCCGGCTTCCGGGCACGTCCGCAGGGCGGCGGCCGGGCGGCACTCGATGATCGGGCGGTTTTCACCGCTATCGTCTACGTGCTCACCAGCGGCTGTGCCTGGCGGCACCTGCCGCCGTCATTCGGAGTCAGTGTTCCGACCGCGCATAGACGGTTCACCACCTGGGCCAAGGCTGGGGTATTCGACGAGCTGCACCGGCGCGTCCTCGATCGACTCGGCGCCGGCGGGGATCTGGACTGGTCCGCCGCGATCCTGGACGCAGCGCACGTGCGGGCGAAAAGGGGGGCTCTCTGACCGGTCCCAGCCCGGTCGATCGAGGCAAGAACGGCTCGAAGATCCACATCCTCTCCGACGCCGATGGTATCCCGCTCGTCACCGCGGTGACCTCGGCAAACACTCACGACAGCGTCATGCTGCAACCCATGGTCGCCGCGATTCCCGCGGTGCGCTCACCTCGCGGTCCGCGCCGCCGCAAACCCGGCCGGGTGCGGGCGGACAAGGGTTACGACTACCCCGTACACCGCCGGTGGCTGCGGGCCCGGGGCATCGTTCCGCGGATCGCCCGTCGCGGCGTTGACAGCAGCGAACGCCTCGGCCGTTACCGATGGAAGATCGAACGCACCTTGGCGTGGCTGAGCGGCTACCGCCGGCTGACCATCCGCTACGAGCGTCACGGCGAGCACTTCGCTGCCTTCCTCCAACTCGCCGCGGCGTTGACCTGCTTCAAGAAACTCGCCAAATGAGACATTGTCTAAACCAGGTGCACCGCACCGCGAGCCTGTTCAAGCTCATCGAAGATGAGCTGCCTCCTGACCTGAAGAAGTCCTTGAGGACCTTTGACTTGCCGCAGCTCACACTGAGTGACTCGTAGCCTTTTGCCAACTGCGGATGCTCTGAGCAGGACTACATCGCCTCGACCTGCGGAAAACGTCAATGGATCTGCGGCCTCACCGCGGTCTGGAGCACGTATTTATGCGGTAACCGGTGGGGAGACTGCACTCACGACACCACTCGATGGCGAGTCCTTATCATCGCAACGGGCCTGCAGCACGAGAAGCGTTGCAGGCCGTTGTAGGTGGTTCAGATTGAGAAGTTCCGTCGTATCAACTCTTGGAACTCCTGGCTGTCTTGGTCTGCGCTCCTGTTCCTGCCGTGCTGGCCTCCGACCAGATCGGATCGATTGATGACGGTATCGATGGAGTCGTCCTCTGTGACGGGTGCCGTGATTTTTGTTGCGTCCCAACAGCCTGCCGGTGCAGGTGTGCCGGCGGCGGCCGAGGCAGACGCCTCGACCGACTCGGGTCGGCGGAGGGTTTGGCGGGCGTTGTCCCGCTCGCGGCGAAGGTGCCGCAACCTCCGATGCTGTTCGACCGCAACGGCGGACAGCATGAAGGCGAGCACCCCGAGTATCGCCACGAGCGGGAGGGGTATGACCCATCGTGGGGCTCCCGCCCACGCGAGAAGTGCGACCGGGATGTTCATCAGTGCGGAGACCGTTAGCGCAGCCCACCATGCGGGGACAGCGAACGCGGCCCGGATCAGGGCGATGCTGATGAGTATTGCGAGCACGAACGCGCCCGCGTGAAGTATCGCGGACATGGCCGGCGCCTTTCTCTTCGGTCAGTTACCCGCGGCTGCGGGCTCACCCTCGACGGTAAAGGTCGGCTGCGACGGTGTTGCAGATGTCGTTGCCGGAGCCCTCTTGGTGGTGGTCACGGCCGAATTGCGGCCTCCGAGTTCACTGGTGAAGTAGTCCGCGGTCCAGGTCAATGCGTCGCGGCCTCGGGAGTCGACGACGAGCTGGCCGTAGTTCTGGTGCGCACCACCGGAATAGAAGGAGATGGCTCGGGTCGCGGAGCGAGTGACGGAGGCGACGTTGAACGAGGAGGCGAGGTTCGAAACGGCGTCGAGGTCGACGCCGTCGAGGATCCCGCTGGTGTCGGCCGCGGTGGCGAGGGTGTGGAGGATCAGCGGTGGGATCGCGAGCAGGTCACCGCTCATCACGTACTTGACGATCAGAGCGACGTTTTGGGCGAGTGCGGTCAGGTCGAGGCGGTTGATGACCTTGAGGACATCCCCGGCCAGCCTTTCGGGTGACCCGGTGGGCATGGTCTGCAGGATCGCAATGAGCGGGTCGAGATCGACCGAGTCGACAGCTTCGACGATGCCGACGAGCTTGGCGTTGAGGGCGTTGACGATGTTGGGCATGGCGGGGAAGTCGCCGACGGCGGCGAGCGAGCCCAAGGTGGTCAGGTCGTTGACGATGCCTTGGAAGTCGATGCGTGCGACCTTGCCCGAGGTGACCGAGGCTTGGCGGAGCAGAGAGACCGGTTGGATGCCACGCACGATGCGTGCGGCCGCGGTGACATCGCTACCGCCGAGTCCTGCGAGCGGGCCGAGAACTTCGGCGAGGTCGGCGGCGGAACCCATGAGTTGATTTGCGCCGAGGCTCTCGGCGCCGTCGGCGAGGCTGTCGAGGATCCTTGAGAGGTTGTCGATGTCGATACTGCGGACTGTGTTGAGGACGGTGCTGGCGCGGTACTGGGCCGTGTCCTGGGAGAAGTCAGTAAGGGTGGCGGCGGCGTATCCGTTGCTGATGTTCTGCGCGAGGCTGCGGACCAGCTGGCTGTCCTTGCGTGTTTGGGTCGCGATCGTGCGCGCGCCAGCGGTGTCCCCGGAGGAGAGTGCGGTCTGGATGCGAGTGGATGCGGTCTTGAGGCCGTCGATGTTGAGATGGGCGAGATCGGTGGCCGTGGCGGTGTCGGCAGGGTTGGTGGGGGCGTCGTCGGCGCTGCTTGCCAGCCCGACGTTGCCGAGCACCGATCCGATGCCACTGAGGAGACCGTCGTCGCCCGGGGTGGCGCAGTAAAGGTCGGGGGCGGGATCGCAGATGGTCATGACCTTCATGCCGGAGAACCCGTCGGTACGCGGACCGGCGATGCCGTGGCCGGGCGGATTCGGGCCGACGACAGTTTCCCCGGGGGTACCGCGGCGAGGGTCTGCGATCAAGACGGTGGCGCGCAGTCTGGATGCGGGGATCGGACCGTTGCCTTGTGCGATCTGTTCTGCGATGTCGCCGGCGATGTCAGCGCCTTGGCTGTATCCGGTGAGTCCGAACAGGGTGGACGGGCAGCGAGCGGCGCGCTGCTTGAGTGCGGTGCTGACGGCGGCGACGCCGTCGGCCTTGCTGTCGGCGTAGCCGACGCCTTGGTCGAAGGCGGTGGCTTCGTAGGCGGGGAAGAGAGAGCTGATGGTGCCGCCGGACTTGGCGGCGGCCTTGTCGGTGACAGTCTTGAGCATCCCCACGGGCGTACTCGGGTCTGCGTTCTTGTTGGTCTCCCAGGTGCCTGGGACGGCGATGATTTCGGCGGGGGAGCAGTCGCCGGGAGCGGCGTATGCCGGGGGGCCGGCCAGCGCGCCGACGCCGAGGCTGGTTGCGCCTGCGACGGCTGTGGTGAGTGCAGCGGTGGCGGCGCGTGTGAGCACGGATGCGCGGGGCGTCATCGGGCATCTCCGAGTCAGGTGTGGGCCCGGATCGACGTCGATGGCCGGTGTGATTGGCCGGTCTCGCTGTCCCCGGATCCGCTGGGTGTGGACGCGGACACCCTGGCAAACGCCTTCTCCACTCTGATGAAAAAGGCTATCTACCTGAACAAAAAGGAGGAGCGCCGGCAAGGCCGACGCTCACTACGCTCTATCGGATCTGCCCACACACACCCGCCGCGAGGGAGGGGTGCATAGGTAGCGCGACTCTCTGGGAGACGCGGCCGCACGACGTGGATGAACCAGCCGCCAGCACGTCCAATAGTAGTAGACATTCTCGGTGAGGCCAACCGCGATGGGGGATCGGCGCGGTGCCCGAGCCTCGTGCCCACTGGTCATCAGCTCCGACCGGCAGCTGGTGAACCGGACCGATAGCTTGTGCCGCACCACCGATTGGAAGGAGCGCAGATGACCAAAGCTGAGTCCGTATTCGAGATGGCCGCGACCCGGCTGTGGAGTGTCGCCGGTCGCGCCACCCCGGGGCCTTATCTCCGATCGAAGGCCGTACCTGGCGCTTTGCGCTGCGTGGACGCTCCCGATGGCGGGGAGCAGCACCTCGCATTCGGAATTGCGCGGCAGGAGGATTTTCGCCTTCTCGTCGGTGCCGATCCGGGGATGTACGAGCTGTTGGCGGCGGTGTTCGCGGCGGCCGCCGGGTCCGATGCGGCCGCACCGGAGCTGGCGGACCTGGCGGCGTACCTGAGTCAGAAGATGGGGTTGAAGCTGCCTGCGGTCGCGTTCTATCCAGCAGACGAGGCGGTTGTCGAGGACCCGGAAGCACCCGCTGCGGCGCCCGTCGTCGCTCCGGAGCCGACTCCCACGGCACCCTCACGGGCACCTCGCGCACACTCCGTGGTCCAGCCTGCCGCAACCGCCCCGGCGTTGGACGCCGCAGACCTGTAGTCACGGTTCATGCAGCGACCGACTGAACTGCGTCACCACCGATCCTCCGGTACATGTCCGACGCGACGGTTGGAGAAACGTCGAACTCGTTGTTGCGGCGCACCGCAATCGCTGCCCGGTGGGCCGCCTCGTTCAGTGGATGCCCATCGTGACCACGGACCCAGCGCACCGTGCTTCCGGTCCGTTGCAGCTTCTCCCGCAGCGCCCGGACTCGGCCGGCGTGACTCGAAATGAGCCAACGGGGGACGTCGGGATCGTTGCTCTGCAGGTAGGTAGCGACGTGCAGACTGTCGGTGAGGATCTCCAGCTGGCCAGTGTGTCGGCGCACCGCCATCTCGATCGCGAGGCACTCACCCAAGTTGATGCTCTCCACGTCGGGTAGGTAGTCGACGTAGACCCTGCCGGCGGCGTCCACTGCGCTGATGCCGACACCGGCGCGGCCGCGACGCTTCGACGCGTCGGTGGCGACCTGCAGAATCGACTCCGGTTTGCCGCTGCGGGTCGGGTCGGGGTTCTTCGACGATTTCGGTACCTCGGGTAGAGCGCGTCCGGCGGCATGGAAGAGTTCGGAAAGGCAGCCGAGCGGACTCGCTGTGAGGACGACTGCGGGGAAGCTCGCAGCGCATCGTCGTGTCTCGGCGCGAACTCCCGAATGGTCGATGTACAAGGCGGGGCGGATGATGGATTGTTCGGCGAGCGCATAGAAGTGCTCGAACGCATCGAGTACTACCGCTTCGGCGCGCTGCGTGTGGTCACGTTCGAAGGGGACTGTCGTGGTGTGGCCATCTATGCCTTGATATGTCACAACGGCTGTGTGCGGCCGGATGCGTTGCGTCAGATCGGGGGTGGGTCGATCGACGCGAATGACTCCCGCGACCACCGTTTTTTCTGTGCGGTCTTGCCAGTTCCTCCATGATGCGTGCAGTGCAACGGGACTGAGGATGGCGTGGAGCGGCGACAGCGTGGGCATGAATCCTCCTCTGTGGGGATCGGTCCGCAGGACCGGGTTGTCGGGGACGACTCCACAGAACCTCCTCGGGCGGCGGATGTTTCAGTCCCCGGCTGTCGCACTGTCAGGGGGTCGGGCAGACCGAGTCGCAGTTCAGCTTGTTCGCGATGTAGAACCGTCCTCCGGCTGAGACCACCGTGTACTGCTGGTGGTACTCGTGGCTCACGCCGTCAGGGGTGGTGACCGTCAGTCGCACGTTGTAGACGTTCTCGGTCTCGGTGCTGGTGATCACGATGTTGTGGGTCGTCAGCGGGTCGAGTCGGTCGATGTCGGTTTGGATTGCCTGCGCGGTGGCGGGAGTGTTCTGGCTGGCGACGAGGTATCCGGCAGCGGCGGCACCGTTGCGCTGCTCGTAGTACGCGTTGTCGAAGCCGAGGATCACCCCGGGGCCGCTGGTGGTGTCCCCGGGAGCAGGAGCGGATGCGACGGTGCTCGGCGTCGCCGGCGCGGTCGTCGTGACGGCAGCGGTTGTACCTACCGCCGCCGAGGATTCCTGATCTGTGAAGCCGCCCCGGAAAGTGCCGACGGCAACGGCGCCGAGGACCACAACCCCGGCGACGACAGCGACCACGCCGACGCGACGACGCTTTCCCGCGGGGGTTCGGGTCGGTTTCTGGGGAGTCCGAAGAAACGCGTCGGTGTCGAAGTCCCCTTCGGGCGTGCCCCCGTAGGGATCTGCTGTGCGGGCGTCGGAAGAGTGGTGGTCATAGTCGGATGTCTCGTGGTGATCGGCACCACGGTATTCGGACTCGGCGCGCGGATCCCAGGGCTCGTAGTCGGGTAAAGGGGCAGGGGTCACCGCGGGGAACGCAGCGGTCACCTCCGAGGCGTCGTCGAAGCCGTCGGTGCCCCCGCCGAATTCGTCCGCGACGTACTCGTCGCCGAACCCCTGGTCGTACCCGGGAGTGAAGCTCTGTCCGTCGGTGACTGGTTCCTCAGCCCATGGGTCGTCGCTGTCCCACTCGTCGTTCCCGGGCATTGGCTGTGTGTCGGGTTCTACGCGTCCGCGTGCCATGGCGTTCCTCGTATCGGGTCGGTCTGGTGGTCGGTGCGCAGAACCGTAGCCCCATGCTTCTCCACGCAGTTCATCGCTTGTTTGCCCTGCATGCGAACGCTTTTCACTCGGCGTCGGGTGGGAGTGGAGAAGCTCCGCTCTACGGTCGGCGCGACCTTTGCGACAACGTGCGGGGCCCCGCGTCGCACAGGCTCACCGGTCCCGGAGCCGCCGGGAACTCGGTATCAGCTCTGGCTGCAGCACAGGAGGAACAACAGATGGCCAAGAAGCACCGCAAGCCACGAAGCTCGTGGATTGCCCCGACGGCGGTCGCCGCTGGTATCGGCATGACCGCCATCACCGGCGCGGGTATCGCCACTGCCGCCCCGGAGTCGGGGTGGTCGAACCCGGATCCTTCGGACAGTGCACCGGAGTCCGGGTGGTCGAACCCGAACCCGACGCCGGCAACTCCGGAACCAGCGCCCGTGCAGAGTGCTCCTGAGCCCGAGGAGTCGTTCTGGGTCGCTCCGCCGCCCCAGTACAACCGCGGCACGCGGGCGTACAACCCGGAAACCGGCGGTGGCGTGACGCAGACGGTCTGGTCCGGCAACGACTACTCCGGGGGCAACAACTACTCCGGAGGCGACGATTACTCGGGTGGTACCAACTACTCCGAGAACACCTCGCCCCAGGTCGACTGGAGCAATCTGCATGCGCCCACGCCGGTGATCGATCCGACGCTCCCGATCGAAGCTCTCAAGGACAAGATCCGCGTCGGACGAGTGATCTTCGATCAGCCGAACTGGGTCTCGGACATCGACGCCGAGCGCACCAACAACACCACGGCTGTCATCGAAGCCCAGGTCACCGACGCGTGGCGCTCGGTTGGCCTGGAAACCACCGAAGCCGAAAAGGTCGCCTCCGGGCAGGTGGCAGGAACCGCGCTTGGCGCGGTGAGCGGGTTCGCGACCGGATGTGTGGCCACAGCAGTTCCGGCAGGGCTCATCGGCGGCACGATCGGTGGAATCGGTGGTGCTGTCCTGGGCGGATGGGTTCCCTCCCCGATCCCCGGAACCGCACCGATCACCACCGGTGTCGCGGGCACTGCCGGCGGCGCCGCGATCGGCGCTGCAGCAGGCTGCGTTACCGGTGGTGCGGTCGGCGCCGGAATTGGTGGCGCCGCAGGCCTCGCGGCTGGTACCGCCTACGGAGCCGGCGAGGGTGCCACCCCGATCGAGACGACGGTCCCGGACGTCGAAGAGGACCAGATCGCCGAGCAGGTGGACACCACCTTAGATCAGTGGTCCCAGGATCCGGTGGGTGCGACCGTGGTCGACGCGGTTCAGTCGTTCACTACCGAGACGGCCCCGGCCCTCGACACACAGGTCCGGGACTTCGTCGGCGCTCAGGCGGGTGGCGAACAGATCCTCGACCAGGTCGACCAGACCCTCGAGACGTTCTTCAACGACGCCACGCCGGGTCTGAGCGGAAACCTGATCAGCACGGCGGTCGGTGACGCCATCGCAGCTTTCGGGGCTGCCCCGGCCGCGGATCCGGCTGCGCCGATCGCGGGCTGACCGCAACAGCAAGACAGTGGGCTCCACACCAGCATTGGTGTGGAGCCCACTGTCGTGTGCTCAGCGAATCAACTTGCCGCGACGGTATTCACGGCCACCCCAGACACCGGTCTGCCCGGTCGCGCTGGCGTAGGTGCCGCACGTGTTGACGATCGGGCAGCGATCGCAGATTCTGGCGGCGTAGTCGAACTACTCGCTCGGGTCCGGGAACCACCGGTCCGGGTGCTGATCGCCGCGGCAAGCGGCGACGTCCCAGTCCGTGGCGTCCTCGGAGATGGGGAGCAGGTCGGTCAGGGTCAGCGTGACTGTCATCGGGATGTGCCTCCTTCCAGGCGATTCAGGTTGTTGGGATCAACTCGCGCCAGATGGCCTGCTGGCGCTTCTGGTCGGTACGGGGTGCCCGGGGCACCCACAGGAGCGGCATGTCGGCCTCCTCGGGGGTGCGGTCTGCCTTGCGGCCGTTGCAGTCCGAGCAGGCGGCAACGATGTTGCCGTAGTGGTCTCCTCCGCCGCGACTCTTGGGAAATACGTGGTCCACTGTCCGGGCACCGGGCTGGCCGCAGTACGCGCACCTGTGGTGGTCGCGAGCGAGCACCGCTGCGAAGCTCGCGCGGGTGTCATCATCGATCGCCGGTCGCGGGGGAGTGTGGACGTACTCGAGCAGCTGGATCGTGTGCGGCAGAGGGATCACCACGTGCTGCGACCGCACCACGAAGCGTGGAGTGTGCTCGACCAAGGTGATCGCGAGTTCCTCGTTGAGCAGCACCACCGCTCGGGCGGCCGGTACGACGTCGAAGTCCTCGTAGGTGACGTTGAGGACCCGCACGCGGGTGTTCATCCAGGTGCGGGCGGTGATGGCGGTGGGTGGGCGGCGCATGGCAATCGACAACCTCGTTCTCTCGCAGAGGGGAGTGGCGGGGTCTCGAGGTGTGATCGTCCCGTGGAGGCCGGGGTCGGCCGGAAGTCACCTCGGGGGTGACTGAAAGTCGGGGCGCGCACGCCCCGAGAGGGGCGTCAGTAGACGCGGAATCCGGCGGTTGTGCCGGAGTGTTCAGCGAGCCGGTCCAGGAATTGGATCTTCGGCTGCGACATGCACTGTAGGTACGCGCTGGTGCGCATTCGAGTGTCCTTCCTGGTCGTAGGTGGCTGCTACCGGTCGCCCAGTGTGCCATGCGAGAGCGGGGAAGTGTTGCAGATATTGAGCTCGCGCGCCGTCGACCTCCGTCAGCAGTCACCAAGATCGAGCCCGCGAACTGGTGAACCCTCTACGTACGGTCGAGCCGCCAGTTCACCAACGATCAAGGGGTATTCATGAGCAAGCTCAACGGTGCAGTGCGACGTGCGGTTCAGATTGCAGCCGGAGTGGCTGCAACAGCAGCGGTGATCATCTCCGGAGCCGGAGGCGCATCAGCGGCATCACCGCCGGTCACACCAAGCCCGGGCGGAGACAACATCTGGCCCATCATCAACCTCGACCGGTGCGGCGGCCCGATCCAAGTATCGAGAGACACCGTCCCCGGTCGAACGGACCTGCTCGGGGTGACACTCACGCCGACGGGCAACTTCGGCGCCAGCTCAGAATGCGTGGCCCCGGTGAAGCTGGAATGGGTGAATGGCATAGCGCCGTTCGGCCACGCGGTAACGGTCACGGTGGACAGGCCCGGACCCACCCGAGTCGACATCCCGATCGGTGCGGGCGCGAGCCTACTGACGGTCCAGACGCTGGGAGTGCCGGCGTTCGGGACATCCCAGTACGTGTGGATGCAGCCGTGATGCGTGGTTAACCCCACTGCAGGCGAAAGGCCCTGCCACACGTCGTGGCAGGGCCTTCCCGGGGATCGCGGCGACGATCAGGCCGAGAACTTGAGGTGAGCCTGGGTCTTCCCGAGGACCTTCTGGCCCTCCACGGACACCGTGACGTCGATCCGCGCCGTGCGCTCCTCGTCGTCGAGCCGAGCCACCTTCGCCGAGATCGACAGTTCGGCACCCTTCGCCTCGTCGACCACAACCGGCCGCGTGAATCGGGTCTCGTACGAGATGACCGCAGTAGGATCGCCGACCCAGTCCGCGACCACCTGCAGGCCGAGCGCCGCGGTCAGCATCCCGTGGGCGAGAACGCCCGGCAACCCCGCGCTGGCCGCAGTGACGTCGCTGAAGTGGATGGGGTTGAAGTCGCCCGAGGCGCCGGCATAGCGGACGAGGTCATCTCGGGTCACCGTCAGGTCGGCCTTCGCAACAACCGCCCCGACCTCGAGGTCGACGAATCGAGGAACTGTGTAGGTCATACGTCATCTCCTCGGTGCAGCAGCGACGAGGTGATGGTGACAACCAGATCGCCGCTCTCATCTCGGATCTCGCAGATCGTGGAAAGGATGGAGCTGCCAGCACGCTCGGTGACGTCGGTAATGGTCAGCGTGGTGCTGAGTTCGGCGCCTGCGACGATCGGGCGGCGGTATTCGATCTTCTCCGAGCCGTGGACGATGCGGTGCGGGTCGAGGCCGGTGTCCGGGGTTTGGACGAGCTGGGTCACCGACGGCGACTGCACGACGGTGGTGAAGGTCGTCGGCGCGATGACATCCGCGAAGCCCGCAGTCCGGGATGCCTCGACATCGTGGTGCAGCGGGTTCGTCGCCCGCACCGCGCGCGCGAACTCACGGACCTTCTCACGACCAACGAGGTAAGTCGTCGGAGGGAAGACCCGTCCGGCGAGGTTTGGGTTCAGTGGTGGCATTACCCGAGACTAACGCGCGGCCACCCCCGCGTCGCGCTCATCGTCCAACCAGGCCGAGGAGAAGGCCTACGCGAACCCGGACGCCCACTCCTTCATGAATATTGTTCGAGGGTTCTGCGTCCAGCAGGGATTGATCGACCCCAGCCAAGCTTGCGGTAGGTGTCAGCCGAAGGACTTCGTCCAAGTCCCTGAACGTCTCGGGAAGAAGGCGCTCGACGAAGACGGCCGCATCGATGAGGAGCAACCTCTCCCGCACTTTGCTAGATAATCTATATTATCTAGCAGTAACGGATCGAGGCCTACCGCTCCTCAACCGCGGCCGACAGTCAGGAGACCACCTACCGTGACCGTGATGTTCCTGCTGTTCCCTGGAGTGCTGCTCCTGCTGTTCGGGCACCAGTGGAGCCGCAGCACGACCGAAGCTGCGCCGAAGGTGGCCGCCCTCTCCATCCAGGCCTGCGGCGCTCTGACGATCGGCGTGGCAGCGCTGGCTTCCGCCGCCTCCTGGACGGCCAAACTGCCGGTCCTGCTGAGCTCGACGATCCTGCTGGCGATGTGCGCGTACGCGTACATCCGCGTCCGGCAGACCATCCAAGACCCCGACTAACCCCTCACCCAGACCCCAGGACCACCGCATGCCCAATATTGGAAGTCTCGCCGCCCGATTCGACGAGTTCCTCGTCTACCGCAGCACCGGCAAGCCGTCGGAGGCCACCCTCAAGGCCTACCGGCAGGACTTCACCGCAATCGCCGAACTTCTCGCCGCCCACACCGGTGTTCCAGCGGACGACCTGGCCTGCAATGTGGTCGACAAGGACCGGATACGCGCGGCGTTCGCGGCCTACGCCGACACGCACTCCCCCGCCTCGATCCGGCGCTGCTGGTCGACCTGGAACGCCTTGTGCAGCTACCTGTTCACCTCGGATCTGATCGTCGCCAACCCGATGGACGCGGTCCTACGTCCCAAGGTCGCCAAGACCGTACCGAAGGCCTTCGACCAGGACGCGGTTAAGAAACTGATCACCGCGCTGATTACAGACGAGGACGACAACGCACACGCCTGGCGAGAACGCGACCTCGCCATCGTCCTCACCGCACTGCTCACCGGATGCCGACTGTCCGAGTTGGTCACCCTCAACATCGGGGACTTCCGCGACCTCGGCGACACCGGCCGGCTCAAGGCCATCACCGTGCACGGCAAGGGAAACAAACAACGCGTCCTCACCGCCGAGCCCGCCCTCGTCGACGTGCTCACGTCCTACCTCGACTCGCGCCTGCAGCGATTCCCCGGCAGCGGCAAGGCCCGCACCTCCCCCACCTCCTCGCCCTGGCGCCGCCTGCGGGCCACCGATCCCCTCTTCCTCGGTGCCGATGGGGAACGCATCACCGCGCCCACCATCCAGTACCGGGTCGAGCGCGCCTATCGCCGCGCCGGCATCAACGGACAGCGCGCGAAAGGCGCTCTGGTGCACCAGCTCCGGCACACCTTTGCGACCTCACTGGCCGATAGTGACGTCAACATCTACACCCTGATGCGGCTGCTCGGGCACGAGTCGATGACCACCACGCAGCGTTACACCCAAGGCGCCGGCAAGGAAACCCGCGCTGCCTCGGCAGCCAACCCGGTCTATCGACTCATCGAGAAGAATAAGACGAGGCACTGACGTGCCCGCGCCGATCCCCTGACTCGATCGGACAGCGTGAGGTGGGGGTTCGTAAAGATCACCTGGGTTGGCTGCTGCGAAGGACGGCGACTACGGCTCGGGGCTGAGTACGGCGCGGGCGGGTGCCTCGGCGCGGCACCGGACGGTATCGGGGTTCCGAAACATGCCGGTGAAATCCTGACCGCCGCATCCGGGGACCCCAGGTGCGTCGCCGTCGAGGGAGTTGGGGAAGCCGCAGCTCCCAACGCACGATACGAGCAGACCGGCCCGATCGCAGACCCAACGACCCCCCGTCCTGCGCTCGCTGTTCCCAGACGAACTCGACGATCTCCCCGTTGCCAGGGGTTCGCAGTACCGACCCGCTCGTCGAGCCTCGACCAACCCAGGGACAGCGCGCTGCCGAAGCCGAGCGTGCGCCTCATCATGTTCGAGCGGTATCCGACTCGGTGGAGGGTTCCAGGACCACCCGAAACCGTTCGACGCCGGGATACAGCTCACCGAGCGATTCGATCTCGAAGCCGACCGACCGGTAGAAGCCGACACCGTCACAATCTGTCTGGGCCTCGATCGGATCGCCGGGATACCGGGCGTGAACCCACCGGATCATCGCGGTGCCGATGCCTGTGCGCTGCCGGCAGCGAGCGGTAGCGATATGAAGCAGCTCGACTCGTCGAGGCATATCGCGGCCACCGGGGTGACCGAGGTAACCGACGACGCCGACAACAGAGCCTTCCAGGAATACTGCGGCCAGTTCGGTCGGCTCGGCGAGGTAACGGGCCCGGACGCGGTCGAGACGCTCAGCGTCGGTTCCTCCGACGGCAAGATCGAGTAGATCGACGACCCCTTCGACGTCGATGCTTGTCGGTTCGACGACGAATGTCGGCATGACACGCAACGCTACAACCCCCACCGGTCAGCGACGGTCGAGACGGACAGCAATAGGTAGGTGGTGCGGCCGTCGGAGGTCTGGTCCCGTGGGTTGTCAGCGACGATGGTTCGAGCGTATGCCTGTCGGGGGATCGATTGCGCGGTGATCTGCGGGGTCCGTTGCAGCGAACGATGTGATCGCGTCGACGAACCGGCTGAGGAAGCTTCCTCCACCGTGGCCGGCGTCGTCGACGACAACGAGATGGCTGCCGTCCCACCGGCGGGAGATTTCCCATGCTGTGTCGAGCGGGCCGGATACGTCGTACCGGCCGTGGACGAGAATCGCGGGGATTCCGGCGAGCCGGTGCATGCCGTGAAACAGTTGGTTCTCGGCCAGGAAACAGTCGTTGCCCCAGTAGTGGGTGACCAGGCGCGCGAACACCATCCGAAAGACGGGATCCTGGTACCTGCGCGAGGGCGTCCATCCGGGAGCCAGCGAGATGTGGGTGTCCTCCCATTCGCACCAGCGCAACGCCGCGTTCTCGCGGACAGCGGCATCGGGATGGGCGAGCAGGCGTGCGTAGGCAGCTGCGAGATTTCCGTCGCGCTCACCGTCGGGCACCGGTTCGGCGAACCGCTCCCACTCGCGCGGAAAGATCCGCCGCATGTCGCGGGTGATCCACTCGATTTCCCTGCGTCTACCCGAGGTGATCGCCCCCAACGCCATCCCGATCACTCGCTCGGGATGTGTTTGCGCGTAGGCCAATCCGAGAGATACGCCCCAGGACACTCCGGCGACGACCCATCTGTCGATGCCGAGGTGTTCACGAAGACGCTCGATGTCGGCGATGAGGTTGCCGGTCGTGTTCGTGGAGAGGTCGATAGCTGGATCGTCGACGCGGGGTGTACTGCGCCCGCAACCACGCTGATCGAACAGCACGGCACGAAACAGACGCGGGTCGAAGTATCTGCGCATGCCCACGCTGCAACCGGATCCCGGGCCTCCATGGAGGTAGACGATCGGAAGACCTGCCGGATTGCCGACGTTTTCCCAGTACACCGAGTTGTTGTCGGATACTGGCAGGAATCCCGAGTCGTACGGTTCGATCGCTGGGAACAGATCCATTCGTGTGAGTCTGTCACGGCACACGCACCCACCCAGACCCCGATGGTGCGCTGTCGATGACGGTTGAGGAGGACGAGAGATGGGCGCGTTCGACCGTGCCGCTAGCCGGAGTGGCCTGCCTTGGCTGCGGTCAGAGTCTGCTCGAGCAGCACAGCGATGGTCATCGGACCGACCCCACCCGGCACCGGTGTGATGAGTCGGGCCCGTTCATGCCCGATACCGGACTGCGTGTCGTGGTCGGGGTCAGGGGGTGATGGTGGCGTGGGCGGTGGCGGACACGGCGGAGTGCAGGCCGGTGGGCCGGCCTTGGCGAGTAGACCCGGCAAGGATGCCGAACACGTCGAGGGTGGGATTGGCGACCGCAGCCGGAGAAAGGGAAGCCCTGCCCTGGGTGCGCCA
>Ga0180222_1001430_pt1 | contig 24697 bp, 23 predicted proteins | sample eDN5th37CKraftOP_FD_151336 | JGI IMG/M metagenome (GOLD analysis project Ga0180222, IMG submission 151336) | Enriched Organic Plus compost microbial communities from Emeryville, California, USA - eDNA 5th pass 37_C Kraft OP (version 2) (version 2) ...
CAAGGACACGATGCAGCTCGCCTCCTTCGCCCGCAACCAGTTCGGCATCGGGCACGCCGCGATGCAGGTCAACGAGGGCCTTGCCCTCAACATCGTCGAGGACCTGCGCCGCACGTTCGACCTCGGCACGATGACGGTCGGCCTCATGGGCATGGCGTTCAAGGCCGACATCGACGACACCCGCGCCTCGCTCAGCTACAAGATGAAGAAAGCGCTGCAGACGCTGGCGCGCGAGGTGCTGACCACCGATCCGTTCGTCACCACGGATCCCGATCTGCTGCCGCTGGAAACGGTGGTCGAGCGCTGCGATCTCCTGATCCTGTGCACGCCGCATTCGCGCTACAAGTCGATCGACCTCCAAGGCAAGCCGGTGGTCGATGTCTGGGGCTTCCTCGACAACGCCAATGTCGTCTACTGATGACGCCGCGGCTCGACATCGTGATCCCGGTCTATGACGAGGGCGGCGTGATCCTCGCCACGCTCGCCTCGCTGCGCCGGCACGTCCGCACGCCGTTCCGCGTGCTGATCTGCTATGATCGCGACGACGACAACACCCTCGCCGCGATCCGCAACAGTCCCGACTGCATGCAATCCATGGCCATCGAGTTCGTTCGCAATACCGGGCGCGGCGCGCATGGCGCGGTGCTGAGCGGCTTTGCCGCCTCGCGCGCGCCCTTCGTCCTGATGTTCCCGGCCGACGACGACTACAACGCCGGCATGCTCGACGCCATGGTGGCGAAGGCCGAGGACGGCTGCGCCGTCGTCTGCGCCAGCCGCTTCATGCCGGGCGGCAGCATGGTCGGCTGCCCGTGGCTGAAGGCTCTGCTGGTGCGCAGCGCGAACTTCACGCTCTATCACCTGGCGCGGCTGCCGACCCGCGACGCCAGCAACGGCTTCCGGCTGTTCGCGCGGCGGGTGATCGAGACCATCGTCATCGAATCGGACCGCGGCTTCTGCTACAGCATCGAGCTGCTGGTCAAATGCCACCGGCTCGGCTGGCGGATCGGCGAGGTGCCGGCGCGCTGGTTCGAGCGCAGCGCCGGACAGAGCCGGTTCCGCGTGCTGCGCTGGCTGCCGGCCTATCTGCGCTGGTATTTCTATGCCTTCGCCACCACCTGGCTGGGGCGGCGCGACGTGCCGCTGCGGCAGGCTCCTGCGGCGATTGCCTCATGATCCGGTTTTCCCGCCTCACGCCGCGCCAGGTCCTGATCGTGGCGCACGATCTGCTGGCCGCCGCGGCAGCGCTGGTCGCGACCTTTGTCATGCGGTTCGAAGGCGTCATGCTGGCGGACCGGCTGTCCGGGCTGATGCTGCTGTTGCCGCCGTTCCTCGTCTATGCCGCGATGGTGTTCTTCATCTTCGGGCTCGAGCGCAACAAGTGGCGCTTCACCTCGATCCCCGATTTGTTCAACATCGTGCGCGCGGCGAGCGTGCTCGCGGTCTCGCTGCTCGCTCTCGATTACGTGCTGCTGTCGCCGAGCTTCTACGGCACGTTCTTCTTCGGCAAGATCACCATCGTCCTGTACTGGTTCCTGCAGATCTTCTTTCTCAGCGGCTCGCGTGTCGTCTACCGCTATTTCCGCTATGCCCGTACCCTGCAGCGCGCCAAGGCGGACGGCACGCAGCCGACCATCGTCATCGGGCTTGCCGCCGACGTCGAGGTGCTGCTGCGCGCGATCGAGACCGGCGCGGTGCGCAAGGTGCTGCCGGTCGGCATCCTGTCGTCGTCCCCGGCCGACCGCGGCCAGGCGATCCGCAACGTTCCGGTGCTGGGCGACGTCGATGACCTGGAGCGCGTGGTCGCCGATCTCAGCAATCGCGGTACCCGCGTCGGCCGCATCATCCTCGCGCCTTCGGCGCTGACGCCGGAGGCCAAGCCGGAAGCGATGCTGGTGCGCGCGCGCCGGCTCGGCCTGCCGCTCAGCCAAATGCCCTCGCTCACCTCGGGCGGGCATGCGGTGCAGCTCGCTCCGGTCGCGGTCGAGGACCTGCTGCTGCGTCCGAGCGTGCGCATCGACTACCAGCGGCTCGAAGCTTTCATCAGCGGCAAGGCGGTGGTGGTCACCGGCGGCGGCGGCTCGATCGGATCGGAGATCTGCGACCGCGTGGCGGCGTTCGGCGCGGCGCGGCTGCTGGTGGTCGAGAATTCCGAGCCGGCCATGTATGCGGTGATGGAAACGCTCGCCGCCCGGCAGGATTCGGTCGCGGTCGAGGGCCGCATCGCCGACGTGCGCGACCGCGAGCGCATCATGACGGTGCTCGCGGACTTCAAGCCGGACATCGTGTTCCACGCCGCAGCCCTCAAGCATGTTCCGGTGCTCGAGCGCGACTGGGAAGAGGGCATCAAGACCAACGTGTTCGGCTCGGTCAACGTCGCGGACGCCGCGGCCGCCGCCGGCGCCGCCGCCATGGTGATGATCTCGACCGACAAGGCGATCGAGCCCGTCTCGGTGCTCGGCGTCACCAAGCGGTTCGCGGAGATGTATTGCCAGGCGCTCGATGCCGAGCGGACGACGCCGATGCGGCTGATCTCGGTGCGGTTCGGCAATGTGCTCGCCTCGAACGGCTCGGTGGTGCCGAAGTTCAAGGCGCAGATCGAGGCCGGCGGCCCGGTCACCGTCACCCATCCGGACATGGTGCGCTATTTCATGACGATCCGCGAAGCCTGCGACCTCGTCGTCACCGCAGCGGCACATGCGCTCGGGCCCAACCGCGACGGCGTCTCGGTCTACACGCTGAACATGGGCCAGCCGGTCAAGATCCTCGACCTCGCCGAGCGCATGATCCGGTTGAGCGGGCTCGAGCCGCACCGCGACATCGCCATTGCCTTCACCGGCGTGCGGCCGGGCGAGCGGCTCAACGAGATCCTGTTCGCGCGCGAGGAGGAGACCGCCGAGATCGGCATTCCCGGCATCGTGGCGGCCAAGCCGGCACGGCCGTCGCTCGCCGCGATGCGCGGCTGGATCGCGGAGCTCGAGGACACGGTGGCGCGCCACGACCGCGACGCCAGCAGCCGCATCCTGCGCGCCGCGGTGCCGGAATTCGCCGGAGCGAAGGACTAGGGCAGGGCCGGAGGGCACCATGGACGTCGCCGCCTTCTTCAGATCGGAATTCGCCGAGCATCGCGAGGTCACGGCGCGCGCGGAGGCCGCACTCGGCGACGCCTTCGCCGCCGTGCTCGCGGCCTGCGCAGCGGCGGTGCGCGGCGGCGGCAAGCTGATGTTCCTGGGCAATGGCGGCAGCGCCGCCGATGCCCAGCACCTCGCGACCGAGCTCACGGTCCGTTACAAGAAGAACCGCGCCCCGATCGCGGCGATCGCGCTCACCACCGACACCTCGACCCTGACCGCGGCCGGCAACGATCTCGGCTTCGAGCAGGTGTTCGCCCGCCAGATCGCCGCGCTCGGCCGCGCCGGCGACGTGGTGATCGCGATCTCGACCTCCGGCAACAGCCCGAACGTGCTGGCGGCGCTGCGCCAGGCGCGGGCGATGGGTCTGGTGACGATCGGCTTCAGCGGCCGCAGCGGCGGCGCGCTCGCCGGGCTCGTGGACCATGCTCTGCTGGTGCCCTCGGACACCACGGCCCGCATCCAGGAGATGCACATCCTGCTCGGCCAGATGCTGTGCGGCGGCCTGGAGATCGAACTCGGGCTGGTGGGAACCGGAACCGCGGCCGGGGCGTTGATGCCGAGCAGTTCCCCTCAAGGAACAGGAGCGGCCATGGCCGGCAAACCGCACAAGAACGCGTCCAAGCCCCGCGAACATGCGGAGGAGGAGCGCAAGCGCATCGAGAAGCAGGAGGACGAGGTCACCAACCAGTCCGACGAGAGCTTCCCCGCCTCCGACCCGCCGAGCTGGACGCCCGTCAAGGGCCCGACCGGCGACAAGGACTGAGCTACGCTAGCGGCGCGGCTCGCCGCTGCCGGTCTGCTTGGCCCGGCATTTGGGACCGGGGCCGCGCATATAGTGCTTTTCCGGGCGGTAGGGATGGGCGACCTTATCCAGCGTCGCCCGGAGCCGCTGCCCAAGTCCAGCCCCAAGCCGTGCCAGCGGACGGGGCATGAGATCGATCACGGCAATGGCCGTTCTGGCTGCAGGCATCACCACACTCCAGATCGCAGCGCCGACGCTCATGGCCACGCTCACGGCAACCATTCTGAGCGTCAGCTTAGCCCTGCTGCTCTGCCCGGTTGACCGGGTTCGCGCGTCAACCCTAATGGCGGCGCGTTAATGGAGGGTCGACGCCGACCGGCGGGCGGGAGATTTTGCGCGCAGCCTTAGCGGGACGTTACCGGCGCTCGCTTGCGCTTTGCAGGCTGCGCCGTTACATCAGCGCCGATCCCCGACACCCCTCCATGGACCCGCGCCGGCGCCTTGCGCCGGGTTCGCCCAGCAGGATTTCAGAGACCCAGCCTCGATGAACGGCCGTCAATTCATCTATCACATGCGGGGCCTGACCAAGGCCTATCCCCCGGGCAAGAAGGTGCTCGACAACATCAACCTGTCGTTCTACCCGGACGCCAAGATCGGCGTGCTCGGCGTCAACGGCGCCGGCAAATCGACGCTGCTGCGGATCATGGCCGGCATCGATACCGACTATACCGGCGAGGGCTGGGTCGCCGAGGGCGCCCGCGTCGGCTATCTCGAGCAGGAGCCCAAGCTCGATCCCGGCAAGACCGTCCGCGAGAACGTGATGGAGGGCGTCGCCGCCAAGAAGGCGCTGCTCGACCGCTACAACGAGATCGCCGCCAACTATTCGGACGAGACCGCGGACGAGATGGCGAAGCTGCAGGACGAGATCGATTCCAAGAATCTGTGGGACCTTGATTCCCAGGTCGATCAGGCGATGGACGCGCTGCGCTGCCCGCCGGACGACGCCGACGTCACCCAGCTCTCCGGCGGCGAGCGCCGCCGCGTCGCGCTGTGCCGGCTGCTGCTCAATCAGCCCGACCTCTTGCTGCTCGACGAGCCGACCAACCATCTCGACGCCGAGAGCGTCAACTGGCTGGAAGGCCATCTGCGCGCCTATCCCGGCGCGATCCTGATCGTCACCCACGACCGCTACTTCCTCGACAACGTCACCGGCTGGATCCTCGAGCTCGATCACGGCCGCGGCATCCCCTACGAAGGCAACTATTCGTCCTGGCTCAAGCAGAAGCAGAAGCGGCTCGAGCAGGAGCAGCGCGAGGACGCGGCGCGCACGCGCACGCTGGAGCGCGAGCAGGAGTGGATCGCCTCCTCGCCCAAGGCGCGGCAGGCCAAGTCCAAGGCGCGTTACCAGCGCTACGAGGACCTGCTCAAGGTGGCCAACGCCAAGGTCAACACCACGGCGCAGATCATCATCCCGGTGTCCGAGCGGCTCGGCCAGAACGTCATCGAGTTCGATGGCCTGACCAAGGGCTTCGGCGACAACCTGTTGATCGACAATCTCACCTTCAAGCTGCCGCCCGGCGGCATCGTCGGCGTGATCGGTCCCAATGGCGCCGGCAAGACCACGCTGTTCCGCATGATCACCGGGCAGGAGAAGCCGGACAAGGGCACGATCAAGATCGGCGAGAGCGTGCAGCTCGGCTATGTCGATCAGTCGCGCGACGCGCTCGACGGCAGCAAGACGGTGTGGGAGGAGATCTCTGGCGGCAACGACGTGATCCTGCTCGGCAAGAAGGAGGTCAATTCGCGCGCCTATTGCTCGGCCTTCAACTTCAAGGGCGCCGACCAGCAGAAGAAGGTCGGCACGCTGTCGGGCGGCGAGAGGAACCGGGTGCATCTCGCCAAGATGCTGCGCTCGGGCGCCAACGTGCTGCTGCTCGACGAGCCGACCAACGATCTCGACGTCGATACGCTGCGCGCGCTCGAGGAGGCGCTGGAGGACTTCGCCGGCTGCGCCGTGATCATCAGCCACGACCGCTGGTTCCTCGACCGCATCGCCACCCACATGCTGGCATTCGAGGGCGACAGCCATGTCGAATGGTTCGAAGGCAACTTCCAGGACTACGAGGCCGACAAGATGCGGCGGCTGGGCACGGATTCCGTGATCCCGCATCGGATCAAGTACAAGAAGTTCTCGCGTTGACGGGCTTGTGGTAAGGTGCGGCCATGACCGAGACCGAAAGCCTCGTCCTGGAGTCCCTGCGTCCCATCCGCGCGGCGGTCGACAGCATGCGCGAGGATATTCGCGAGATCAAAGGCCGTCTCGGCATTCTCGAAAATCAATATGCCAGCTTGTCGAGCCGGCTCGACCGGCTCGATGCCCGCGTCGAGCGGATCGAAGGTCGGCTGGAACTCGCCGATGTTTAGCAGTCGGGTCGTTTGAGGGCGGGGCGCGACGCGCCATCGCAACGCGTTGCGTCGGCCAGCGTTACGGAAACCTTTACCCAAGCCCGTAAAGCAATATTAGCGAAGCGCGGCTAGCGTTCGTGCCTCGGCGGACGGCACGATCGCAGAACGAAGCCATGGGAACCAGTATTGTCGCGCTGTTCGCCGCGAATGCGGTGATTCTGGCCGTGATGGCGCTGGCGTTCTACGCGGCTTGGCTCGGCCGCCGCCAGGAGCGCTACTGGGTCTCCTGGATCGTCGCCAATCTCGTGCTCGCCGCGGCGATGATGTGCTTCCTGTTGCTGCCGGCCGAGCGCCCCGGCATCACCCTCGTGCTTGCCAATTCCCTGATGGTGCTCGGGCTGGGCTTCCGCTGGCGTGCCGCACGTCAGTTCGGCGGCCGCGCGAGCCCGCTCGGCCCGGTGGTCATCCCCGCGCTGTTCACCGCCGGCTTGTTCGCCGTTCCGGGCGTGGTCGATCAGGGGCTGCGCTTCATCCTCATCAACGCCCTTTGCGCCGTGCAAGGCGCGGCGACCTGCTACGAGTTCTTCCGCGACCGGCAGGACCGCCTGCCGTCGCGCTATGGCCTGATCGTGGTTTATGGCGGGCTCGCGCTCGGCTTCGCGCTGCGCGTCAGCCAGAGCCCGCTGTTCGGGATGCCGGTCGCCGGTTATCTGCCGCAGGACGTGCTGCTGCTCGCCGGCGTGTTCGCCGGCCTGTTTCACGCGGTCGGAAGCGGGGCCTTCGCCCTGTCGATCGCCTATGAGCGCGGCGCCAGCGCGCTGCGTGCGGCGGCGCTGCGCGATCCGCTCACCGGCATTTTCAACCGCCGCGCCTTCGAGCGGCAGTTGCAGCAGCATCTGGCCGGCGACGCGCCGTTCGCGGTCGTGTTCCTGGACATCGACCGCTTCAAGGAGGTGAACGACCGCTACGGTCACACCGCCGGCGACACCGCATTGCGCGTCTGCGCGGATACCATCGTCCATGCGCTGCGCACCTCGGATTTCGTGGCGCGCATCGGCGGCGAGGAGTTCGCCGCGATCCTGCCGGGCCTGTCGGCGGCCGAGGCGTTCGATGTGGTCGAGCGCGTGCGCAGTGCCATCGAGGCGCGCGAGATCGTCAGTCACGACCACCGCTTCTCGGTCACGCTGAGCGGCGACGTGGCGCACAGCGCGCACCGGCTCGATGACATGGGCAAGCTGATGAAGGCGGCCGACGCCGGCCTTTATCGGGCGAAACAGGCCGGACGCAACCGGATCGTACAGGCGGCGTAAGGCGGAAGACCGCGGTCGCTTGCTTCACTTCATTGCTTTGCCAGTGCGTCGACCTCGGCGTCGGTTGGAAACCGCCCGAGCGCCTGCTTGGAGAATTTCAGGTCGCCATTGACCGTGATCTCGAACACGCCGCCGCTGGAGCGGATCAGTTCGACATCGGCGCCGGCCAGGTCGCGCAATCGTGCCCCCGCACGGAGGGCTTTCGGCTCGTAGCCTCAACTGCCGCAATAGCGGATGACGACCTTCATGACGGTTCCTTTTCAATCCCTGGTCACGGGTCCCGATGACTTATGACCGATGGTCCTCCCCGCAAGGGGCGCGGACCGGGCGGGATGATGCCGCTGTTGTCGCAGCGGCGACACGGGCGAATCGCATATAAATCGGCGCCACCCAGCAGGACGACGCTCGCCGGACAACTCCGCAGGACAACCCCGCAGGAAAACCCCGCAGGAAAACCCGATGTCGATGGCTCCCGAGACACCGCTGCCGCCGCCCGAGCTCGCCCGCAAGCTGCGGCCATTGCCGGCGCTGATCTTCTCCTCGCGCTGGCTGCAGCTTCCGCTCTATCTCGGGCTGATCATCGGCCAGGGCGTCTACGTTATCCTGTTCCTCAAGGAACTGTGGCACCTGGTCCAGCATTCGTTCGATTTCAGCGAACAGCAGATCATGCTGGTCGTGCTCGGCCTGATCGACGTGGTGATGATCTCCAACCTCCTGGTGATGGTGATCGTCGGCGGCTACGAGACCTTCGTGTCGCGGCTCGATCTCGAAGGCCATCCCGACCAGCCGGAATGGCTGTCCCACGTCAATGCCAGCGTGCTGAAGATCAAGCTCGCCATGGCGATCATCGGCATTTCCTCGATCCACCTTTTGCGCACCTTCATCGAGGCCGGCAATCTCGGCGGCACCGGGCGCACCACCAACTACACGCCGGAAGGCGTGATGTGGCAGACCATCATCCACGTCGTGTTCGTGCTCTCGGCGATCGGCATCGCGCTGGTCGACCGCCTCGGCCAGTTGCCGGAGACGCAGCCGACCGGGCATCACGACCATCATTAGTCCGCGGTGTCGCTCTCCTTGGTGAGCGTGTGCGCGCTGGCGATGGCGTTCTCGATGGTGTCCTTGTAGGTGGCGAGCGGCGGCTTGACGCCGTGCGCGACCAGGACGCGGCGCAGCGCCGGCGAGGTGCCGGTCACGAACATCTTCATGCCGCGGCTGCGCGCCTTGCGGGCGATGCCCTCGATGGTGTTGGCCGCGGTCGAATCCAGGAACGGCACGCCGGAGAAGTCGATCACCAGCGCCTTGCAGCGCTCGCCGCTCATGAAGTCGAGCGCCTCGCCGACCGCGGAAGCGACGCCGAAGAAGAACGCGCCGGTGATGCGGTAGACCGCGACGTCCGGATCGGTGGCGAGGCGGGCATCGTAGGGCGTGCGCTCGCCGTTGGCGTCGTCGGCGCGGTCCTGCGGCACCAGCGGCGCCTGCGCCTCGACGCCGGTCGCCTGCGCGATGCGGCTGACGAACAAGAGCGTGCCGATCGCGAAGCCGACCACGATGCCGGTCATCAGGTCCTCGAAGATGGTGAGCAGGAAGGTCGCGAGCAGCACCACGGTGTCGCCGCGCGAGGTGCGGATCAGCGTGGCGAAGGCATTCTTCTCCGCCATGTTCCAGGCGACGACGATCAGCACCGCGGCCAGCGCGGCGAGCGGGATGTAGCTCGCGAGCGGCGCCGCGATCAGCATGAACAGCAGCAGGAACGCCGAATGCAGCATGCCGGCGACCGGGCCGCGGGCGCCGGCGCGGATATTGGTGGCAGTGCGCGCGATGGTGCCGGTGGCGCAGATGCCGCCGAACAAGGCCGAGCCGACATTGGCGATGCCCTGCGCCACCAGCTCGCAGTTGGAGCGATGGCGGCGGCCGGTCATGCCGTCGGCGACCACCGCGGACAGCAGCGATTCGATCGCGCCGAGCAGCGCGAAGGCGGCGGCGTCCGGCAGCACCGCGTGCAGCTTCTCCAGCGACAACGCCGGCAGCGCCGGCGCCGGCAGCGAGTTGGGGATGCCGCCGAAATGCGTGCCGATGGTCTCGACCGGCAGACCGAGCGCCCACACCGCGGCCGAGGCCGCGACCACCGCGATCAGGATGCCCGGCCATGACGGCCGCAGCCGGCGGACGCCGACGATGACGGCGATGGTCAGCACCGACAGCGCCAGCGCCGAGACGTTGAGCGTGTCGAGTGCGCCGCCGAGCGCCCTGAGCTTCGGAATCAGCTCGCCCGGCTCCTTGCCGGCAAGCGTCAGCCCGAGGAGGTCCTTGATCTGGCTGGCGGCGATGATGACCGCGATCGCGGCCGTGAAGCCGACGGTCACCGGGTAGGGCAGGAACTTGATATAGGTGCCGATCCGCAAGAGGCCGGCAGCGACCAGGAACAGCCCGGCCAGCGCCGTCGCGAGCAGGAGCCCGTCGATGCCGTGCCGCTCCACCGTGGCGGCGACCAGCACGATGAAGGCGCCGGCCGGCCCGCCGATCTGGAACCGGCTGCCGCCGAACATCGAGATCAGGAAGCCGCCGACGATCGCGGTATAGAGGCCGCGGTCGGGCGTGGTGCCGGAGGCGATCGCGATCGCCATCGACAGCGGCAGCGCCACGATCGCGACGGTGAGGCCGGCGAACAGGTCGGCCTTGAGCCCGTCGACGCCGTAGCCCTCGCGCAGGATGGTGACGAGCTTCGGCGTGTACAACTCGGTGAAAGTCGGACGCCGGCTCGTCCGAAGGCGCGGGGCTGCTGTATCCATGAAAGGGCCTTTGGCGGGGGGGGCGGCCGGACCATATCACCCCGATCCGGGATTTGCCCGCCGGCTTTCGTGCCGGGAGAGCATGGCTCGTATTAATCCCCGATTTACCGGACACTCTCTGTTCTCTGATTCGCCGATGTTCTGCGATCGTTCGAGGAGTCCCATGATCTGGCAGGCGGCCGGGACCACCCCACTACGGCTTGTGCTGGTTGCGGCGGCCTTGGTCCTGGGCACCGCGAATCAGTCCGGCGCCGCCGATCCCGCCTTCGCGCGCTGGCTCGAAAGCACCTGGCCCGAGGCGCAGAAAATCGGCGTCTCGCGCGCGACCTTCGAGGCCGCGACGCGCGGGCTCGAGCCGGACCTGTCGCTGCCTGATCTGGTGATCCCCGGCCGGCCGCCGGCGGCGGAGCGGGGACAGGCCGAGTTCGTGCAGACGCCGGCCGATTATCTCAAGAAGCGGCTGCTCGATCGGCTCGCCGCGCAGGGCCGGCAGCTCGCGGCGCGCCATCGCGACACGCTGGCGCGCATCGAGCGCGAGTTCGGCGTGCCGGGCAATGTCGTGCTGGCGATCTGGGGCCGCGAGACCGCCTATGGCGGCGTCAAGCTCGGCTATGACGCGATCCGCGTGCTGGCGACGCAGGGCTATACCGGCCGGCGCAAGGAGCTGTTCCGCAACGAGTTCGTCCACGCGCTGAAGATGCTGCAGGACGGCACGCCGCGGGCGCAGATGCGCTCGTCCTGGGGCGGCGCCATGGGACTGACGCAGTTCATCCCGAGCGAGTTCTACAAATATGCGGTCGATTTCGACGGCGACGGCCGCGCCGACATCTTCAACTCCGTGCCGGACGCGCTGGCCTCGGCGGCGAAGCAGTTGCGCGGCAAGGGCTGGCAGCCGGGCTCGCGCTGGGCGATCGAGGTCAAGGTGCCGGCCGGCATCGATTGCACCATCGCCGAGCCCGATCACCGCATGCCGGTGCGCGAGTGGCTGGCGCGCGGCTATGCGCCGCTGACGCCGCTCGCGCCGGCCGATGGCGCGCAGGAGGCCTCGCTGCTGATGCCGGAGGGCATCTACGGGCCGGCCTTTCTGACGCTGCGCAACTACTACGTCATCAAGGACTACAATTTTGCCGATCTCTACGTGCTGTTCGTCGGCACGCTCGCCGACCGGATTGCCGGCGGCCGCGGCTTCCGCACCGCGTGGGCGCGGCTGCCGCCGTTGCGTTCCGACAGCGTCGAGCGCATCCAGCGCCATCTCACCAGCGCCGGCTACTATCAGGACAAGATCGACGGCAAGGCCGGGATGAAGACGCGCTCGGCGATCGGTGCCTATCAGAAGGCGAACCGGCTGACCCAGGACTGCTGGCCGAGCGAGGCCTTGCTGGCCGCGATGCAGGGCCGGCGCTGACGCGGCGCGCCGGCGCTCGAAGCCCCTTCAGATCGGCTCAGTCGCAGACCTCGACGCGGCGGATGCGATAGCCGTAGCCGTCCCAGTAGCGGTGCCGCTCGATGCGGCACACCGGGCTTTCGACCACATAGGCCGGGCCGCCGTAATAGGCGGGCGGCGGAGGCGGCGGCGCGTAATAGGCCGGGCCGCTGTTGGCAACGGCGCCGCCGATGATGGCGCCGGCCGCCAGTCCGCCGATCACGCCTGCGGCGACGCCGCAGCCGCGGCAGCGCGCGTCCGCCGTGGTCGGGGTCGCGACGGTGGCGAAGGCCACCAGGGCGACCGCTGCGAATGCAAGGAAAGCCTTTTTCATCGAATCCCTCCTCGGAAGCCGGGACTGGCGCCATGGTGGCGGCCATCCGACCGGATCTCAATAACAGCCTAGGCGATATGGCCTAAATAGGGTGTGAACGGACCGGCCCGAAAATAGCCCGAATTGCCGCCGCCGCGGCGCTGCCTCCGCTCGGACCAGGGACAGGCCGCGAAGGTCGTATGTACTCGCCACATGGTTGTGCGATGATGCCTTCATAACAATGGCTGGCAACGGCCTCGCAATGTTCAGGGAGGGATATGGTGGCAACCATCGGACGGCGCAGTTTCATCAAAGGCGCGGGCAGCCTGACCGCCGGCATGGCGCTGTCAGGCGGCGCATTGTCGAGCTTCCCGGCGCCTGCCATCGCGCAGGCGGGCAAATGGCCGGACCGGCCGGTGCGCTTCATCGTGCCGCTGGCGCCGGGCGGCGCCATCGATTTCGTCGCGCGTCAGACCGGCGAGGTGATGACGCGCAATCTCGGCCAGCAGATCGTGGTCGAGAACCGCACCGGCGCCGGCGGCACCATCGGCATGGATGCGGCGATGAAGAGCGCGCCGGACGGCTACACCATCCTGATCACCAACGACAATGCCGCGAGCGCGCCGCACATCCTCTCGCTCAGCTACGACTACACCCATGAGCTGATGCCGGTCTGCGATCTCGGCCACCAGCCGCAGGTGTTCGCCGTGCATCCCTCGCTCGGCGTCTCCTCGGTGAAGGAGTATGTCGAGAACGCCAGAAAGAATCCGGGCGTCGGCTTCGCCACCTCCGGCGTCGGCTCCAACCAGCATGTGGTCGGCGCCTGGTTCGCCAAGGAGGCCGGCATCAGGCTCGACCACGTGCCGTATCGCGGCGCCGGACAGGCGGTGAACGACCTCATCGCCGGTCATGTGAAGTCCGCCTTCCTCGGTCCGACCGCGCTGGTGTCGCATTATCGCGCCGGCACGCTGAAATTCATCGGCCAGTCCTCGGCGCGCCGCGCGCCGACCTTGCAGGAGGTGCCGACGCTGGAGGAGGCCGGCTACAAGGGCGTGGTGCTCGAGGCGTGGTACGCGGCGTTCGCGCCGCCCGGCACGCCGGCGGAGCTGGTCGGCATCATCAACGCCGAGTTCAACAAGGCGCTCAAGGATGCGCGGCTGCTCGATGCCTTCACCAAGGGCTCGATGGAGCCGATCGGCGGCACGCCGCGGCAGCTCGGCGAGCTGGCGCGCGCGGATTCCGCGAAATATGCCCGGCTGGTCAAGGAACTCAACATCAAGATCGCGCAGTGAGATGCGCGCGGACGCCGTCCGCGTGTCGCCTCACGCGCCGGTCCGCCGCGCCGGCGCGGATGGAGCAGGAGGCGGCTGCACCGGGCAGCCGGCATAGGCGGCGCGCACCGCCTCGTCGCCGCCGGCAACCGCAAACTCGGCGCTGTTGCGCGGCGCATTGAGCGAGCGGACGCGGACATAGAGCGTCTGCGCGGTCGCGAGATCGCGGGCGAAGGCCGCGACCTCGGCCGGGTCCTCGATCACCACCGTGGTGTAGTTCTGCAGGAAGCGCGCCTCGGCCTCCTTGCCGGGCCGGTCGTCGAACCGGTAGCCGAGCATCGAATTGCGGTTGGAGCCGATGCGCTCGTGGAATTCGATGCGCACCACCGGCGCGCCGCGGAAGCACAAGAGTTGCAGCACGGCGTTGCGCGCGATCAGTTGCGTCGCGCTGGTGGTGGCGCGGGCCGACAGGAAGGCGCTCGACACCGGCCGGCCGGTGATGCGGTCGGTCTGCTGCTCGATGCGCCATTGCCCGGCACGCGCGGTGACGCCGCCGGCGACGTAAGGGTCGCGCGCGGCGCAGCCGGCGATCGTCAGCGCCATCAGCGCGGCGCCGATCGTCCGCCACTGCCGCACAGCGTTGCTGCTGCTCTTCTCCCCCGATGGCCTTGCGTTCATGGCCTTGCGCCCCGCATCCCAGTGTGCCGGGCGGCATCGCGCCTGGCAATGGACGGGTTGCGTGCCGCTTCCGGCGGGATAGGTTGTCGGTCCCAGGACCGCGACACAGACGGGAGACGGCGCATGGCTTTCACGGTGACCAGCAACAGCTTCAAGGACGGCGACTATCTGCCGAAGGATCACATCCTGTCGCAGGATTTCGGCTTCGGCTGCGCCGGCGGCAATGTCTCGCCGCACCTGGCCTGGTCCGGCGCGCCGGCCGGCACCAAGAGCTTCGCCGTGACCTGCTACGATCCCGACGCGCCGACCGGCTCCGGGTTCTGGCACTGGGTGGTGGTCAACATCCCGCCGACCGTGAGCGAGCTTCCGCCCGGTGCCGGCAACCCGGCCTCCGGCAAGCTGCCCAAGGGGGCGCTGATGACGCGCACCGACTTCGGGCAGGCCGCCTACGGCGGACCGTGCCCGCCGGAAGGCGATCACCCGCACCGCTATCTGTTCACGGTATTCGCGGTCGGCGACACGCTCGACGTCACGCCCGACACCGCGGCCGCGGTGGTCGGCTTCAACCTGCATTTCAAGACGCTGGCCAAGGCCGCGATCATGGGTCTGTACAAGCGGTAGCGCTATCGCACCGCCTGATCGCGGCGACTTGCAGGTCCATTCGGCTGCGGACCGGCGGTAAAAAAAGCCGGCGGCCGCGGGGCCGCCGGCGTCGTTCCGTCCGGTGACGGCTCGTTACGGGCAGAACCAGATCGCGCCGACCACGACGCAGCCACGGGTGCGCCAGTTGCCCGGCCGCGCGCCGTAGCGGTGCCAGCCGCGCGGCGCGGCGCGCAGCCGCGATCCCGGCGCATAACGGTGACGGTGCCGCACCACATGCGGATGCCGCACCGGACCACGGTGGCGCATCTGCACCGGCTCGATCAGGCTCGCCGGCGCCGCCGCCTGCGAGGACGCCGGGGCGGCAGGCAGTGCCATCGCACTCGAGCCGGCGGCGACGGTGGCGAAAAGTGCGGATGCGATCAGTGTCTTCAGCACGGTCATTCCTTTCATGCTGTGTCCTTTCGGGGGAAGGGCGGCATCTTAAGCAGATTCGCCGCCATTCTCCGAACGGCCGAAGGCGGTTCTGGTTCCATCCGGCCTATCTGCCGCGCGGCAGATTGGGAAACAGATCGTGCGGCTGCTTGGCGATGAAGTCGCGGACCTCGCGCGCCGGCAGCACGTCGGCATATTTCGCGTGCATGTCGCACAGGCTGATGGCGTGGCTCGCCTGGCTGCGGTCGAAGCAGCCGTCCTCCACGACGGTGGAGCGGATGTTGTAGCTGAAGGCGTCGATCACCGTGGCGCGGACGCAGCCCGACGTCGTGGTGCCGGTGACGATGATGCTGTCGCAGCCGAGCAAAGTGAGATAGCTCATCAGATTGCTGCCGAAGAAGCCGCTCGGCTTCTGCTTGTAGACCACGATGTCCTGCGGCTGCGGCGCGATCTCGGCGACGATCGCGTTGTCGTCGAGATTGGACTCCCGCGCGCGCGCGCCTTCTTGGGCGCGGCTGTTCTTCCACGCCCATCCGCCGGAGTCCCAGTTGTCGGCCCGCGCGACGCCGGTGGTGTAGATCACCGGCATGCGCTTGGAACGGAACAGGTCGGCCAGGTCCTTGATCACCGCGATCGCGTCCCAGCTCTCGGCGCCGCAGGAATTGCGCCAGCGCTTGATCGATTCCAGGATCGGCTCCGGCTTGTCGCCGGTGAAGCCGTAGCTGACATCGATGATCAGCAGGGCCGGCCGCTTGCCGAAGCCGGCCAGCGTGCCATAGCCCGCAGAGGCGAACACCGCCCGGTCGCGCTCGGTCAGAAACTTGTCCCAGATCCGTTCCATTGGCGTACTCCTTGCGCCGCGCTGCGACGCTATCAGATCGCGGCCGGCGCCAGCAGGGGCCGGCCGCGGATGAGGTCGGAGGCAAGCTCGGCAATCATGATGACCGGGCCGTTGATATTGCCGCCGACGAGATCCGGCATCACCGAGGCATCGACCACGCGCAGCGCCTCGATGCCGTGGACGCGCAGGCTGCCATCGACCACCGCGCCGTCGTCGGGCGAGACGCCCATCCGGCAGGTGCCGACCGGATGATGCGCGGTCTGCGCGGTGGCGCGGATATGCGCATCGAGCTCGGCATCCGAGATCGTCGCATGGTCGGGTCCGAGCTCGCGGCCGATGAAGGCGCGCACCGCGCGCTGCCGGCCGAGCACATGGGCGAGCCGCAGGCCGTTGCGCAGGGTCTGGCGGTCATGGGCGGTGGCGAAGGCGTTCTGCGTGATCCGTGGCGCCGCGTCGGGGTCGGCTGACGAAAGCGTCACCGTGCCGGTGCTTTGCGGCCGCAGCAGCACCGCGCGGCAGGCGAAGCCGTCGTCGAAGCCGCGCCGGAACGGCCACAGATAGGGAAACGCGGTGAGCGGGCCGGCGCGGAACAGGAATTGGATGTCCGGGATCGTGGCGTCGGGATTGGCGCGCACGAACGCGGTCCATCCGCTCGGCAGATCGGTGGCGAAGCCGGTGCCGAGCGTCGCCGCCTTGACGAGCTCGACGGTGATGCGGTCGACGCGCATGACGCGCTGGAACGGCCCCGGCTCGCGGCGCGCATATTCGATGGCGACGCTGAGATGGTCGCGCAGATTGCGGCCGACGCCGCGCAGCGGCGCGACCGGCGCGATGCCGTGCTGGCGCAGCGCGTCGGGATCGCCGATGCCTGACAGCATGAGGAGCTGCGGCGAGTTGATGACGCCGCCGGACAGAATCACCTCGCGCGCGGCCAGCGCGGTGCGCAGCCGGCCGCCATGGCGGAACATGACGCCGCGGGCGCGCCCGTTGTCGATCGCGATGCGGGTGGCGTGGGCCTTGACCAGAACGGTGAGGTTGGGCCGCCGCCGCGCCGGCCGCAGATAGGCGTCGGCGGCGCTGCAGCGCAGGCCGCGGTCGATGGTGGATTGCAGGCGTCCGAAGCCTTCCTGCTGGGCGCCATTGTAGTCGTCGGTGAGCCGGTGGCCGGCGGCCTCGGCGGCTTCGAGATAGGCCTGCACCAGCGGATCGCGATAGGACGACAGCGAGGTGCGCAGCGGTCCGCTGTCGCCGCGATAGGGCGAAGCGGGTCCGGTCCAGGTCTCCTGCCGTTTGAAATAGGGCAGCACCTGCGCGTAAGACCAGTGCCCGAGCCCCGCAGCGGCCCAGCGGTCATAGTCGGCGCGATGGCCGCGGACATAGGCCATCGCATTAATCGAGGACGAGCCGCCGATCACCTTGCCGCGCGCGCATTCGATCGAGCGGCCGCCGAGCGTCGGCTCGGGCTCGGTGAAATACATCCAGTCGTGGCGGCGTTCGCCGAAGATCTTGCCCCAGCCGAGCGGAATGCGGATCCACGGATCGCGGTCCCATCCGCCGGCCTCCAGCAGCAGCACCGAGACGTCGCGGTCCTCGCTGAGGCGGGCGGCGAGCGTGCAGCCCGCCGAGCCCGCACCAACGATGACGTAATCGTATTGTCGCGTCTCGGTGTCGCCGGCCACGTCAGGATGGCCCCATCAGATTGGGCAGATAGGTCACCACCGGCGGATAGAGCGCGACGATCAGGATGCCGAGGCAGATCAGCCACACGAACGGCCACGCCGCCTTGTAGAGCTCCGTCATCGACAGGCCGGGCAGCGCACTCTTCATCGCGAACAGCGTGTAGCCGAACGGCGGCGAGATGCCGCCCACCGTCGCCACGATCAGCAGCATGGTGAAGAACCAGATCTCGTCGATGTGGTAGACGCCGAGGATCGGCTTGTAGATCGGCACCAGGATGAACAGCAGCGCGACCTGGTCGAGGAACAGCAGGATGTGCAGGAAGAACGGAATCGCCAGCATGATGAAGATCATGACGGCCGCCGGCAGCTGCATGGTGCGCACCAGCTCGCCGAACAGTTGCGGCGCGCCGGCGAAGGTCAGGAGCTGGCTGAACATGATGGCGCAGCACATGATCAGCAGCAGCAGCGAGGACACCGTCGCGCCGGTGTAGAAGGATTCCCGCAGCATGTTGAAGTTGAGCCCGCCGTAGAAATACGACAGCACCAGCGCGCCGAATACGCCGGTCGCCGCCGCCTCGGTCGGCGTGGCGATGCCGAGCATCACCAGGCCCATCACCAGGAAGAAGATGAAGCAGGCCGGCAGCATCTTGACCAGCGCCATGAACACGCTGCCCCTGGCGGTGTCGTCCTCCTTGGAAATGTCCGGCGCAAGCTTCGGATTGAACCAGAGCCGGACGCCGACATAGATCAGGAACATCAGCGTCAGCAGGATGCCGGGGCCGGCGCCGGCGATCAGCAGCTTGCCGGTGGAGACCTGCGCGATGGTGGCGAGGATGACCGCGAGCACGCTCGGCGGGATGATCGGGTCGAGGCTGGCGCCGCCGAGGATGGTGCCCGCCGACAGCCGCGGGTCATAGCCGCGCTTGATCATGGCCGGGTAGAGCGAGCGGCCGAGCAGGCCGGCCACCGCCATCGCCGCGCCGGACAGCGCGCCGAGGATCGCGGACAGCAGCACGCAGAGAATGTACTGGCGGCCGCGCACGCGACCGATCAGGCGGTCGAGCGAGGAGAACAGCACCTCCATGGTGCCGGAGCGGAACAACAGCTCGCCCATCACGATGAACAGCGGCACCGCGGCCAGCGTGTCGGTGGTCGCGGTCGAGAAGATGCTGTTGGCGAACAGCCCGAATCCGGCCGGGCCGAAGAACACCAGCACGCCGATGACGTTGACGACCAGGAAGCCGACGAAGACCGGCGTGCCGCCGACCAGGAGACCGACGAGGATCGCCAGCGCGACCAGGATGGTGATGATGAGCGCGGTCATTGGATCGGTTCCTCGACGGGATGGACGGCTTCGCCGAACGCCTGACGCAGGAAGTAGATGCCGCCGCTCAACAGTCCGTAGGGGATGAACACGAACAGCCACCATTTCGGGATCGGCAGATAGGTATTGGTCCAGACGCCGAAGCGGAATTCGCTCCACGCCTGCTCCGCGGTGATCCAGGCGCCGAGCAGGCAGAACGCGGCCGCGACCAGCCGGGTGGCGCGCATCAGCCGGACGCTGGTCGTGGGCGAGATCCAGGCTTCGTGGAGGTCGACCGAAACGTGCAGGCCGCGCCGCGTCAGATCGGGCAGCGCGAGAAAGATCGTCAGGCACAGGCCGTAGGAGACCATCGGGCTTGCCCAGATCGTCGGTGCATTGAAGAAGTAGCGCGAGACCACCTCATAGCAGTAGGCCGCCGAGATGAACGCGAGCACGCAGGCCGCCAGGATGAAGCTCAGCCGGCTCAGCCGGTCGTGGACGATCGCCAGACCTTTCATGATCCCCATGTGATGTTGTTCCTCTGGTCGTCTTGGTCGCCGCCCCCGCGACGTTCCGGCCCCGGCGGGCGCGGTCCTAGTTGGAGAAGCCGTGTTGCTTCGCGAATTCCCGCAGCTCGGCGATCCCGGCCGGTTCGGTCTTGGCGGCGAGCTCCCACAGCCCGTGTTCGAACGCCGCCGCCAGCCCGGCGCTCTGCGTGGCGCCAAGCTGCGTGATCTGGCTGCCCTCCGCAAGCAGGCTCTTTTCCTCGTTGCCGGTGATCGTCAGCCACTGCGCGTCCCAGAACGTTTCGATCTTCTTGCCTTCCTCGACGAGCGTCGTGCGCTGCGCGTCGGACAATTTATTCCAGGCATCGAGATTGACGAAGAGAAAATAAGCGGCCGATCCGAACCGCGGCCGCATCAGATATTTCGCGACCTCGTTCCAGCGATAGTCGCGCACGCCGGCCGCCGGCCAGGCGGCGCCGTCGACCACGCCTTTCTCCAGCGCGGTGTAGATCTCGTTGGGCGGCAGCACCACCGGCGAGGCGCCGAGGAACGAGAACACGCCGCTATAGGTCTGGGTGCCGCGGATCTTGCGGCCCTTGAGGTCGCCCGAGGGCCCGACCGGCTGGCGCAGGATGATCTGGTAGCCGGTGTTCTCCGGCGGCTTGATCAGCACCACCAGCTTCAGTCCGAAGCGTTTGTAATGCCGGTCGATCAGCTCGATCATGCCGGCCGCGCGCATCTGCTCGGCGCTGCCTTTGAGGCCGTCGACCGGCAGCAGGAACGACGTGTTGCCGATGTGATAGGCCGAATGCGTGAACAGCATCTGGAACACGCCGGTGCTGACCGGCTGCAATTGCTCGAACGCGGCGACGGTCTCCGGCCCGCTGACCCGGAAGGTGATGTCGCCCTTGGAGGCGGCCTCGACGTTCTTGAGATAGGTTTCGAGCAGGATGCTGCGGGACGGCGCGCTGTTATCCCAGCTCGACAGCACCCGCAGCTCGGTCGCCTGCGCCGCCACGCCCGCCAGCGCCACCATCAATCCGATCAACGATCCCAGGATTTTCGACATCGCACGATCTCCCAATCCTTCTGCCGTTCAAGAACGCGGATGCGGGCTGCCGCTCGATCGAGTCCCTCCGCTCAGGCTGCGCCGCCGCCGGGCGGGTCGACGTAGCGGATGTCGTGCTCGGCGAAATCGGTGAGATAGGCGGCAACCTGCTGCTCGTGTTCTTCCTTGAGCTGGCCGACCAGCCCGGCCGAGCGCGACACCACCGCGAAGCCGCGCATGATCTCATCGGGAATGCCGAGATCGCCGAGCACCGCGGCGATCGCGCCCGTGGTGTTGATGGTCAGGTGACGGCCGAACGCCGCGTCGATTTCTTTCGAGAGCAGATGCACGGCATCGACATAGCGGCCGGCGATGCCGGTCTCGCGCGCGATCTGGAACAGCCGCATCGAGCGCGGATCGTCGGGCCGGTGCTGCGGATGGCCGAAGCCGGGAAGGCTCTTCTTGGCGGAGCGGAACCGCGCGATGATGTCGCGCGCAGCCTCCGCGCCGCGCGGCCCGGCGGCGATGATCTCGGTCAGCAGCACCGAGGTCGCGCTCATCGCGCCGCCGAAGCGGCTGCCGATGCCGAGCAGGCCCGCGGCCATCGCGGCCTGCATCGCCTCCGGCTCGCAGCGCGCGATCATGCGCGCCGCGATCGCCTGCGGCGTCAGGCCGTGCTCCATCAGCGCGACCAGCACGGCGTCGATCAGCCGGGTCTCGCCCGGTGAGGGCAGGCGGCCGGTCAGCAGCAGCGCGAACACTTCGGTGAAGGTCTTCTCGCCCATCAGGTCGGAGACCAGGTTGTGGCCGCGCACGGTGATGCGGTCCGCCTCGGTGCGGCACAGCATGGTGATTGGTTTGGCTTTGCCGGTCGCGTTCGTCATGATGTGGAGAGTGTCCTTGCTCTTGCTGGATGGTGGCGCCTGCCGGGCGTCGCCGGAAAAAGGAGCGGGCAGGGTGTCCGGCGCGGGCGGCCCGCGCCGGATGTCGTTCGTCTCAGTACAGGCCCTTGGATTTGCCGAACTCGCGGAGCTCGCCGACGTCCTTGGCGTTGTACTGCGAGCCGAGCTGGAACAGCGTGTCGGCGAGCGCCTTGTTCACCTTGGCGCGCTGCGCCTCGCCCATCTGGGTGACCTGCGAGCCGCGCGCGAGCAGCTCACGATGCTCCTCGTCGCCGAGCCTGACCCATTCGGTGAACCACAGATCCTCGATCTTGCGGCCTTCGGCAAGCATCAGCTGCTTCTGCTGATCGGTGAGCCGGTTCCAGGTGTTGAGGTTGATCAGGATCGAATGGGCGAGGTTGCCGAAGGTCGGCCGCAGCAGATATTTGGCGACCTCGTACCAGCGATAATCGAGCACGCCGATCAGCGGGAAGGCCGCGCCGTCGACGACGCCCTTCTCCAGCGCGGTGTAGATCTCGCCGTGCGGCAGCACCACCGGCGAGGCGCCGAGCATCGCCAACGCGCCGCCATAGGTCTGGGTGCCGCGGATTTTGCGGCCCTGCAGATCGCCCGCGGGCGTGACCGGCTGGCGCAGGATGATCTGGTAGGCCGTGCCTTCCGGCGCTTGAGCGAGCGCGATCAGCTTCAACCCCATGCGCTGATAATATTTGTCGACCTCCTCGCGGACGCCGGTCTCGCGCCACTTCTTCAGATCGCCGTTGAAGGCTTCGACTGCGAACAGCACCGGCGTCTGGCCGGCGTGATAGGCGCCGTGCGTGAACAGGAGCTGGAACACGCCGGTGCTGACCGGCTGCAGCTGCTCGAACGGCGGCACCGTCTCCGGCCCGCTGATCTTGAAGGTGATGTCGCCCTTCGAGGCGGTCTCGACATTCTTGAGGAACACCTCGAGCAGCTTCGGCCGCGGCGGATAGCTCTCGTTCCAGCTCGACAGGACGCGCAATTCCAAGGCGGATGCCGCGGCCGGACACAACATCAGGCCGATCGCGAGCGCCGCGAGTGATCGGAATTTCATGATCGTCTTCCTTCTCCTGAACTGGATGCGATGGACCATGAAGCCGGATGCAGCGGGTGGAAAGGGTCGGCTGTCCTCCGCTGCACGCGAACCTCAGGCTGCTGGCATATGGTCGCTTTAATCGTGGGCGATTGCAGGTCGTCCGCACAGCGGACAACTAGCCATCTAATGAACATTGGAAGTGAGATCATGAACCCTGTCAAGAACGCCGCACCCGGCGTCCCAAGGGGAAGGCAGTAGAAAAGGTCCGGCGCGGGCAATCCGCGCCGGACATCGTTCGTCTCAGTACAGGCCCTTGGCCTTGCCGAACTCGCGGAGTTCGCCGACATCCTTGGCGTTGTATTGCAGGCCAAGCTGGAACAGCGTGTCGGCCAGCGCCTTGTTCGCCTTGGCGCGTTGCGCCTGGCCCATCTCGGTGATCTGTGCGCCGCGCGACAGCAGTTGGCGGGTCTCCTCGTCGCCGAGCTTGACCCATTCGGTGAACCACATGTCCTCGACCTTGCGGCCCTCGCTGAGCATCAGCTGCTTCTGCTGATCGGTGAGCCGGTTCCAGGCGTTGAGGTTCATGAAGATCGGATAGACCACCGTGCCGAAGGTCGGCCGCAGCAGGTACTTGGCGACCTCGTACCAGCGATAGTCAAGCACGCCGAGCACCGGCCAGGCGGCGCCGTCGACGACGCCCTTCTCCAGTGCCGTATAGATTTCGCTCGGCGGCAGCACCACCGGCGAGGCGCCCAGCATCGAGAACACGCCGCTATAGGTCTGGGTGCCGCGGATCTTGCGGCCCTGCAGATCGCCCGACGGCCCGACCGGCTGGCGCAGGATGATCTGGTAGGCGCTGCCTTCGGGTGCCTGGCCGAGCGCGATCAGCTTCAGGCCGACGCGCTGATAGTATTTGTCGACCTCCTCGCGCACGCCGGTGTCGCGCCACTTCTTGAGGTCGCCGCTGAAGGCCTCGGCGGCGAGCAGCACCGGGATTTGTCCGGCGTGATAGGCGCCGTGCGTGAACAGCAGCTGGAACACGCCGGTGCTGACCGGCTGCAATTGCTCGAACGCCGGCACCGTTTCCGGCCCGCTGATCTTGAAGGTGATGTCACCCTTCGATGCGGTCTCGACATTCTTGAGGAAGACTTCGAGCAGCTTCGGCCGCGGCGGATAGCTCTGGTCCCAGCTCGACAGGACGCGCAATTCCAAGGCGGATGCCGCAGCCGGACACAACATCAGGCCGATCGCGAGCGCCGCGAGTGATCGAAATTTCATTGTCGTTCTTCCCCTGACTGGATGCATGAAAGTGAAGGCCGGATGCGACTGGGCGGCTGGCCGCCCATTCACATACGAAACGTCAAGCTGAATGCATGCTTCTTGTTTGTTGTCGTAGACGTGCGTGAGGCCGCTGTCCGCAAAGCGGACACTTAGCCATTGCCCAATATTGGAGGCGATATCGCGGACCCTGTCAAGAATGGGAATAATGCTATTTTTGATATTCCGTCCACTAATCGGGATCGAGCGCCGGGCACCGCGTCAGCGAGCCGCTTCTCAGGCTGTTGAAAGAGAATGCCGCCGTTCCGGACGGCCGAAAGCACGACGCCGGCCTGCGGCGCCGTCGACTATCTCCGCATGATCTTCGGTGTCCGGATCGCCGCTTGTGCGGCGTCAGGACTGGCAGCGTGCGTTTCAAAGACTTGCGCGCGGACGGAATCGGCGCGAATGGCCGCTCATGGGCGCGAAGCGGCTGGCATGGCCAGGCAGGATGCTGCGCAGCGCCGCACGTCCTGACGATCGCGCTCGCGCGCGATCCGGCGCGAGCGCAGGCGCCGCGCCGGATGCCGCGGCGGCGTCTCAGTACAGGCCCTTGGCCTTGCCGAACTCGCGAATCTCGCCGACGTCCTTGGCGTTGTACTGCAAGCCGAGCTGGATCAGCGTGTCGGCGAGCGCCTTGTTCACCTTGGCGCGCTGCGCCTCGCCCATCTGGGTGACCTGCGAGCCGCGGGCGAGCAGCTCGCGATGCTCCTCGTCGCCGAGCTTGACCCATTCGGTGAACCACATGTCCTCGATCTTGCGGCCTTCGCTGAGCAGCAATTGCCGCTGCTGTTCGGTCAGCCGGTTCCAGGTGTTGAGGTTGATCAGAATGGAATAGGCCAGGTTGCCGAAGGTCGGTCGCAGCAGATATTTGGCGACCTCGAACCAGCGCTGGTCGAGCACGCCGATCAGCGGGACCGCGGCGCCGTCCACCACGCCTTTCTCC
>Ga0180222_1001431_pt1 | contig 24682 bp, 20 predicted proteins | sample eDN5th37CKraftOP_FD_151336 | JGI IMG/M metagenome (GOLD analysis project Ga0180222, IMG submission 151336) | Enriched Organic Plus compost microbial communities from Emeryville, California, USA - eDNA 5th pass 37_C Kraft OP (version 2) (version 2) ...
ACGGCGCCGTGATGCTTGGCAAGACCAACAACGACGAATTTGCCATGGGCTCGTCGAACGAAACGTCGGCGCTGGGTCCGGTGACGTCGCCCTGGCGGCGCAAGGGATCGAATACGCCGCTCGTGCCGGGCGGCTCATCCGGCGGCTCCGCCGCTGCGGTCGCGGCACGCCTGTGTCTCGGCGCAACCGGGACAGATACCGGCGGCTCGATCCGCCAACCCGCGGCGTTCACCGGCATCGTCGGCATCAAGCCGACCTATGGGCGCTGCTCGCGCTGGGGCATTGTCGCGTTCGCGTCCTCGCTCGATCAGGCCGGACCGTTCACGCGTACCGTGCGCGACAACGCCATCCTGCTGCGCTCGATGGCCGGCCACGATCCGAAGGACACGACCAGCGTCGATCGTCCGGTTCCCGATTACGAAGAAGCGGTCGGCAAGTCGGTGAAGGGAATGCGGATCGGCATTCCGAAGGAATACCGGATCGACGGCATGCCGGCCGAGATCGAGACCTTGTGGGAGCAGGGCGCGGCATGGCTTCGCGAAGCCGGCGCCGAGATCGTCGAGATCTCGCTGCCTCACACCAAATACGCGCTGCCAGCCTATTACATCGTGGCGCCCGCGGAGGCCTCGTCGAATCTCGCGCGCTATGACGGGGTCCGCTACGGCCTGCGCGAACAAGGTCGCGATGTGACCGCCATGTATGAGGCGACCCGCGCTGCCGGCTTTGGTCCGGAAGTCCGCCGCCGGGTGATGATCGGCACCTATGTGCTCTCGGCCGGCTATTACGACGCTTATTACCTGCGCGCACAGAAGGTGCGCACGCTGATCAAGAAGGATTTCGAGGACGTGTTCGCCGCGGGGGTCGATGCGATCCTGACGCCGGCGACGCCGTCGGCCGCCTTCGGCATTGGCGAGAAGGGCGGGGCCGATCCGATCGAGATGTATCTCAACGATGTGTTCACGGTGACGGTGAACATGGCGGGCCTGCCTGGCCTTGCCGTGCCGGCCGGGTTGTCGTCGGAAGGGCTGCCGCTCGGATTGCAGCTCATCGGCCGGCCGTTCGACGAGTCGACGCTGTTCTCGCTCGGTGAGGTGATCGAGCAGGCGGCGGGGCATTATCCGGTCGAGGCATGGTGGTGATGGCCGCGTCGGCAAAAAATCCGAACCTGATCCGGGGCATGACCGGCGACTGGGAGGTCGTGATCGGCATGGAGGTGCATGCGCAGGTCACCTCCGAATCGAAGCTGTTCTCCGGCGCCTCGACCGCCTTTGGCGGCGAACCGAACTCCCATGTCTCGCTGGTCGATGCCGCGATGCCGGGTATGCTTCCGGTCATCAACGAGGAATGCGTGCGGCAGGCGATCCGCACCGGGCTCGGCCTGAAGGCGAAGATCAACAACAAGTCGGTGTTCGACCGGAAGAACTATTTCTATCCCGACCTGCCGCAGGGCTACCAGATCAGCCAGTACAAGTCGCCGATCGTCGGCGAGGGTGTGGTCCAGGTCGATCTGCCGGACGGCAGCGGCGTCGAGGTCGGGATCGAGCGCGTCCATCTCGAACAGGACGCCGGCAAGAGCACCCACGACCAGCATCCGACCCTGTCACTCGTCGATCTCAACCGCTCCGGCGTCGCGCTCATGGAGATCGTGTCGAAGCCGGACCTCCGGTCGTCGGAACAGGCGAAGGCCTATGTGAGCAAGCTGCGCTCGATCCTGCGCTATCTCGGCACCTGCGACGGCGACATGGAGAAGGGCAACCTGCGCGCCGACGTCAACGTTTCGGTCCGCAAGCCCGGCGAGCCCTATGGCACGCGATGCGAGATCAAGAACGTGAACTCGATCCGCTTCATCGGTCAGGCGATCGAATACGAGGCGCGCCGTCAGATCGATATCCTCGAGGAGGGCGGCACGATCGAGCAGGAAACCCGTCTGTTCGATCCGGGCAAGGGCGAGACGCGTTCGATGCGCTCGAAGGAAGAGGCGCACGACTATCGCTACTTTCCCGATCCCGATCTCCTGCCGCTGGAATTCGACGATGCCTATGTCGAAGCGCTGAAGGCGGAGCTGCCGGAGCTGCCTGACGAAAAGCGCGACCGGTTCATCGCCTCGTTCGGGCTCTCCGCCTATGACGCCGGGGTGTTGATCGCCGAGAAGGAGACCGCCGATTATTTCGAGGCGGTTGCGCAGGGAAGGGACCCCAAGGCCGCGGCCAATTGGGTGATCAATGAGTTGACCGGCCGGCTCAACAAGGAAGGCAAGGACATCGGCTCATCGCCGGTCTCGGCGGAGCAGCTCGGCGCCATCCTCGACCTGATCGCCGACAAGACAATCTCCGGCAAGATCGCCAAGGACCTGTTCGAGATCGTCTGGAATGAAGGCGGCGATCCGCGCGCCATTGTCGAAGCCCGCGGCTTGAAGCAGGTCACCGATACCGGCGCCATCGAGAAAGTGGTGGACGAGATCGTCGCCGCGAATCCCGACAAAGTTGCAGATGCGAAAACCAATCCAAAAGCGATCGGCTGGTTCGTCGGTCAGGTGATGAAGTCATCCGGCGGCAAGGCCAACCCGCAGGCTGTGAACGAAATCCTCAAAGCCAAGCTCGGTCTTTAACCTGGTTCCTCAAGTCCGTAAGGTGAGCGGAGCGATCCGCCAATGATCGGCGGACGTGATGGAGGACTTCATGATTACACGACGCTGTCTGCTGGCTTTGGCGCTGGTTGTTTCCACTGCGCTATCGGCGGATGCAGCCGACACAAAATACGGCAGCTACATTTTCGTTAAGCCGGGCCAGCTTGATCTCGGCGCGCTTCTGGCGCCGTCGCCGGATCCGAAATCCGAAACCCAGAAGCGCGACCTTGCGACTGTGCTCGACGTGCAGAAGACCCGCACGCCCGCCCAGGTCGAACGCGCTGTCGCGGACAATCCGTTGTCGATCTATCGGTTCGCGGATGTCATCGCGCCGGATTTCTCGGCGGCGCGCTATCCGAAGGCCGACGCTTTCTTCAAAAGGATGTTCAACGACTCGCGCATCCTCGTGCTGTCCAGCAAGGATGTCTGGGATCGTCCACGTCCTTACGTGGTGAGCAAGGAGGTGCAGCCGGTCGGCGAACTTCCCAAGGCGCCGGGATCCTATCCGAGCGGTCACTCCATCTTCGGTTACCTAAGCGCCATCATTCTGGCGAACATGGTTCCGGAAAAGGCGTCTGCAATTTTCGAGCGGGGCCACGAATACGGCACCAACCGGATCATCACCGGCGTGCATTTCCCGAGCGATGTCGAGGCGGGACGTCTGGCCGGGACCGCGATTGCCGCCGCCTTGTTGCAGAGCGAACAGTTCCGAAAGGAACTGGAAGAAGCCAAGACGGAGTTGCGCCAGGGTCTTGGTCTGTCGGTGAACGCAGCGTCATCGTCCGGACGCTGATCGGTCCGCAACGCTCTCGACGTGTCTCACGCATGTGAGATGTTTGCACTCGCATTGCCTCAGAACGGAAGACGTCGCTTCAGTTCGTCCCGTTTTGGGGCAGTGCAACATGATTTCGGACATCATTCGCGCGCTTGCGAACGTCTGCGGCTGATCGATGGTGACGTCCGAAGCGCTTGCGATCGGTCGACGGGAAGAGCCGCACGCGCGAATCGACGGACCGCGATTCGCACGATTCGTCTCCGTCACGGCATTCGCAGACCCGATTTTCATGTCGTCCAAAAAAAAATTTTTTGTCCGATTGTTCCCGAACGACTTGACTTCAAAACCGCCGAAACGGCGCGCAGCTTGCGAAGTGCATCAACGTAACATCGTTGTCTCGAACGCAACCGAGATATGAATTGTCCTTATTTTATCGCATGAATCGTGTTGTCGTTGCGATGAGTGCGTTCTTCGTCATCGCATGTTCGCGATGCGCATGCATTCGAAGCGCAATGAACGCGAGTTGCCGCTGACGCGTCCTTGAGGGCGCGCGCGAATACACATTTCGTTAAGTGGAGTCGCTGTTTCTTGCATTCTGGTGTAATCGGAATGCCGTGCTCGTCGATTCGCGACGGCACGTTTTTCGATAGCGCCATCTCTTAACTTGGAGGGCACAATGGCGAAACGTAAGAAGGCAGCGGCCAAGAAGGCTGCGAAGAAGACGAAGCGCGCGAAGAAGCGGAAGTAAGCGCGCGCCGTTTTCGTGCCACGTTACATGGCCGACGGCGCCGTACCGCGACTTGCGGGGCATCATCGGCGGCATGTAATGACGGAGGGCGTCGGCGAGACGAGATCAAGTCTCTCCGACGCCCTCGGTCTGTCTGGAACCAGGTCCAGCCGCTAACGCCGGCATATCAGCCGGCATCCCGCCTAGTTGGCCTTCTGCTTTGCCGCCTGTTCCTTGAGACGCGTATTGCACGCGCTCCAGAATTTCGGCCAGGTCATTCCCTTTTCGATCTTTCCCGCCTCGCGAGCCTCTCGCCATTCCGCGCCGCATAGTTTGCGCCGGTTCGGACGCGACTCGGTCCGCTCCTTCTTGGCCTCCTGGCGCTTGGCAGCGCGCTCCTTCTTGGCCTCTTCGCGTTTCGCGGCGCGTTCCTTCTTGGCTTCCTCTCGCTTGGCCTTGCGTTCTTCAGCCCGCTTGGCCTTGCGGTCGTCGGCGGCCTTGGCCTTGTCGTCCTGAGCGCCTTGAGTTGGTGTCGCAGCCGGTGCCGGGCTCGTCTGCTTTGCAGGATCCCCAGCAGGCGTCGTCTGGGCAAACGCGCCGCCGCCGAAGCCAGTGAACATCACCGTCGCGGCAACCAGCGCCGCCCATGTGACCTTGCTCATGTTCGTTGCTCCCGTTGCATGGAGATCCATGCGGGCGCCGAGATTAGGCGCGGTGATGGAGGCGGTCCATATGCTCCGCCAGCTTGCGAGCGGCGGACGATCCACCTAGGTGACATGCGAAGACTAGGTCGGGAGAGCAGGGTGATGGCGCGCGGATCGAAATCGGCATCGCGGACAGTCAAGGCGGGCGCGGCGAAAAGGGGGCGGGCCGCCTTATCCAAAGGCGCGAAGACCTCGTCCACGCGTAAGAAGACCGAGGTCAAGCCTGCGAAGACCCCGGCGCGCAAGGCGCAAGCGACGCGCCAACGGCCCATCGAACTTTATTACTGGCCGACGCCGAATGGCTGGAAGGTCTCGATCATGCTGGAAGAGTGCCGGCTTCCCTACATTATGAAGCCGGTCAACATCGCCGCGGGCGACCAATTCAAGCCGGAATTCCTCGCCATCTCGCCCAACAACCGCATGCCGGCGATCGTCGACCCGGACGGACCAGGCCGGCGGCCGATATCGGTCTTTGAGTCAGGCGCCATCCTGCAATATCTCGGGCGCAAGACAGGGAAATTCTACCCGGTGGAGGAGCGGGCGCGCACCGAAGTTGATCAATGGCTGTTCTGGCAGATGGGCGGGCTCGGGCCCATGGGCGGACAGGCCCATCATTTCCGCATCTACGCGCCCGAGAAACTTCAATATGCGATCGACCGCTACACCAATGAGGTCAATCGCCTGTTCGGTGTGATGAATATCAGACTCAAGGACCGGCCGTTCCTCGCGGGGAAATATTCGATCGCCGACATCGCCTGCGTCGGATGGGTCTCGCGCTGGGAGCGGCAGGGACAGGACATCAACGAATTTCCGAATCTGAAGCGCTGGCTCGAGACGGTGATGGCGCGACCCGCGGTGGAGCGTGGCATGAAGCTGCGCGTCGAGGAAGCGTCGAAGGTCGACATGAAAGATCCGACGGTTCAGCAATTGCTGTTCAGGCAACGCGCGCGCACGAGCTAGCGCACAACCAATGCGAATGGTTAGGACCTTGCGAATCGGCAAGGTTTTCGAACCGTAACCGGCATCGCAGAAACATCGATTTTTCCGGCATTTTTGCGATGTCGCGCCATCGATTCGCGTGCGCGCTTAACGCTCGATTCATCGCGACGTTTAAACCGCTATTCAAATTTTCCGCGACATCATCGCGTCGTCCGATTGGGGGACGTCACATCCGCCGGCACAGGCGGAAGAGATGATGACAGGGGAAAATCATGGCTCGCTTTGAATTGAATGCGCCGGAAATGGTTGCGTTGGGGGAGGGGCCTGTCGCGGCCGATCTCTTCTATGAGCTCGGCATGCGCTATTCCGTCGGCAATTCGGTTCCGACGGATCTCGTCGCGGCCCATAAGTGGTTCAATATCGCTGCGCTGAAAGGCAGCCAGGACGCCATTCGGTTGCGGCAGGAAATCGCCGCGAGCATGTCGGCTGCGGAGATCGCCGCGGCTCAGCGCGCCGCGCGGGACTGGTTGACCGCGCACTGACAGTCTTTCCGCGCGAATATTGACGCTCTTTCGCAAGGATTCGGCCCGCACGGAGCGGTTCCCGGTTGCCTGGGGCACCAGTCTTGGGCATATCCGGGGGGCTGGAGACGTGGCCGAGTGGCTGAAGGCGGCGGTTTGCTAAACCGTTATACGCTCTCAAGGCGTATCGAGGGTTCGAATCCCTCCGTCTCCGCCAGCGGCCGATTCTCTCTCTTCTCACCCTTTTCGACGGCTTCGAAGGAACCCCTGAGGGGGTTCCCTGGGCGGGCGCGTTGCGCAACGTCCCCGCAAGCCGAGGACGGGGTCGCGTCCCGCGCGATGTTAAAATTTAATAAAATCAATACCTTAAAGTCAGTTTTAAGGGTTCCAGGGCCAGCCTTCGACTGCGTGCCATTTGTGCAACACGGCCTTGAAAACAATCGAAACTGCCTGTGCATGAGGCGTTTGCAGATTGCGCGGCAAGGAACGTCGGGTAATCTCAACCTCGCGACGGAGGGGGCGTCCCCAAGTCGTGCTGCTCGGCTATCTCTCGGGGGAATTCGAAGGAGAGCCAAGCAGTTCGCGGGGAATAGGGGAACCTCTTAGGGTGAAATCACCCAGCGGAGTCTGAACCCTCCCTAAAGCAAACTTGGAGGTTCAACATGAAGATGGTGAAAAGCCTTCTCCTCGGCTCCGCTGCCGGACTTATGGCAGTTGCTGGGGCGCAGGCGGCCGATCTTCCCGTAAAGGCCAAAGCGGTCGAATACGTGAAGATCTGTAGCCTGTATGGCGTCGGCTACTATTACATTCCGGGTACCGACACCTGCATCAAGATCGGCGGCTATGTCCGTTTTGAGTCGTATCACAACGAAGTCGGCGGCCATTACGCAGACCGTACGCCGGGTGGTTTCCCCGCCGGGTATTTCACCCGCGGAAGCAACACTTTCGGCATGCAGGCCCGCTTCCGCCTGACCGGCGACATTCGCACGCAGACCGAATACGGCACCCTGCGCGCCTATTTCGCCTTCGGCGTGAACGCTCTCAACTCGGGCGCCGTCCAGGGCGCCAACCTCACGACCAACGCGGTCGCGATGGAGCGCGCCTTCATCCAGTTCGCCGGCTTCACCATCGGCCGGTCGGACACGTTCTTCGCCTTCTATAACGGCGCAGCCTACGGCCTCGTCCCGATGTTCACGGACGGCTCCTCGGGTCCGGCGGGTCACAACGTGTTCGCCTATACCTGGCAGTTCGGCAACGGCCTGTCGGCCTCGCTGTCGCTCGAAGACTCCTCAGCTCGGATCAAGCCGGTGGTCGATCTCGCCGCCACCGACCTGTTCAGCGGCGTGTCTGATCGCAGCGGTGCCAGTGTTCCCGACATCGTCGGTAACCTGCGCGTCGACCAGGCCTGGGGTTCTGCCCAGATCATGGGCGGCTTGGCCAAGGTGTCGTCGCAATACTACAATGCCACGCCTCCCGGATGCGCTGGCAACACCACCGCCTGCGGTCATAACGGCGATGAGTGGGGCTGGGGCGTCGGCGCCGGCCTGACCCTGAAGATGCCGTGGGATTCCAAGGACACCCTCTCGGGCGTGATCGCTTACGCCAAGGGTGCGACCGGGTTCGTGACCCATGCCAACGGCCAGAACTTCGTCCACAAGCAGGGTGTTGCGACGGGCGTGATGACTGACGCCGTGTTCGCCGATCCGGCCGCGATTGCCGGCTACAACGGTGGACTGGAGCTGACGGAAGCCTGGGGCGGCACGGTGGCCTTCGAGCATTACTGGACGCCGAGCCTGCGCACCTCATGGGTGTTCGGTTACATCAAGACCGAATACAATGACACCGCGAAGGCCCTGCTGGCTCGTGGCGGCGCATGCGACGTCGGATCGCGCTTCACTGCGGTCACGTCCTGCGATCCGGACTACTCGTACTGGCGCCTTGCGTCGCGCACGATGTGGAACCCGGTTGCCAACCTCGATGTCGGCGTCGAAATCGCCTACAACAAGGTCGATACCGGCTTCGGCGGACCCGGCGTGGTGGTTGGCGCAAACGGTCTCGCTCCCGGCGTCTACGCTGTCGAAGACCAGAGCTACTGGTCGGGTGCCATCCGCGTGCAGCGCAGCTTCTGGCCGTGATCTGACGATCATTGCCTGATCTGAACGAACCCCCGGCCGAAAGGCCGGGGGTTTCGCTTTGCGGGATGGCTTGATTGAAGCCGGACCCGCGACGTCGCAGACCGGTTTGATACAGCGATTAAATCCTATGGCCGGCCGCGCGGTCGCAGCGCAGGACAAAGTCCGAGATCGCGGCTAACACCCGCGGCTCCGCCAGGAGCGGCGGGTGCCCCTGATCCGCAACGTCGAGAACCTCGAGGCCGGGCCGTCGGCTGCACATTTCGGCTACCGTTTCCGCGGACAGAATGTCGGACAGACCGCCGCGGATGACCATCAGCGGCACCTGCGGCAGCGAATCGAATTGCGGCCACAGGTCCGGGATTGGCTGATCCGGGGTGAGGTCGTTGAGCGTTTCGCCGATCCGCTGATCGTACCGCGCGACAAGGCCGTCGGCGCCTTCCCGCCAGCTGCGATCGGCCCAGGCCCGCCAATCGGCCATGGTCAGGTTCGGGAATTGCGCGCCGAACAGATCCCGCACGATCTCCGCAGCCTCGGTCATGTTCTTCGGAACCGGGATTCGGCCGGCATAGGACTTGATGCGCATCAGGCCATCGCGCTCGATCAGCGGCCCGATATCGTTGAGAATCGCCCCTGCGATCGCGGCGGGCTGCGCCGCAGCCATCAGCATCGTCAGGATGCCGCCCCGGGATGTTCCAAGGAAGATAGCGCGCTCGATTCCGAGCGCCGCCAAGACCGCGATCACGTCGGCGAGTTCGATGGCGGGGTTGTAGTTGCGCCAATCCGGATCGTAGGCCGAGCGACCGCGGCCGCGTAAATCCATGGCGAATACGGTTCGGGGATACCGTGCATCGCCCGCAAGATGACGCGCGATTGGCTCGAAATCCGCCTCGTTGCGGGTCAGCCCCGGCAGGCAGAGGACCGGGAACAGGCCGGCTTCCGCAGCCGGCCGGTAGCGACGTACATGCAATTGCAGGCCGTCCGGCGCGGCGATGGAGAGGCTTTCGGCGGCGGCGGCCAGGACAGGCATTCCCAAAGTGTAGCGGGAGACTTCCGGTCCCGGCAAACCTCGGAACGCCTTAATTCTCGGCGGTGCCCCGTCGCAGGTCGGCTTCGATCATCAGCTTTTGCGAGGCGCCGAAGCGGACACGATAGACCTGCATGTTCTCCATGACCCGTTGCACGTAATTGCGCGTCTCGGAAAACGGGATGCGCTCCACCCAATCGATCGGATCGATCTTCGGGTCGCGCGGATCGCCGAAGCGTTCGATCCATTCGCGCACGCGGCCGGGGCCGGCATTGTAGGCGACGAAGGTCAGGATATAGGAGCCGCGATAATTCTGGATCGCGTGGCCAAGCTCGGCCGCGCCGATCTGAACGTTATAGACCGGGTCATAGAGCTTCTTGGCGTCGAAGGCGATGCCGAGGCGCTTGGCGACCAGTTTCGCTGTCGTCGGCAGGACCTGCATCAGGCCTTGGGCATTAGCGCTCGACCGCGCCTTGGGATTGAATCCGCTCTCCTGGCGCGCGATCGCATAAGCCACATGCGGCTCGACATGCGAAACGCGCGGCAGCCCGGCGATCGGGTAAGCGTAATGCTCGAAGGGCAGGCCACGGCTGACCGCGGTGCGGCCGAGCAGCGCCAGCGTGCGCGCGTCCCCCTTGCGCTCGGCAAGAGCGGCGACGGCCGCGAGCCCCGCCGGATCAACCGCGCGATCCGCCATGTCGGCGGCTGCGGAGGCGACGAGGTCGCGTTCGTCGATCGCGTAAAGGATTTCCATCGCCCGCACGATCTCGAGCCGTTGGGCCTGCGGATGCGCCGGTGGCGGTGGCGGCAGGCGCAGCTCGGAGCCGCCCAGACGCGCATGCGCAATCTGGCCATAATAGGTGCTCGAGAAACGCGCGGCGCGTTCGTAGTGGCTGCGGGCTTCGCCGTTCTGGCCGAGCGCCTCGCACGCCCGCGCGTACCAGTAATAGCCGCGCGACAGGGACGCCGGGTGTTCCGCCACCTGGATCGTTCGCGCGAAAAGCGGCTTGGCGGTTGCCGGATCGTTCAGAAAGCGAAACGCGATCCAGCCGGCGGTGAAATGCTGTTCGACGCGCCCGCCTTCCTTCTCGGGCATCGCCGCCTCCCTGGCGATCCGGAACGCCAGCCGCGCCTCGCCGGCATCGAGCAGCTTGCGCGCGAGCAGGCGCCGCTCTTCCCACCATTCGTCAGGATCGTGGATCGCATTGGCTGCGGTCGACGCAGCGAGCATCGTTTTCGCCGCCTCGTCGAGCTGATCCGAACGGCGCAGGAAACGCGCGCGCGCCAACAGATAGGCCGGATCGTTGCGCGCTTCGGCCGGGACCGCATCGAGCGCCGCCTTGGCCTTCGCGGACTTGTCGCCGACCGCCACATAGGCGCGCGCGATGGCAACCTGCGTGGCCCCGAGGCGCTGCGCCGCGCGAAGCGCCGCGCCTTCGTCGTCGGCGTAGAGCCGCCGGTCCATGCGCGCTTTGTGATCGCCGCCCGATAGAAGGGAGCCGAAGGCGTCGAGCACCTGGCGCTCCATGTCGGCAGTCAGGGAATCGTTGCGCCAGGTATCGCGGACGAGCTGCTGCGCCTTCGCGCGATCGCCCTGATCGAGCAATGACCGCGCGAAGACGAGCTTGCCTTTCGCGGTGAGCGGCGGGTTCACCGCGAAATAGCGGCGAGCGACCGCATCGTTGATGCTGTTCTGGTAGAGCGCGGCTTCGGCCTTGCGGCGGAATTGATTGATGTTGGGCCAGCCGGGATTCTCGGCGGCAAAGCCGGCATAGCGCTGGAAGTCGAAATCGTCGGTCTCGGCGCGCAACACCACCCATTCGATCAGCTTCGTGGCGACAGGATCGGTCGTGGTCGCGGCCACGGCGGTCGCCTCACTGTTTCGGCCCTTGCGCGTCAGTTCGATCGCCTTTTTGACCGCGGCGAGGGTGTCGGCTGAAGTCGGAGCTGCCGGCGCAAGCGCGACCGGGATCTGCGTTGCCGGCGATTGCAGCGACGCTTCACGCTGAGGCGCGGCGGCAACGGGCGCTGCCGGCGCTGCTCGCTGCGGACCAGTCAGGGTCGCCGGGAGAATCGGGGCGGTTCCGATCGGTGTCGGAAATGCGCCCACAGCGGTCGCGCTCTCGGCCGGACGGCGCTTCGGCAGGGGGACGTTGGCCGCGCTCGGCTTTGCAGCGCCGGCCGATTTCGCTGCAGTCTTCTTGGCGGGCGCCTTGCTTGCGCCGGTCGACTTCTTCTGCGCGCCTTTTGTGCTCTTCTGATCCGCAGCCTTCTGATCAGCAGCTTTCTTCTGATCGGCCTTCTTCTGATCAGCCTTTTTGGCCGCCTTCTTGTCGGCAGCCTTTTGCGACTGAGAGCTGGCCTCGCTGCCGCCCGATTTCGCCTCGGGTGCGGCCTGAACGGCAGCCGCTGCGGCCAGCAGCGCGGCGAGTCCGACCATCGCGGCCGGGAAAGAGCATTTGCGTGTCAAAATCGAAACCCCCGCCTACCGAATCGGATGGTGCGACTCTGCTATTGCCCCGAATAAGCTGAGGAACCGTTTACCGTACCGCAACAGCTCCCTGCCATCGGAAAGCGGCGAGACCGCGGCGCGGCGGGGATCACCGCCGTATGTGCGTTTCTTCAAGAACATTCGCTTTAACGCCCCCGGCTGACCGGCTATTGATCCCTCGGACCGGTCGCGCCGGGCGCTCGCGACAGTCGGGGTTAATTCGAAAATACGAAGGCCGGAGTGGAGAAATGACAGCAAACGGGAAGTTCCGGGGATCCTTTACCGCTCTCGTGACTCCGTTTCGCGACGGTGCGCTCGACGAACAGGCCTTTCGCGATCTGGTCGAGTGGCAGATCGCCGAAGGGACCGACGGCCTCGTCCCCTGCGGGACCACGGGGGAAAGCCCGACCCTGTCGCATGAGGAACATCACAAGGTCGTGGAATGGTGCGTCGATCAGGCGCGCGGCCGGGTGCCGGTGATCGCGGGCGCGGGCTCCAATGCGACATCGGAAGCGGTGGCGCTGGCGCGGCATGCCGAGGCCGCTGGCGCTGACGCGGTCCTGGTGGTCACGCCCTATTACAACAAGCCGACACAGGAAGGCATGATCCGCCACTTCACGGCGATCAATGACGCGATCGGCATCCCGATCATCATCTACAACATCCCGCCGCGTTCGGTGGTCGACATGTCGGTCGACACCATGAAGCGCCTGTTCGAACTCAAGAACATCGCCGGCGTCAAGGATGCGACCGGCAATCTCGCGCGGGTCTCGCTGCAACGCCAGGCGATGGGCGATGACTTCATCCAGCTTTCGGGCGAGGACATGACGGCGCTGGCCTTCAACGCCGCCGGCGGTCACGGCTGCATTTCCGTGGTGTCCAATGTCGCGCCCGCCTTGTGCAAGCAGCTCCAGGAACTCACCCTGGCCGGCAATTACAGCGAAGGCCTGAAGGTGCAGGACCGTCTCGTGCCGCTGCACCACGCGATCTTCATGGAGCCGGGCCTCGCCGGCGCGAAATGCGGATTGTCGCTGCTCGGCCGCGGCAACGAGGAAGTGCGGCTTCCGCTGCTGCCGGTGACAGCCGGCACCAAGGCCGCAATCCGCGACGCCATGGTGCATGCCGGCCTGTTGAACTAGGCCGATATCTGGATGGCAGTCGCGAAAGAGCGCCCGCTGAAGGTGGTCGCCGACAACCGCAAGGCGCGTTTCAATTACGAAGTCGGCGAGACGCTGGAAGCGGGCCTTGCGCTGACCGGCAGCGAGGTGAAGTCGCTGCGCGCCGGCAAGGCCACCATCGCGGAATCCTACGCCGATGCGCGCGACGGCGAGATCTGGCTCATCAACGCGACGATCCCCGAATATCAGCAGGCCGGGCGCGACAATCACGCCCCGAAACGTCCGCGCAAATTGCTGCTGCACAAGCGCCAGATCAACAAGCTGATCGGCGCGGTCGAACGGCAGGGCTTCACCGTCGTGCCCCTCAAGCTTTATTTCAACCCCAAGGGCCGCGCGAAAATCGAGATTGCGCTGGCACGCGGCAAGAAGCTGCACGACAAGCGCGACACGTTGAAAAAGCGAAGCTGGGATCGGGAGCGCGGCCGCCTGCTGCGCGCGAAGGGCTGACCCTACACGATGCTGTCTGGCGATGACCCGCGGCGCCGGTCAGCGTCCGCGGGTCAGGGATGTGCCGCCCAATTGGGGACGAGCGGCTGCATCTGATCAGCCTTTGGCGGTCTTGTAGTTCGCCGCGGCCTTGTCCCAGTTGACGGTATTCCACCAGGCTTTGAGGTAATCGGCGCGGCGATTCTGATACTTCAGATAGTAAGCGTGCTCCCAGACATCGACCCCCAGGACTGGCTTGGCGCCAAGTTCGAGCGGCGTGTCCTGGTTCGCCGTGCTGATGACGTCGAGCTTCTTGTCCTTGTCGACCACGAGCCATGCCCAGCCCGAGCCGAAACGACCACCGCCCGCGGCATTGACCTTGTCCATCATCTCCTTGGTGCCGCCGAACGAGCTGTCGATGGCGGCTTTCAGATCGCCGGACGGCTCCCTGGCGCCGCCGGGCGTCATCAACTCCCAGAAGAAGGTGTGATTCCAGTCGCCGCCGACATTATTGCGAACGCCGGTCCGGATAGCGTCCGGGACCTTGCTCAGGTCAGAGAGGATCTGTTCGATCGGCATCTTGCCGAGCTCCGGCCAGCGCGCGGCGAGCTGGTTGGCGTTGTTCACATATGCGGCGTGGTGACGATCATGGTGGATCTCCATGGTCTGAGCGTCGATGTGAGGCTCGAGCGCCGAGAAGGCATAGCCAAGCGGCGGCAGCTTGAACGGACCCGCGGGCTGAGCCGGCGCTGTTTGCGCGAACGCGACCGATCGCGAGAGGCCGCCTGCGGCGATGGCGCCCACGGCGCCGGCGATCAGTCTCAGACTTTGGCGTCGGTTCATTGCGGTCTCCTCATTCGCGCGTTTGGTGCCCGGCCCGGTCCGCGCCGGTGTCATCGCGGCTGCGTAGCCGTCTTTGATTACGGTTCGCAGCTTATAAGGTTTCGTGATGCGAATGAGGTCGGTCACACGGAAGTGACGGAGACGCGCGCTCGTCTGTCTAACGTCCAACTGTGAAGCGGCGGCTCCCGGACTTCACGACACGTCGCAAAGCGAAACCCCCGGCCTTTCGGCCGGGGGTTCGTTCAGATCAGGCAATGATCGTCAGATCACGGCCAGAAGCTGCGCTGCACGCGGATCGCACCCGACCAGTAGCTCTGGTCTTCGATCGAGTACTTGCCGGGAGCAAGACCCGGCGCATAGCCGGTCGGAGAACCGTTCAGGAAGGCCGAGCCAGCGAACGCGGTGTCGATCTTGTTGTAGGCAACTTCGACGCCGATATCGAGGTTGGCAACCGGGTTCCACATCGTGCGGGACGCAAGGCGCCACAGCGAGTAGTCCGGATCGCAGTTGGTGACCGTGGCTCCCTTGAAGCGCTGACCCGCACCAACGCACTGGCCGGAAGCGATCAGCTGCTTTGCCGTATCGGTGTATTCAACCGACAAGTAGCCGAACACCCAGGAGGTGCGCAGGCTCGGCGTCCAGTAATGCTCGAAGGCCACCGTGCCGCCCCAGGCTTCCGTCAGCTCCAGACCACCGCTGTAGCCCTTGATCTGACCCGGATTGGCGAACACCGCATCGGTCAGCGCGCCGTTGCCGAGGCCGTCGCCCTTATGGACGAAGTTCTGGCCGTTGGCATGGGTCACCAAGCCGGTCGCGCCCTTCGCGTAGGCGATCACGCCCGACAGAGTGTCCTTGGCATCCCAAGGCATCTTCAGGGTCAGGCCGCCGCCGACGCCCCAGCCCCATTCATCACCTGGATGGAAGCAGTCGGTGGTGTTGCCGGTTACAGCAGGGACATTGCAGGAGGCCGTCGGGTTGTTGGTGTAGTAGTTCGCCCGGACCGCCGAGAGACCGCCCATGATCTGAGCAGAACCCCAAGCCTGATCGACGCGCAGGTTACCGACGATGTCGGGAACGAAGTTTCCGGCGCGATCGGTTGAGGTGGTGAACAGATCCATTTGGTTGAGATCAACGACTGGCTTGGTCCGCGCGCCGGAGTCTTCCAGCGAGAGCGAGGCCGACAGACCGTTGCCGAACTGCCAAGTATAGGCGAACACGTTATGACCCGCCGGACCCGAGGAGCCGTCAAGGAACATCGGGACGAGGCCGTAGGCGGCGCCGTTATAGAAGGCAAAGAACGTATCCGACCGGCCGATGGTGAAGCCGGCGAACTGGATGAAGGCACGTTCCATCGACAGCGTCGTAGCCACCGCACCGCCAGACGTTCCGCCGACGTTCAGCGCGTTGACGCCGAAGGCGAAGTAGGACCGCAGGGTGCCGTATTCGGTCTGCGTGCGCACGTCCGCCGTCATGCGGAAGCGGGCCTGCATGCCGAAGGTGCTGGCGTTGCGGGTGAAGGTGCCGTCGCCTGCGCTCGGGATGCGGTCGGCATAATGGCCGCCGGTCTCGTTGTGGTAGGCTTCGTAACGGACATAGCCGCCGATCTTGATGCAAGTATCGGTGCCTGGGATATAATAATAGCCGACGCCGTACAGGCTGCAGATCTTCACGTATTCAACTGATCTCCTCCTGTCCGGCCCTGATTGTTGAGTGGAATCAACCACTAAGCTGTCGATCCGGCTGTCGTTTTACAGCCGAATCCCAGCGGCCGGACAGGGGATGGACTGGGTGCCGGAGCGCACGACCAGAGCCGGATTTGCTTTTATTCCTGCGGTCATATCGTCGCAGGCAGGCACGTTGCGCGGCCGCGCGCCCCTCGGCCGCTCTAGGGATAGCCTAGGAAGGTCGTCTTCATGCAGCGATGCAGCGCGCCCCGCGGATCGCTGCACCGGTGACGCCGCGCGCGCGCGTGCGAACACGGGGCGACCCGCGCAAGCTGCGTCAGCGATTGTCAGATTGGCAAACGGCGATATTGCCGCATGCGTGCAACACGCGTGCGAGCGGGAAAATTCGCGCTGCGATGGAAGGGCGGGCGCTAACAGCGCAACAACCGGTCGGAAGACGAGTCGAAACGGACGGCCGAGGTTGTCCGGCCGGCGGGATGCGGCGTCAGGAAGCGACGCCGCTCGCTGGAACGGTGTTGAGGTTTGCCGACGGGGCAGGGGAGCCCGGATCCGCCGAGCTTGCGATCACCGTGGCGGCGACTTCGGCGGCCTGGTTGAGCGTTTCCTGCGCGAGATGTGCGTAGCGTTGCGTCGTTCGTGGCTGGGTGTGTCCGAGCAGGCCCTGAACGACGTAGAGCGATACGCCTTCGTTCACGAGGAAGCTCGCGAACGAGTGACGCAGATCGTGCAACCGCAGATCGTCAAGGATCGCGCGCTGCTTGATCCGCGTCCACGGAAAGTGGAGCGAGGGGCTGGGCTTGCCGGTCACGGGCGAGGGGAAGATGTAAGGATTATCCCCCTGGCGCGGGATCGAGCGCAGCAACGCCATGGCGCGGCCGTTGAGCGCGATTGCGCGCGGCTTTCCGGTCTTGGACACCGGCACCAGAAGGGTGCGCCGCTCCCAGTCCACATACTCCCATTTGGCATGGGACACTTCGTTGCGGCGCGCGCCGGTGAGCAGCAGCAGCATGATGGTCTGCGCAGCCGTGCGGTTCTCGTCGACATTGATCGAGGCGATCAGCCGCTTGGTTTCTTCGGGCGTCAGGAAGCGGTCGCGCTGGACATCGGGCGCCGTGTTCAACCCGTAGGTCGGGTTGTCGCGCACGCCCGGAATCTTCCATTTCCGCGCCAGGTTGAAGATGAAGCGCATCAGGATCAGCACCCGGTTGGTGGTGCCGCTCGCGTAACCCTTGTCGCGCATCCGCTGGATCAGGTCGGCGATTGCGTCTCCGGTGATCTCGTCCATCGGACGCGAGCCGAGCACCGGCAGGATATGCACGCGAAACACCGTCTCGTCGGTGCGCCAGCTCCTCTTGTAAGCTTTGACGTGCGGCAGATATCGGTCGCGGACCAGCTCGGAAAGCGTTGGAATCTCACGCAATTCCCGGCGCCTCGCCTGTGGATCGGCGCCGAGCAGCGCCTGCGCGAGAATGACGCGCGCCTTCTTGCGGGCCTGGTCGAGCGTGAGCGCGTCCGCGGGACCGATCTTGTACTGCCGCTCGCGGCCCCGCTCGTCGGTATAGCGCTGGTAGAAAGTCTTCCCGCCCGAGCGACGGACTTCGAGCATGAAGCCGCGCTGCTCGGTGTCGAAATAGTCAACCTTGGCTTTGTCGGGATCGCACGTTGCGCGTTCGATGAAGGGCTTGGTGAGGGTGACTTTGGGCATGACACTCTGCACGACAACTCTGATGAAGTAGATGTCACTACAGATGACATTTCATCGTCAAGCCATTGTAATTCAAAGGATATTTTAGGCGACAACTTTGTCGTGTGTGACGAAATGCGCGTCGCTTTTGGTGCCGAATTTGTCGCAAACTATGACATCCCCCTGGAGCAACAATGATCGGCGGCAACCGACGCAAAAAATTTTCTGTGGTGCCGAACATCGCCGCGATGAATGAAGAACGCCGCGAATTCGCCGCCAAAGTTCGTGCCGCTCGCGCGCTGCTCGGCTGGAGCCAGGCCGAGCTCGGACAGCGTGTGGGGGTCACCCAGCGCTCGATCAACAGGCTGGAGCAGGCCGGCGTGGATGTGCGCCGTTCGACCGCGGTCGCGATCGAGGGCGTTCTGCGCGATGAAGGAATTTCCTTCGAGATGGTGCCGTCGGGGGGATTTCGAATCCTCGTGCAGCCGCGCCGGCACAGGCTCGGTCGCGACTAGATCGCCTCCGACCTTTCGGGCGCTGGCATTGTCGCGCCTTCGCGATCGATCAGAGCGCGCACATCGGCAAACACCGCGCTGAACATCTGCGGCGTCAGCACGCCGGTATTCGTGTTGTAGCGCGAGCAGTGATAGCTATCGAACAGCCTGACATGGCCGATGTCGCAGCTCAGGCCATGACCGAATTTCACCGCCGACTTTCGCATGCCGAGCGCGGTGACGACCGCGTCATGCGCGATGCGGCCCAATGCGACGATAGCGCGCAGCTCACTCATCTCCGCGATCGTCGCTGCAAGAAACGTCCTGCAGGTGTTGATCTCGGCCGGGGTCGGCTTGTTCTCCGGCGGCACACAGCGCACCGCGTTGGTCACGCGCGCATCGACGAGCTCGAGCGTGTCATCGACGCGCGCCTCGAATTGACCGCGCGCGAATCCGAACTCCTTCAGAGTCCCATACAGAAGGTCGCCGGCATAATCGCCGGTGAAGGGCCGTCCGGTCCGGTTGGCGCCCTGCAATCCGGGGGCAAGTCCGACAATCAGCAGCCGTGCCGAGAGCGGGCCGAACGAACTGACCGGCGCATTGAACCAGCCAGGTTCGCGGTCCCGCCACTGCGTGCGGAATCCAACCAGCCGCGGGCAAAGCGGGCAGTCGCGTCCCGGCTTGCCACTGTCCCGAATGAAGGCCGGATTCTCAGTCCTCGAAGTCGTCGCCATCGGGGCCGATCGTCGCGCGTTGCGTCGGCCGCTGCAAAAACTGCGGCGTATGCTGACGGGGCTCCCGCGGCTCGCGGGCAGGGCGCTCCGAGGGATCGCGACCGATCTTGCTCTGCAGGGCGACGATGTCGATGAATTCGTCAGCCTGGCGGCGGAGTTCGTCGGCGACCATGGGAGGCTGCGAGGACATGGTGGACACCACGGTCACGCGAACGCCGCGGCGTTGCATCGCTTCGATCAGGCTGCGGAAATCGCCGTCGCCTGAGAACAGCACCATGTGGTCGATATGGCCTGCAAGTTCCATGGCATCGACCGCGAGTTCGATGTCCATGTTGCCCTTGACCTTGCGACGGCCGGTCTGATCGACGAATTCCTTGGTCGCCTTGGTGACGACCGTGTAGCCGTTGTAGTCGAGCCAATCGATCAGCGGACGGATCGAGGAATATTCCTGATCCTCGATGATCGCGGTGTAATAGAACGCGCGCAGCAAATAGCCGCGCGACTGAAACTCGCGCAGCAGACGCTTGTAATCGATATCAAAGCCAAGAGATTTTGCGGTGGCGTAAAGGTTGGCGCCATCGATGAAAAGCGCAGTCTTTTCAAGATTCGATCCCATTGTGGGTTCTTGTCCTTCTTGTTTCTTGTTCTGCCGGGATGGCAGCATCTTTCGTTAACGGTATCAGCGCGGGTGTTTCACAATGACCGCAGAGCTTTTATGGCTGCCCGAGGCAGACTGGCGGAGACGGTACGAAGCGCTTGCAGATCGGCGAAATTTGACGAGTCGATCACGAAATTTGTCAGTTTCGATGCAATAGCCGAACGCGGGCTTTGTTCCGCGGTCGTTATCAAGGTTAGGCTGCGGCTCCAAGTGAAAACCACGAGACAGTCGAGAGTAATTTATTTCTTGCGATTTTGCAGGTCCGCAGGTACCAACGCGAACAATTCCCGTTTGATAAGCCCGTTTAAGGAGTGACAAGCCCATGGCACGTGTCACCGTCGAAGATTGTATCGACAAGGTTGAGAACCGCTTCGAACTCGTCCTTCTCGCGAGTCACCGGGCCCGCATGGTCTCGTCGGGCGCTCAGATCACCGTCGATCGCGACAATGACAAGAACCCCGTCGTGGCGCTGCGCGAGATCGCGGAAACGACGATCTCCCCCGGCGACCTGAAGGAAGACCTGATCCACTCCCTCCAGAAGTATGTCGAAGTCGACGAACCCGAACCCGAGGCTCCGCTGATCGGAACCTCCGGTTCGGTGGATGCCGACGACACCGACGTCGCCATGGAACACATGAGCGAGGAGGAGTTGCTGAAGGGTCTGGAAGGGCTGACGCCCCCCGAGGCCCAGCCGGAAGAAGAGGAATAGAGGCGATCTGCTCAAAAGGCCCGGCGAAAGCCGGGCCTTTTTGTTTCCGGGCCCCGGCCTGGCCTTGCAGGTGCCGCAAGATGCCGTGATATATCTTGCGGGTCAGGATTCCTCGTGCCTGGACGTTCCGTTGCCACCAGCGCGCCTGCGGGTGCGGGGATCGCTGGCCGCAGCCCGGACGGCTTGGTGCATGCTGGAATTGACTTGTTGGACCATGGAGTTCCTGCGGACTGACCCGCAGCTTCGACGCGTCGGACCAGGGGCCGGCATAGCCGGCCGGAGTGAGTGATGGCCCGGTCGAACCCAACGCTGCCAAGGATGCAGAACCAGTCGCGGACCCGCGCGCCACTGGATCTGACCGGCGCGGCGTTGCCACAGGCCATCCAGGAAAAGCCCAAGCCCGCGGCGCCATCAAAGCCGATGATGCGTCAATACGAGCTCGTCGAGCGGGTACGGCGCTACAATCCGGACACCAACGAGGCGCTGCTCGATCGCGCCTATGTTTACGCGATGAAGGCGCATGGCGAGCAGAAGCGCGCCTCGGGCGACCCGTATTTTTCGCATCCGCTGGAAGTCGCCGCGATCCTGACCGATCTCAAGCTCGATGACGCAACGATCGCGGCCGCGCTGTTGCATGACACGATCGAGGACACGCCGGCGACCCGCGCGGAAATCGATGAATTGTTCGGCCCGGAGATCGGCGTTCTGGTCGAGGGGCTGACCAAGCTGAAGAAGCTCGACCTCGTCACCAAGGAAGCCAAGCAGGCCGAGAACCTGCGCAAGCTGTTGCTTGCGATTGCCGATGACGTGCGCGTGCTGCTGGTCAAGCTCGCCGACCGGCTGCACAACATGCGAACGCTGCATCATGTGCCGGTGGCGACGCGGCGGCGGATGGCGGAAGAGACGCTCGACATCTATGCCCCCCTGGCCGGGCGCATGGGCATGCAGGAAATGCGTGACGAGCTGGAGGATCTGTCGTTTCGCGAACTCTATCCCGATGCGTATCTGGTCGTCACCGAACGGCTCCTCACGCTCGGACTGCGCAACAAGGATCTGATCATCGACATCGAGCAGCAGCTGACACGCAAGCTGGCCGATCGCGGGATCGCCGCCAAGGTGAAAGGGCGGCAGAAGCGCGCCTATTCGATCTGGCGCAAGATGGAGCGCAAGTCCGTCGGCTTCGAGCAATTGTCCGACATCTTCGCCTTCCGGCTGATCGTCGACGATGTTGCCGAATGCTATCAGGCGGTCGGCGTGATCCACACTACCTGGCCGGTCGTGCCCGGCCGCTTCAAGGATTACATCTCGACGCCCAAGCAGAACGACTATCGCTCGATCCACACCACGGTGATCGGGCCCGGCAAGCAGCGCGTCGAATTGCAGGTGCGCACGCAGGAGATGGATGACATCGCCGAATACGGCATCGCGGCGCACGCGCTCTACAAGGATGCGACGGTGTCGCCCTCCGAAATGCTGTCGCGCGAGTCCAACGCCTATGCCTGGCTGCGGCGCACGATCGAATTGCTGTCGGAAGGCTCCAACTCCGAAGAATTTCTGGAGCACACCAAGCTCGAATTGTTCCACGATCAGGTGTTCTGCTTCACCCCGAAGGGCAAGCTGATCGCATTGCCGCGTCATGCAACGCCGATCGATTTCGCCTATGCCGTCCATACCGATGTCGGCAACATGGCCGTCGGCGCCAAGATCAACGGCAAGATCGCGCCGCTCGCGTCCGAGCTGCAGAATGGCGACGAGGTCGAGATCATGACTTCGAAGGCGCAGAAGGCGCCGCCGGCGGCGTGGGAATCGATCGTCGTCACCGGCAAGGCACGCGCGGCCATCCGGCGCGCCACGCGCGTTGCGGTGCGCGACCAATATGCCGGCCTCGGCCGCCGCATCGTCGAGCGCCTGTTTCAACGCGCCAAGAAGGAATATTCCGACGAGAAGCTGCAAGGGGCGCTGTCGCGGCTCGCACGATCCTCGATCGAGGAGGTCATGGCGGCGGTCGGCCGCGGCGAGATGAAGGCCTCCGACGTCGCCCGCGCCATGTATCCGGATTATCTCGAGGAACGCGCAGCGCTCGCCGCGCCCAAGGGCGACGGAACCTGGTACGGGCTGCGGCGGGCGAAATCGGTGAAGGCGAAGGTACCGGCGGCCGAAACGCCGGGAGCAATCCCGGTCCGTGGCATCAACAGCGATCTGCCGGTGCGATTTGCGCCGAATGGCGGCGCGGTGCCGGGCGACCGGATCGTCGGCATTCTTACGCCGGGCGAAGGCATCACGATCTATCCGATCCAGTCGCCGTCCTTGCAGGAATTCGAGGACCGGCCGGAGCAATGGCTGGACCTGCGCTGGGATGTCGACGAGCACGAGCCGCAGCGCTTCCCGGCGAGGATCGTGGTGGAATCTGTCAACGAGCCGGGCACCCTCGCGCAGCTCGCGCAGGTGATTGCCGAGAACGATGGCAACATCGACAACATCAACATGGCGCGGCAATCGCCCGACTTCACCACGCTGACCATCGATCTCGAGGTCTACGATCTCAAGCACCTTACGGCGATCATCGCGCAACTTCGCGCGAAGCCGGTCGTGGCCCGTGTCGCGCGGGTGAACGGCTGAGTCCGCCCGCGACCGGCAGGGCGCTTGAAAGATCGCGATCGGCAAGGGATACAGGTCGCAGAATCAGGGCGAGATGAACTTGGCAGCAGCACCACATCTCAGGCTTGGCGTGAACATCGATCACGTCGCGACCATCCGCAACGCGCGCGGCGGGCTGCATCCTGACCCGGTGCGCGCGGCGAAGCTTGCCGTCGCGGCCGGCGCCGATTGCATCACCGCGCATCTGCGCGAGGACCGCCGCCATATCCGCGACGAGGACATGGCGCGGCTGAAGGCCGAGATCGACAAGCCGCTGAACTTCGAGATGGCCCCGACGGAGGACATGATCGCGATCGCGCTGCGCACGCGTCCGCATGCCGCCTGCCTCGTGCCGGAGCGGCGCGCCGAGCGGACCACCGAGGGCGGTCTCGATGTTGTCGGTCAGCAAGCCCACATCGAACAGGCGGTGAGGACTCTCGCAGGAGACGGAATCCGGGTCTCGTTATTCATCGCCGCCGATCGCGAACAGGTCGAGGCCGCCCATGCGGTTGGTGCGCCGGTGATCGAACTGCATACCGGGGCGTGGTGCGAAGCCCTGGCCGATGGGGACGAGGAGCTCGCTGTCCGCGAGTTCGAGCGGATCCGCAATGCCGCTGCCGAGGCCGCGAGCCTTGGCCTCGAGGTCCATGCGGGTCACGGACTGGATTATGCCAGTGCTGCAACCATCGCCGCCCTGCCGCAAGTCGTCGAACTCAACATTGGACATTTCCTGATCGGCGAAGCGGTGTTCGTCGGTCTCGACGCCGCGGTTCGGACCATGCGCGCGGCCATGGATCGCGGCCGCAAGAGCGCAGCCGTGTCATGATCCTTGGTCTTGGCTCCGATCTCGTCGACATCCGCCGCATCGAGAAGGTGCTCGAGCGCCATGGCGACCGCTTCATCCAGCGCATCTTCACCCCGGTGGAAGTGGCCAAGGCGGAACGGCGGGCCACCCGGATCGACACCTACGCAAAGCGCTTCGCGGCCAAGGAAGCCTGCTCGAAGGCGCTGGGCACCGGGTTCCGCCACGGCGTGTTCTTCCGCGACATGGGCGTCGTGAACCTGCCCTCCGGCCGCCCGACCATGAAACTCACCGGCGGGGCGCTGAAGCGGCTGAACGAAATAACGCCGCAGGGCTATGAGGCGCGGATCGATGTCAGCCTGACCGACGAATATCCGCTCGCACAAGCGATCGTGATCATTTCGGCGGTGCGCAGCGGCACGTCGCCGGAATAGATTTTTTCAACTCTTTCAGTATGATGGCGGTGCTTCGCGGTTTCGTTGCGAAGCGCCAGCCCAGCCGCTACAAGGGCCCGCCAGCGCGATTTTTTTCCGGACATGAGGCCCATGAGCGTGACCAGCAGCAAGCGCAAGGAAAGCGGATTCGGTGAGACCGTCCGCGTCATCGTGCATGCGCTGATTATTGCGCTCGTCATCCGGACCTTCCTGTTCCAGCCCTTCAACATTCCGTCCGGCTCGATGAAGGAGACGCTGCTCGTCGGCGACTATCTCTTCGTGTCGAAATTCTCCTACGGTTATTCGTCCTACTCCTTCCCGTTCTCGCCCCCGTTGTTTTCCGGCCGCATCTTCGGATCGCCGCCGGACCGTGGCGATGTGGTGGTGTTCCGGCTGCCGAAGGATGACTCGACCGATTACATCAAGCGGGTGATCGGCCTGCCGGGCGACCGGATC
>Ga0180222_1001432_pt1 | contig 24673 bp, 19 predicted proteins | sample eDN5th37CKraftOP_FD_151336 | JGI IMG/M metagenome (GOLD analysis project Ga0180222, IMG submission 151336) | Enriched Organic Plus compost microbial communities from Emeryville, California, USA - eDNA 5th pass 37_C Kraft OP (version 2) (version 2) ...
GCTGCGGCAAGGGCCGCTTCTGGGGCGCCGCGCTCGGCGCGCTGGCGCTGGCGAGCGCGCCTGCCGCCGTCCTCGCGCAGACGGCGGAGGAACCGGCGGCGCCGCAGGAAAATGCGGCGCAGGAGATCATCGTCACCGGTTCGCGCATCGCGCGCAGCGGCTTCGACGCGCCGACGCCGGTGTCGGTGGTCGGGCAGGAGCGGTTCGAGCAGCGCGCGATCACCAATGTCGGCGATGCGCTCAACGAGCTGCCGTCCTTCCGCCCGCTGGTGACGCCCGCGACGCAGCAGGCGGTCGGCGGCAATATCGGCGCGCGCGTGCTCGACCTGCGCGGCCTGGGCGCGACGCGGACGCTGGTGCTGCTCGACGGCAAGCGCTTCGTGCCCTCGACCACGCAGGGGACGATCGACGTCAACCTGATCCCCAGCTCGATCATCAGCCGCACCGAGGTGGTGACGGGCGGCGCGTCGGCGGCCTATGGGTCGGATGCGGTCGCGGGCGTCGTCAACTTCATCATCGACAAGTCGCTCGACGGGTTCAAGGGATCGGTCCAGGCCGGCATTTCGGGCGAAGGCGACGCGGGCGAGCGCAACGTCCAGCTCGCCTACGGCACCCGCTTCGGCGACGGTCGCGGCAATTTCGTGATCGCGGGCGAATATAATGATTCCGACGGCATGGGCGATTGCTACACGCGCAGCTGGTGCCCGAACGAGCAGCTGGTCGGCAACACGCCCGCCGGTTTCGGCGGCCTGCCCGCCAGCATCCGCACCGGCCCGGCAGGGACCGGCAACCTGTCGTCCGGCGGCTTGATCGTCGCCAATTCCGGGCCTTTGCGCGGCCTCGCCTTCAACCCGGACGGCACGACGCACAATTATGATTTCGGCACGATCTACGGCAACAACCCGTCGCCGCTGTTCACCTATGGCGGCGAGGAATCGGGGCGCAACGGCTTTCTCGACGGGATATTGCTGATCCCGCCGGTGCAGCGCATCGTCGGCTATGCCCATGTCGACTATGAGTTCTCCGACGCGCTCAAGGCCAATCTGGACCTCTCTTACGGCGAGGTGAAGGGCATGGTCATCGGCTCGGTCGCGCGCTCGACCCTCACCGTCAACCGCAACAACGCCTATCTGCCGCAGGGCGTTGCGGACATCATGGACCAGAACGGCATCACCTCGTTCAGCCTCGGCCGCGCGTTCATGGATCTGGGCGGATCGATCAACCATTCGCGCAACCGCACCTATCGCGCGGTGCTCTCGTTCGAGGGCAATCTGGGCGACAACTGGAAGTGGGACGCCTATTATCAATATGGCCGCAACAAGTTCCGCCAGAACTACAGCGGCAATGTCATCGCCAGCCGCGTCACCAACGCCGCCAATGCGGTGCAGGTCGGCAATCAGGTGGTGTGCGGCATCAATGCCGACGCCAATCCGGCCAATGACGACCCCGCTTGCGTGCCGATGAATATTTTCGGCTCAGGCAATATCTCCGGCCCGGCCGCGGCCTATATCGCGCCCTCGGGCTATCAGACCACCGACACGACCGAGCATGTGCTGGCCGCCAATGTGAACGGCGCGTTGTTCGCGCTGCCCGGCGGGGATTTCTCGGTCGCGACCGGCGCCGAATATCGCAGCGACAAGGCGGTCGGCACCGCCGACGCCCTGTCCACCGCCAATGCCTTCTGGTCGTTCAACGGCAAGGCCGTCAGCGGCAAGATCGAGGTGATCGAAGGCTATCTGGAAGCGGTCGCGCCGATCCTCAGGGATATGCCGCTCGCCGATACGCTGGAGCTGAACGGCGCGATCCGCCAGACGCATTACAGCCGGTCCGCCCCTGGCGTCGACACCACCAGCGTCGATGCGACCACGTGGAAGCTGGGCGCAGTCTATGCGCCCGTTCCGGAGATTCGCTTCCGCGCCACCCGGTCGCGCGACATCCGCGCGCCCAACTTGACCGAGCTGTTCGGTCCGGTGACGGCGGGCCGCGTCACCATCGTCGATCCGGTGAACGGCGGCGCGCAGATCCAGGTCAATTCGCTGACCGGCGCCAACCGCGCGCTCAATGCGGAAAAGGCGGATACCTGGACGGCCGGTGTGGTGCTGGCTCCGGACTGGGATTTCGCCCGGTCGCTGCGCCTGTCGGTCGATTATTACGACATCAAGATCAAGGGCGCGATCTCCACGCTGGGCGCGCAGGTCGTGGTCGACCGCTGCGCGCAGGGCGCCACCGCGCTGTGCTCCTATGTCTCGCGCGATGGCGCGGGCACGCTGCTGCAGGTGCAGGACGTGTTGCAGAACGTCAGCGAGATCATCAATCGCGGTATCGATTTCGAGCTGAGCTATCAGACCGATATCGGCAATGCGGGCAGCCTCGATTTCCGGGTGCTCGCCACCAAATATCTGAAGCTGGCGATCGGCGGCGTCGATCGCACCGGCCAGACCGGCTATCGCCCCGGCACCACCACCGGCGTTCCCGACTATATCATCGACGGCACCGTCACCTGGCGGAAGGACGCCTTCACGCTGAGCGCCCATGGCAAATATATCCCCAAGGGCATTTTCGACACCACGCTGGTCGGGCCGGAGGATGACGGCTATGCCGCCACCCTGCCCAGCAGCGTCAACACCAACCGGGTGGACGGCCGCTTCTATCTCGACCTCAGCGCCTCGCTGCGGGTGAATGAGCAGTTCGAGCTGTTCGGCGTCGTCAACAACGTGCTGGACAAGGATCCGCCGATGGCGGCCAGCGCGCAGGGCGCGACCAACCAGGTCTATTTCGACCCCATCGGCCGCTATTTCAAGGTCGGCGCGCGCGTCAGGTTCTGATCCGCGCATATAATCGAGGAAACAAGGAAAGAAGAATGGCCAAGAAATCGCTTAAACGGCTTCTGGAAGAATCGAACAAATGCATCGTCGCGCCCTGCGTCTATGACTGCGCGTCGATGCGCGCGGTCGAGATGGTCGGCTTCGAGGCCGCGATGCTCAGCGGCGGAGAGGTGTCGATCGCGATGAACGGCGTGATCGACTATGGCTTCAGCAACCTGACCGATATCGAATGGATATGCAGCCGCATCACCCAGACGTCGCCGGTCCCGCTCGCCGCCGATATCGAGGACGGCTTCGGCGGCCCGCTCGCCGTCTACCGCTCCACCAAGCGGATGATCATGGCCGGGGCGACCGCGTTGCAGCTGGAGGATTCCGGCGACATGGAGGAATCGACCCGGCTGCTGCCGCGCGAGAAATATCTGGAGAAGGTCCGCGCCGCCCTCGCCGCGATGGAGGGGACGGACTGCATCCTCATCGCCCGCACCAATGCCGACCCGGAAACGGAGATGGACGAGGGCTGCGAGCGCATGCGTCTGGCGCATGAGCTGGGCGCGCAGATGACCACCGTGGTGAAGATCGGCACGCTGGCCCATGCGCAATATGTCGCCTCCAAGGTGCCGGGCTGGAAGATGTTCCCGGACGTGCGCGACATCGACGGCAAGCCTGCGGTGACGGTGGACGATATCTATCCGCTCGGCTTCAACTTCATGACGATGCATTATCTGCTGAAGGCGGCGATGGACGGCATGCTGGAGCACGGCCTCAAGAACGCCGCGCAGCAGGGGTGCCATTATACCTGCCAGAAGGTCGACGCTACCGGTGTGATGGGCATGAGCGCGACGCCGCTGTTCGATCCGCAATCCTATATGGAGCTGGAAGGGCGCTTCAGCGGCCGCCAGAAGGAATATACGATCGTCGGCAATGCGGTCGAGGAATTCCCGCAGGGTTTCTTCCGCTCGAAGATCGACGACCGCCTCTGACATCAGGCCGGGCGGGGGTTTCCCCTCGTCCGGCACCGTTTGCGCCCCCGACGACCGGGGACGGGGCGTGAGGCCCTTCGCGCCCGCTTCATGCGGGCGGGGAGGGCCATTTTCTTTTCCATGCGCCGGAGACTGGCGCGGGGAAAGTGGCCCTTTCGTCTTTACCGTCACCCCGGCGCAGGCCGGGGTCTCAGGCCATGGTGCGCTGTCTCCTGCGATGCCAGCCTGCGCTGGCATGACGGGAAGTCACCAAAAACGCATAGCTTTGCCCCTGCGATTGACAATGAATGAACCAGTTCGTACACATAGCGTTAGCCAAGGATCACCGACGCCCCCAAGGCGTCACGTGGGGCAGGAAGAGGGCGCTGATGCTGAAATCCATCGCTACGGTCTGCGTCAGCGGCACGCTGGATCGGAAGCTGGCGGCGATCGCCGGGGCGGGGTTCAGGGCGGTCGAGATTTTCGAGCCGGACCTGATCGGCTATCCCGGCACGCCCCGCGACGTCGCGCGGATGATGGCGGACCTCGGTCTGGCTTGCGTGCTCTACCAGCCGTTTCGCGATTTCGAGGGCATGCCCGAACCGCTGCGCGCCCGCGCCTTCGACCGGGCGGAACGGAAATTCGACCTGATGGGGGAACTGGGCACCGACCGCATCCTCGTCTGCTCCAACTGCTCGCCCCATGCGCTGCCCGACCGGGGGCGCATCGTCGCCGACTTCGCCGAACTGGGCGAGCGCGCGGCGAAGCGCGGCATCGTCGTCGGCTATGAGGCGCTGGCCTGGGGGCGGCACATCAACGATCACCGGCAGGTGTGGGATATCGTCAAGGCGGTGGATCACCCCAATATCGGCATCTTGCTCGACAGCTTCCATTCGCTTTCCCGCGCCATTCCGATCGAGAGCCTTGCCGATATCGACGGCGGCAAGATCGCCTTCGTCCAGCTGGCCGACGCGCCGCGCCTCGACATGGGGCTGCTCTACTGGAGCCGCCATTTCCGCTGCCTGCCGGGGCAGGGCGATATGCGGATCGCCGACTATACCGCCGCGCTGCTGAAGGCCGGGTATAGGGGGCCGCTGTCGCTCGAAATCTTCAACGACCGCTTCCGCGCTTCCTCCTCCAGCCTTGTTGCTCATGATGCGTGGCGCTCGCTCACCGCGACGATCGAGGATGCGCGCCGGATCAATGGCGAGGCCCCGGCGCTGCCCGCCCGCGCGCATATCCGGGGGACGGAGTTCATCGAATTCGCGTTGTCGGACGAGGAGAGCGAGCGGCTGGTGCCGATGCTGCGCGCGCTGGGCTTCCGCCACACCGGCCGCCACCGCAACAAGGCGGTCGACCGCTGGCAGCAGGGCGGCGTCAATCTGGTGCTGAACCGCGAGCATCACGGCTTCGCCCACAGCTATCGCCTGACGCATGGCGCGTCGATCTGCGCGCTGGGCCTGCGGGTCGAGAATGTGGCGGCGGTGTTGGACAGGGCGGCCTCGCTCGATATCGCCCGTTTCGATCAGGACCCCGGCCCCGGCAACCTCGCCATCCCGGCGCTGCGGGGGGTGGGCGGCAGCCTGCTCTATCTGGTCGAGGACGGCGGCGCCGACGCGATCTGGGCGCAGGAGTTCGAGCCGGTGGAGGCGCCCGGCCCGGCGCTGTTGCAGGGCATAGACCATATCGCCGCGTCGGTGGACGTGGACGAATATCTGTCGTGGCAGCTGTTCTGGACCAGCCTGTTCGAGGTGGAAAAGCAGGAGGAGCTGGATATCCTCGACCCCGGCGGCGTGGTGCAGAGCCGGGCGATCACGGCGGCGGACGGCAGTTTCCGCGTGACGATCAACGCATCGGGCGGGCGCAACACGCTCTCGTCGCGCTTCGTCCATCACGGGTTCGGCGCGGGGTTCCAGCATATCGCCTTTTCCACGGCGGACATTTTCGGCGCGGCCGGGCAATTGGGGCGGGAGGGCCTGCCGGTGATGGAGGTGCCGCCCAACTATTATCCCGACCTCGCCGCCCGCTTCGGGCTGGAGGAAGAGGCGCTCGCCGCGCTGTGCGGGGCGGGGCTGCTCTATGACGAGGACGAGGCCGGGCATCGCTATTGGCAGCTTTATTCCCGCGCCTTCGACAAGCGCTTCTTTTTCGAGATCGTGCAGCGGCAGGACTATCGCGGCTTCGGCGCATCCAACGCGCCGGTGCGCCTCGCCGCGCAGAGCCGCTATCGCGATCCGGTGCTGGATTGAGCGAGAAAAACCAAAGAGGGGAGAGGTTGATGATCGGCAGGCACAAGGGAAAGGTCCGGGCATGGATGGCGGCGGCGGCCGCGCTGGCGATGCTGGCCGCCCCCGCGACGGCGCAGAAAAGGGGCATGGTCGCCCTTCCCGGCGATCCGGTCGAAACCGGCAGCGGCAAGGTGGCGGGCACGCAGCTCGACAGTGGAGTGCACGCCTGGCTCGGCATCCCCTTTGCGCAGCCGCCGGTGGGCGCCAACCGCTGGGCCGCGCCCAAGCCGATCCGCTGGCAGGGCGTGTGGAACGCCGACCGCAAGGGGCCGGAATGCATTCAGGTGCTGCGCCCGCACGACATCAACCATTATTTCGGCGAGGAAGCGACCTCGGAAGATTGCCTGACGCTCAACCTCTGGGCGCCCGCCGATGCCGGCAAGGGCGCGAAGCGGCCGGTGATCGTGTTCATCTATGGCGGCGGCTTCACCATCGGCTCGTCCGGCATGGCCAATTATGACGGCGAGGCGGTGGCGAAGGCGGGCGCGATCGCGGTCAACTTCAACTATCGGGTGGGGGCCTTCGGCTTCCTCGCCCATCCCGAATTGTCGAAGGAGCAGGGCGGCCATTCCGGCAATTACGGCATCATGGACCAGATCGCCGCGCTGCGCTGGATCAGGGAGAATATCGCGCAATTCGGCGGCGATCCCGACCGGGTGCTGGTGATGGGCCAGTCGGCGGGCGCCTTCTCGGTCGCCTCGCTGATCTTCGCGCCGGAGGCGAAGGGCCTGTTCAGTTCGGCGGTGATGCTGAGCGGCTGCAACTATCGCACGCCATGGCCGACGCTGGAGAGCGCGGAGCAGACCGGGTTGCGCTTGCAGGAGCGGCTGGGCGCGGCCTCGCTGGCGAAGATGCGCGACCTGCCCGCCGACCGCATATTGGCGGTGCAGAGCGAAAATCAGGTCGGCGCCAGGGTCGAGGGCATCCGCATCGGCGGGCCGATCCTCGACGGCAAGGTGCTGCCGCTGCAAAAGGACGCGGCTCTGAAGGCGGGCGCGCTTGCCCGCGTGCCGGTCATCGCCGCCTATACTTCCGACGATATCGACATCGCCATGAGCCCCTTGGGTCGCATCACGGGACTGGCGGACTATCGGGCGCAGGCGGAGAAGCTGTTCGGGGCGGACGCCGCGCAATTCCTGAAGCTGTTCCCGGCCTCCACCGACGAGCAGGCCCGCGCCGCCGCGCGCGAGGCCGCCCGCGCGCAGGGCTTCGTCCTCGCCGCCCGCCAATGCGCGGTGGATCAGGCGAAGCTGGGACAGGCGACTTATATCGCCCGCTTCTCCCGCCATCATCCGTTCCGGCCGGGCGTCGCCATCGCCGATGTCGATCCGGCGACGATCGGCGCCTATCATACCTCGGACGTGCCCTATTGGCTGGGGACGCTCGACGCCTATAACAGCCTGCGGCCGACGCGCGACTGGACGGCGGAGGACCGGGGGCTGTCGGCCTCGATGCTCGGCGCGCTGATCGCGATGGCCAAGACCGGTTCCCCCGACACGCCGGCGCTGCGCTGGCCCGCATGGTCGGTGCGCGCGGAAAGGCAGCTCGATATCGGCGCCGCCGTCGCCGTCACGCCGCTCGACGTGAAGCGGATCGAGTGGATGGAAGCGCATCCGCTCGACCGCGTGGCCCCGGCGGGTGTGCGCAGCCACCCCATCGACTGAGCGGTTTTTGCCGGAGGAGCCCGGTCGGCCCTTACAAAGCGCGCCGATCGTGCTACTCCTTGCAATCGAACCGGCAGACAGATGATGAAAGCGCGAGAAGAGTGAAAAATCCCAATGGCGCCGCTGCCTCCGCGTCCTCTCGCGGGCGGACGGCTGACGGAGAAATGTCGAAGCAGGAAATATTGGCGGTCGCGCGCGCGGAGTTCGCGGAAAAGGGGCTAAGCGGCGCGCGCATCGACGAGATCGCCGAAAAGACCAGCACGTCCAAGCGGATGATCTATTATCATTTCGGCAGCAAGGAGGCGCTCTACCGCGCGGTGCTGGAGGAAGCCTATAACGGCATCCGCGCCACCGAGACCGCCGTGCCGATCGAGGCGATGAATGCCGAGGAAGCGCTGGCCAGCAATATCCGCATCACCTTCGACTATCATCATGAAAACCCGGAATTCGTCCGGCTGGTGATGAACGAGAATATGCACAAGGGCGCCTTCGTCGGCGATGTCGCGGGCATCAAGCGCCGCAACGAGAGCGTGATCCGCGTGCTGAGCGACATCATCGCCAAGGGCGTGGCAGAGGGCGTTTTCCGCGACGATCTGGACCCGGTCGACCTGCACATGACGATCAGCGCGCTGTGCTTCTACAATGTGTCGAACCGCTATACCTTCTCGCAGATCTTCAACCGTGACATGACCTCGCCGGAGGCGGTGGCGCGGCGGCGCGAGCAGGTGGTGGATATCGTCCTCGCCTCCTGCCGCAAGCGTAGGACCTAGGCCCTGGCGGTCAGTTTCCGGCGGCAGGGTCGGCGCGCCATGCCAGCCGGTCGGCCTGATAGGAACCGAGCCAGATTCTGCCCCCGGCGAAGGCGGCGGCCGATACGCCGTTGAAGGACGGGGACGGCTCGCCATAGGCCAGCGTCGACACTTGGGTCAGCTCGCCGTCCAGCGCCGCGACGACATAGCCGCGATGGCAGAGCATCCTGTCCGCTTCGCCATCGACGATCCTGCGCAGCCCGCCGCAGGCCGGTTCGTCGAGCCGCATGCCCGCCGCGACCAGCCGCCCGTCGATCCAGTGGATATTGTCCGGCATGAAATCGGGCATGGTCAGGCGGACGACCGGGCCGTCCTGCCTGGTCCGGTCGAACTTCAGCACCGCATGCCAGCCGAAGGCGACGACATAATAATGCCGGTCGTCAGGCGACACCTCCAGCCCGTTATTGCCGGGCAGCTCCGTCCCCGGCAGCGGCGCGAAGCCGGTATCGCCGGGCCGCCACGCCATCACCAGCCCGGTGATGCCGCCGCGCACGAAATCGGTGATGCCGGTGCCCGGCCGGGTGAGGATCGTCGTCAGGATCGTGCCGTCCGCGAAGGAGGCGACGCTGTTGGCGACATGGCCCGGCGGCAGCGGGAGGCAGCCGCGCCAGCGCAGCGCCGGGCGCGACGGGCGCAGGTCGATGTCGAACAGCTCGATCGATTCCCGCCCGCCATGGTTGACGACCAGCAGGCGGTGCGTTCCGTCCGCCTGTTCCCGCACCGAAAGCCCGCGCGCGTTGAACAGCGCGGGATCGACCGGGCCGGGGCAGGCGGCGAACCGCTTCCTGTCCCAGGCGATCTGGTCCCGCGTGCCGCGATACCAGAGGCTCGCCTCCGCCGTGCGCGCGTCGATGAGCTTCAGCCCCGCGCCTTGCGCGAAACCGCTCGCCACCAGCCAGTCGCTGCGGCCGATGCGGACGATATCCTCCGGCTTTTCGGCGCCGCAGACATAGGAGAGCGGCGGTTCTGCCGGGCACGGCACCGGCGCTGCCGCAAGGGCCAGCGCCAGCGCCGCTATCACAGCACGATCCTTTCGACATCGCCGAGGATGAAGATATAGGCAAGCGCCCCCAGCAGCGCGAGCAGGCCGACATAGGCGAGCGCGAAGAAGAAGGAGCCGGTCGCCGCGACGATGAAGCCGATCACCAGCGGCGTCACGATGCCCGCCAGATTGGCCGCGAGGTTGAAGATGCCGCCGGTCAGGCCCAGCATCCCTTCGGGCGCGATGTCGGACACCAGCGTCCAGCCCAATGCCGCCATGCCCTGCGCGAAGAAGGCGACGGACAGGATCGTGATCACCACCGCGTCCGATTCCACGAAATTGGCCGCGATGATGGTGGAGGCGAGCAGCAGCCCGGTGATGACCGGCAGCTTGCGCGCGATATTGGGGGAAAGGCCCCGGCGCAGCATCCCGTCCGACCACCAGCCGCCGAACAGCACGCCGACCGAGGCGGCGATGAAGGGCAGCACGGCGAAGAAGCCGATCTTCAGATAGTCCATCTGCCGCTCGGTCGCGAGATAGGTGGGGAACCAGGTGAGGAAGAACACCAGCGTGGAATTGCCCGCGAACTGGCCGAGGCAGATGCCCCACATCTGGCGATAGCGCAACAGCGCGCCCGCCTTGCTCCATTCGAACGGCGCGCCCTTGGCCGCGGCGGACACCATGCCGCCGCCCTGCCGGATCACCTCCAGCTCGGCGGCGTTGGCGTGCGGGTGATCCTGCGGCTCGCGATAGCGGGCGAGCCATACCAGCATGAAGGCGAGGCCCGCGACGCCGCAGACGATGAACAGCGACCGCCAGCCATGATGGGCGAGCAGCCAGAAGAGGATGGGGCTGAGGAAGGCGAGGCCGATATATTCGCCCACCGTATAGACGCCGGTGGCGAAGGCGCGCTCGGAGCGGGGAAACCATGTCGCCACCACCCGGCTGTTGGCCGGGAAGCAGGGCGATTCGGCAATGCCCAGCGCCAGCCGCAGGCCGAGCAGCCCGGCAAGGCCCGTCGCCACCGCATGCAGCAGCGTGAACAGCGACCAGAAACCGACGGAAAGCGCGTAGGTCAGGCGCGTGCCCACCCGGTCGAGGAACACCCCGCCCGGCACCTGCGAGGCGGCATAGCTCCACGAAAAGGCGGAAAAGACGATGCCCATCACCGCCGCGTCGATGCCCAGATCATGGGTCAGCGCGGGCGCGGCGATGCCGAGGATCGTCCGGTCCAGATAGTTGATGAGCGTCCCGCTCGCGATCAGCGCCAATATGCCGAGCCGCGCCCGGCTGGGCCGTTGCGCGGAAGATGCCGCGATGTCCGTCATTATCCTCTCCATCCCTCTGTCCGTCCGTTTCGCCGCATGCCGTGGCGATCAGAAATTCTCTACCATCCGCATCCGGTCCGCCTGCCGCCCGGTGAACAGGTCGAAGGCGCGCGCGGCCTGGAAAATCGCCATCTCGCCGCCGTGCGCGGTCGCGCAGCCCAGCGCGCGGGCGCTTTTGAGCAATTCGGTTTCCAGCGGGAAATAGACGACATCGGCCACCCACAGGCCGGGCCGCAGCCACGCGGCCTCGACCGGCATGCCAGGGTGCCCCTCCATGCCGAGCGGCGTCGCGTTGATGAGGCCGCCCGCCCGCGCGATTTCCGCCGCCCGGTCCGCGCCCGCCAGACGGACCTCGACCCCGGCCGGGGCATTGGCGCCGAGCCGCTCGACCAGCGCCCGCGCCATCGCCTCGTTCTTGTCCGCGATCACCAGTTCGCGGCATCCGAGGCGCAGCATCGCCATCGCGGTGGCCGCGCCCGCACCCCCGGCGCCGATCTGCACCACATGCATCAGATCCGCATCGGGCAACTGGCGCGACAGGCTTTCGGCGAAACCCGACCAGTCGGTATTATGGCCGATCCGCCGCCCGTCGCGGAACAGCACGGTGTTGACCGCGCCGATCGCCATTGCCTCCTCGCTCAGTTCGTCGAGCAGCGGGATCACCTTCTGCTTGAACGGGTGGGTGATGTTGACGCCGCTGAAGCCGCAGGCCTCCACCGCGTCCAGCATGCCGGGCAGCGCCGAGTCGCGATCCTTGTGCAGCGACAGGTCGTAGAGGCAGTAGACGAGGCGCAGGCCCTGCCGGTCGGCTTCCCCCATATGCATCGCGGGGGAGCGCGAGGATTGGATATCCATGCCGATCAGCCCGCATAATATCGGTGCGCCGGACTTGTCATCCGGCGGCGTCTGCAGGCTTTCCGAACCCATTTCGCCCGTCCCCCTTTCCCTGATTATTGCCACTTTCACCCATCCTGAACAGGCCGTGCGATGAAAAGCCATTTTACGGCGTTGACGTAGTACGAACTATTTCGTACACAAAACTGCAGAGAGGGGAAAGGGCTAAAACTCATTTCCCCGTAAGGGCCGGAAAAGGCCCGCAACAGGGAGAGGGATGATGAAATCTCTTTGGAGCCTTGCGTTCCTTGCCGCGCTGCCCGGCGGCACGGCGCTTGCCCAGCCGTCGATTGGGGAGCAGATCGCCGCCGCCGCCGATATCGGCGCGTCGGTGCAGGCCGTGGGGGCCGATTCGCTGACGTCGATCACCGCCAGCTATCCCGGCGGCGTGACCGGCCTGCCGGACCAGAGCTATCAGACGCTGCCGGGCTATCGCCCGATGAAGCTGGACCTGTTCCTGCCGCCGCAAAGCTTTGCCGGGCCGCGCCCGCTCGTCGTCTATGTGCATGGCGGCGGGTGGATGGCGGGCGGCCCGCGCCGCTCGGCCGCCTATACTGACTGGCCCCGCGTGCTCGCCTCGCTCGCCGCGAAAGGCTATGTGGTCGCGTCGGTCGGCTATCGCTTCGCGCGGGAGGCGCCGTTCCCGGCCGCCGCGCAGGATGTGAAGGCGGCGCTGCGCTGGCTGCGCGCCAATGCCGGCACCTATCGCATCGACCCCGCGCGCGGCGCGATCTGGGGCCAGTCGGCGGGCGGCCACCTCGCCAGCCTCGTCGGTCTGAGCTGCGGCGCGGCGGCGCTGGAGCCGGAAGGCCGCATCGTTCCCAGGGCGGGCAATGTCGAAACCACGGCGTCCACGGTGGAAGGCGCGGACACGGCGTCGGACTGCGTGCAGGCGGTGGTGTCCTGGTTCGGCATCTATGATTTCCAGACCCTGCTCGCCGCGCGGGGCAATGCGGACAGCGCGGCGCAGGCGTTCCTGGCCTGCGACGGCAAGGATTGCGCGCCGGACCGGGTGAAGGCGGCCTCGCCGGTCAGCTATATCGACCGCAAGGACCCGCCGGTACTGCTGATGCATGGCGACCGCGACGAGACCGTGCCGCTGTCTCAGCATCGCGAGATGGCCGCCGCGCTCAAGGCGGGCGGGGTGAGCGTGCGGGAGAAAATCCTGCCCGGCGTCGGCCACAGCTGGGTCGGCGCGACCGCCGAGGCGACGCAGGCCGCCAGCCGCGAAGCGTTGCGCGAAACCATCGACTTCATCGAGGCCCGGATCGGCGACGGGGTCGCCCGATAACATAACCAACTGAACTTCAATCAGAAAAATGCCTGAAAAAGCAGGCGTCAGGGGAATAGATCATGAATAATATCGCATATCGGCGGAGGCTGCTTTCGGGTTCCGCATTCGGTTTCGGAGCCATCATGCTCGCCGCCGCGCTGGTGACGGCCGGGCCCGCATGGGCGCAGGACGAAAGCGCCGCGCCGCAGGACATCGTCGTCACCGGCTCGCTGATCGCGCGCCCGAACAATGTCTCGGTCAGCCCGATCGTGTCGGTGTCGGAAGAGGCGATCAAGGCGGCAGGCCAGGTCGATCTGGAAGCGACGCTCAACCAGTTGCCGGGCTTCGTGCCGTCGGGCGGCGCGGCGACCGGCGGGCAGGGTGGCGGCGGCCGCGCGACCGTCAACCTGCACGGCCTCGGCTCCAACCGCAATCTCGTGCTGCTGGACGGCAAACGCCTGCCGCTGTCCGACATCAACGGCAATGTCGACATCAACATCCTGCCGGAATCGATCATCGGCGGGGTCGACGTGATCACCGGCGGCGCCTCGGCCATCTACGGGTCGGACGCGATGTCCGGCGTGGTCAATTTCAAGGTGCTCAAGCCGTTCGAGGGCATCCGCGCCGACATGCAGATCGGCGATTCCTTCCGGGGCGACTATCGCCGCTTTTCCGGCGCGGTGGCGCTGGGCACCAGCTTTGCCGAGGATCGCGGCCACCTGATGCTGTCGGCCAGCTATTCCGACCGCCAGCCGCTGTCGGGCGACAAGCGCTCCGTCTTCGACCTGCGCGTGCCGTCCTCGTTCATCGGCCAGAGCACCTTCGTGCCGAGCGCGACCAACCTGCCCGATCAGGCGGTGCTCAATTCGCTGTTCGCCGGCTACGGCGTCACGTCGAGCATCAATCCCACGCTCACCCTGGGGTTCAACGACAACGGCTCGCTGTTCACCCAGACGGGCGCGATCAACTATCAGGGGCCGACCACGGGCGGCTATGCGGTCATCGGCAACAATGTGCGCATGCCGGTCGGCCCGCAGCTCCAGATATTGAACGGCCTCCAGCGCACGACGCTGTTCGGCAAGGCCGATTATGAGCTGACCGACGCGCTGACGCTCTATGGCCAGTTCCTCTACGTGGACTCGACCGTCAATACCGAGAGCGGCAAGAGCCTGACGCAGTTCGGCACGCTGACGACGATCCCGGTCACCAACCCCTTCATTCCGGCCGATTTGCGGACGCTGCTGGCCTCGCGCCCGGATGCCACCGCGCCCTTCACCTGGAACGGCCGCTATGTCGGCGTGGCCGACAAGGCGTGGGACGAGAATTTCTCCGTCCAGCAATATATAGCGGGCCTGAAAGGCGGGCTGTTCGGCGCGTGGACCTTCGACGTCTATGCCGGCTACGACAAGACCGTGCACGACCAGAAAAACTATAACGCCGTGCTCAAGAGCCGGGTGCAGCAGCTGCTCAACGCGCCCGATGGCGGCGCGTCGCTGTGCGCGGGCGGCTTCAACCCCTTCGGCCTCGCCAACGCCTCGCGCCTGTCGCCCGAATGTCAGGCCTATATCACCAAGACCGCCTTCAGCCAGGAAAAGCTGACGCAGACGCAGGTGCAGGGCACGATCAGCGGCCCGTTGTTCAGCCTGCCCGCGGGCGACATGCAGCTGGCGCTGCTCGCCGGCTATCGCCGCAACACCTACAGCTATACGCCCGATTCCGATCTGGCGGCGCAGAATATCGAGGCGGTGATCGCCTCCTCGGCTGCGGCGGGGCGTATCAACGTGAAGGAATTCGCCGCGCAGATCGACGTGCCGCTGCTGAAGGACAAGCCGTTCATCGAGGAATTCGGCATCGGCGGCGCGTTCCGCTATTCCGACTATTCGGTGACGGGCAGCGTGACGAGCTATGAAGGCGACGTGCGCTGGCGGCCGGTTTCCTCGCTGCTGGTGCGCGGCAGCTATCAGCGCGCCGTCCGTGCGCCCAATATCGGCGAGCTGTTCTCCCCGGCGACGGGCGTGCAGATCGCCATCGGCACGCCGCCCGCGTCCATCGGCGACCCGTGCGACGTGCGCTCCACCGCTCGCACCGGCGCCAATGCGGCGCAGGTCCGCGCGCTCTGCATCGCGCAGGGCGTTCCGGCGGCGGCGATCGACAGCTATCAGTTCCCGACCACCGCGACGGCGGGCGTCATTTCCGGCAACACCGGCCTGTCGCCGGAAAAGGCCGATACCTACAATATCGGCTTCATCTGGAATTCGCGCTGGACCTCGCCCTGGCTCAGCAACCTGTCGCTCTCGGTCGATTATTACAACATCAAGATCAAGGATGTGATCTCGACCGTGCCGGGCCTCACCACGCTGGCCAAATGCTATAATCTCGACGGGTCGAACCCGACCTATGCGGCCTCCAACGCCTTCTGCGCGCTGCTGGCGCGCGACGATCAGGGCAATCTCCAGACCATCGGCCAGCCTTTCCTCAATCTGGGCGGCCTCCAGACCGACGGCGTGGAGATTCAGGTCAACTGGTCGGTCGGGCTTGCCGATATCGGCGTGGGCAACGGCAGCGGCGCGGTCTACATCAACAGCGCCATCGGCTATATGAACCATTACAAGGTGCAGACGCTGCCGGGCACCGCGTTCCAGGATTTCGCGGGGACCAACACCATCGGCTCGCCGCGTCCCGAATGGAAGGCGCTGACCACCTTCGGCTATCGCTCCGACGCGTTCGGCGTCGCGCTGCGCTGGCGCTATCAGGATGCGATGGACGATATCAGCGCGGTGACCACGCCCGCCAATGCGGCGGTCGGCGTCGATGCCTATAATCTGTTCGACCTGACCGGCAATGTGAAGGTGGCCGACGCGTTCGACCTGCGCTGGGGCATAACCAACCTGTTCGACAAGGGGCTGCCCTATGTCGCCAGCTCCCAGAACGGCGCCGACCCCGGCACCTTCGACGCGATCGGGCGGTCCTTCTACATCGGCGCGAAGGTCAGCTTCTGATCGAGGCATGACCGGCGCAAGGCAGGCGGGCGGGGAGACGGAACCCTTGCCCGCCTGTGTCGTTCCTCAAGAGGATATTCGCGGCCCGCCAGGCAGGCGATGCTATGATGTTCGGAGGATGACCGATGCGGATTGCCAATGGTACGCTGATACTGGCCGTCGACGGCAGGAAGATGCTGATCCTGCGCAATGACGGGGATGCCGACTATCCCGTCCTCACCACGCTGGAGCATGAGGAGGCGGACAATCCGGCGTCGCGGGAGCAGGGAACGGACGCGCCGGGCCGGGCCTTTTCCAGCGTGGACGGGCGACGCAGCGCCATGGGCGAAACCGACTGGCACGAACAGGCCGAGGGGCGCTTCGCCGTGCAGGCGGCCGATAGGCTGGAGCGTCTGGCCGACGCGCAGCCGAGCGATCTGGTCGTCGTCGCGCCGCCGCGCATTCTGGGCGAATTGCGCAAGCATTACGGCACCGCGACGAAGCGGCATCTCTTTGCCGAGGTCGGCAAGGACCTGACCGGCCACAACACGGACGAGATCGGCAAGGCGCTCGCCGCGCACGAGAATTGATCCGCTATTCCGTGGACGCGCCGGGCCGGCTGGCGGCGGCGTGCAGCGCCGCGTCGGCCAGCAGATGCGTGACCTCCGCATCGCCGGTCTGGTCGAAGTTCATATAATGCGCGCCGACAGCGTAGAAGGGATCGGGCGAGGCGAGGCAGACGATGCCGTCGCATTCGGCGGCCAGCGACTGCACCACATCAGGCGGGGCGACCGGCACCGCCAGCAGCACCTTGCGCGCATGCGCCTTGCGCAGGCCCTTGAGCGCGGCGCGCACGGTGCCGCCGGTCGCGATGCCGTCATCGACGAGGATGACGTTGCGCTCCCCGACGGACGCGGGTTGCCGGTCGCCCAGATAGAGCTGCCTGCGCCTTTCTATCTCCCGCAGCTGGCGCCGGGTTTCGGCCTCTATATAGGCGGGGTTGGGCGCGATCTGACGGATGATATCGTCGTTGAGGACGACCTGGGGATCGGCGCCGTCGATCACCGCGCCGATGCCGAGTTCCTCATAGCCGGGCGCGCCCAGCTTGCGCACGAACACTATGTCGAGTTCCGCATCCAGCTCGCACGCGACCTCATAGGCGACCGGCACGCCGCCGCGCGGCAGGCCGAGCACCAGCGGATTTTCCGGCGCACGGCCGATCAGGGCCTGGGCGAGCTGGCGGCCAGCATCCTTGCGGTCGCGGAACGGGGGGCCATGGGAAACCATCATCCATCCTCCTGCATGTGGCGAACGAACCAGCGCGCGGCATGGTCGATCACCCTGTCCAGCGTGCCGGGCTCCTCGAACAAATGGCCCGCGCCCGGCACGATCGCCAATTCGGTGCGGGCGTGCATGTGCCGCATCGCGACGCGGTTGAGCTTGAGCACCGGCAGGTCGTGGCTGCCGACGATCAGCAGCGTCGGCGCGCGCACATGCGCGAGCGCCCGCGACCCCGCAAGGTCCGGCCGCCCGCCGCGCGAGACGATCGCCGTTATGTCCGCATCCTCCGCCGAGGCGGCGAGCAGCGCGGCCCCGGCGCCGGTGCTTGCGCCGAAATAGCCGATCGGCAGCCCGGCAAGCGCAGGGATGTGCCGCGCCCATGCCGCCGCGCCCGCAAGGCGGGCGGCCAGCAGCGGGATGTCGAAGACATTGGCGCGGTCCAGCTCCTCCTCCGGCGTCAGCAGGTCGACCAGCAGCGACGCCAGCCCAGCGCGGCCCAGCCCTTCGGCGACATGATTGTTGCGCGGGCTGAGCCGCCCGCTGCCGCTGCCATGGGCGAAGACGACAAGGCCGACCGGCGCGGGCGCCGCGCGCAACAGGCCCTGAAGCCCCTGCGGTTGCACCGTGACCGGCGTCGCTGCCGCGACCGGGGGCGGGGCGGCGGCCATCATAGTCCGAACGGCCAGGTTTCGGGCGCGCCATGCGGGCGCTCGTCGCCGAGCGGGGTGACGGCGCCGGTCTGGTCGAACCAGACCCAGGCGTCGAACTGCTCGGCCATCACCGCCTCGAAATAATGGCTGAGCAATTCGGTTTCGGGCCGGTAGACGACGCCGATCGCGCGCTCCAGCAGCGGGCCGCGCAGCTGGACGGCAAGCTCCCGCCGCGAGGGATCGCGCCAGTCGGTCAGCGTCCGGGGCAGGCCCGCGCGGCGGAACGCATGCTCGTAGCTGTCCGGGCGGGCGGGGCGCACGGCCTTGACCCGCATCGGCGCGCCCCAGTCGTCGGCGGCGGCCACCGTTCCGGTATCGGTGCCGAAGCCGATCAGCACCGCCTCGTCGCCATAGACCATGCGGCACAGCTCGCCGATATTGAACTCCCCGCGCCACCCCATCGCGGTGGCAGCGGCATTGCCGATATGGCTGTTATGCGCCCAGACCACGGCCTTGGTCCCCTCGCCGCGATGGGCGAGCAGCGCCTGAAGCGTCGCGAACATATGCCGGTCGCGCAGGTTCCAGCTCTCGGCCGAGCTGCGGTACATTGCCCGGTAATAGTTTTCGGCGGCCTGCACGATGCGGGCATTCTGCACCGCGTCGAACCAGCGCTCGCCGTCCCGCTTCAGGTCGTCCAGCTGACCGGCCAGCATCTCGCGCAACTGGGCGACGACCTTCTCCTCGCACCCCGGATGGCCGCCATGGACGACCGCTAGGCCGTAATGCGCCGGTTCGTCCTGCCATGGCGTCAGGCATCCGTAGCGGGTGCGGGCGGCGGCGGCCTCGCGCGGGTCGACGGTGTCGAGATAGGCGAGCACCGCATGGATCGACTCGTTGAGGCTGTAGACGTCCATGCCGCTGAACGAGACGCGCCTTTCCTCCACCAGCGTGGCATTGTGGCCGCGCAGCCAGTCGGCGAATTCCAGCACTTCCCGGTTGCGCCACATCCAGGTGGGAAAGCGGGCGAACACGTCGCCCCGGCGCGGCCGGGGGGCCTGATGGCGCACATAATCGTCGATGCGGGCGGCGTCGGGCCAGTCGGCCTCCACCGCGACGACGGTGAAGCCGTGGCGGCTGACGAGGCGGCGGGTGATCGCCGCGCGGGCGCGATAGAATTCGGACGTGCCGTGCGTCGCCTCGCCCAGCAGGACGATCCGGGCGTCGCCGAAGCGGTCGAAGCAGGCGCCGAACTCCTCCGCGTCGAGCGGGGAGGGCAGCGGCTCGCCATGCCGGCGCAGCGCCTCGACCAGATCGGCGGAAACCTCGCGTTTCACTGGGTCGTGGATCATGTCGACGGTCCTTCGGAACGGTCGCGGTCCCTTGCCGCGACGCCATGCACCGCGCTGCCTCTGCGTCCTGCGTTCCGCCGGGCCTGCATGCCTTGTTCGCGGGCCGGGCGGTATCCGGACTTTTCCGTAAAGGGTGGTCCTCAAGGGAATCGGGCAGGCGAAGGGAGAACGCCGCGCGGGAGGGAAGGGTTCCGCGAAAGTCCAGCCCGTGGCCGCCCGTGCGCGAGGAGCGGCGGGCCGTTTTCAAAAGCGGCGCCATGCGTAGATTCCCCAATATCGGCTGCGGCGGCAATGGGCGCAAGCTTCCGGGTGACGAGGGTGCGGGAAGGCGCGCGCCCGGTCTTGCGAGGGAAAGGTTCAGATGAGCACGACAGTCGCGGAAATCATGCATGACGGGGTCGAATGGGTGCCGCCGGACGCGAAGCTTTCGCAGGTGGCAAGGATCATGAAGGAGAAGGATATCGGCGCGGTGCCGGTGGGCGACAATGACCGGCTGGTCGGCATGGTGACCGACCGCGACCTGGTCGTCCGGGCACTCGCCAACGGCAGGGATCCCGGCGAACTGACGGCGCGCGACGTGATGAGCGAGCCGATCGTCTATTGCCACGCCGACGAAAGGATCGAGGACGCCATCCGCCTGATGGAATCGCGCCAGATCCGCCGCCTGCCGGTGATCAACGAGAACAAGCGGATGGTCGGCATCCTGTCCATCGGCGACATCAGCCAGTGCGGGCATCGCGACCTGACCGCAGAGGTGATGAGCGCGGTCAGCGACCATCATGGCTGATCGGGCTGAGTGATCGCATGGCCCGCGCGAAGGAAGGCCGGAGCGGGACTTCTCCGCTCCGGCCTTCCTACCCGTCGCCCGTTTCGATGGGGACCGCCCGCGCCGACGGCGCCTTCGCCTTCGGCACGGAAATCTTGAGCACGCCATTCTTCAGCCGCGCCTTCACGCCGTCGTCGGCGACGGCGCCGGGCAGGGGGATGCGCCGTTCGAACGAGCCGCGATGGCGTTCCTCGACGACGACGCCATCCTCCTCGCTCCTGCTGCTGTCATCGGCCTCGCCCCTGATCACCAGCACGCCGTCCGCCACGGAGACGGAAATCCGGTCGGGCTGGAAGCCCGGCACATCGGCGTTGATCCTGTAGGCATCGTCCTTGTCCTTGATCTCCACCAGCGGGAAATTGGGCAGACGCGGGTTGCCGAAGCCGAAATCGAACAGCCGGTCCGGTTGGCGGACCAGATCGTCGAACACCCGGTCGACTTCCTTGCGCAGCCAGTTGATCGGTTCGGCAAGCTTTCCGGCGCGCGCCGGTTGCCGCGTGGTGGCGGGGTCCTTTTCGGCCATGGGTCGCTCCCTTGCTCGGATCGCGATGCGGCGGTCCTTTCCGGCCGCATCCTCTCCGCCCATGGTAAGCACCGGCGGGCGAGGCTTTGAATCCGCAATTATACTAGGGAGATGATGCCCCTAGCCGATCCATCCGGAGGACAGCAAAAGCTGCACGCCGATCACCAGCGAAAGCAGCGCCGCGCCCAGTTCCAGCCGGAACCGGGCTTCGGACCCTGCTTCGGCCTCTGTGCCGTGGGCCGGCGTCTGCCCCCGCGATCCCATCGGAGTCTCCCCTTCATCCTTGTCGGTAAAAGGGGTAGTGCGCGGTGGGGCGGAGGGAAATTGGGAGATGTACCTAGACGCTCTCCCGGCCGCGCGGCCCCCCGTCGCGCGGCGCGCCCATGCCGGCGGCGAAGGCGATGCGCAGCGCGTCGGAAAGGCTGCGCACCTCCAGCTTGGCCATGACATTGGCGCGGTGCACTTCGACCGTTCGCGGCGAAATGCCGAGGTCATAGGCGATCGCCTTGTTGGGAAGCCCGCGCGCAAGGCCCTCCAGCACGTCGCGCTCGCGCGGGGTGAGCACGTGCAGGATCGTCTCCGCTTCGGCCGCGCGCGCCGCAGCGCCATCGGCCGCGACCAGATGCTCGAACGCGGTTTCGATGGCCTTGACGAGCACCGCCTTCTCGAACGGCTTTTCCAGAAAGTCGACCGCGCCCGCCTTCATCGCGCGCACGGCGATGGGGATGTTGCCGTGGCCGGTCATGATGATGACGGGCATGGTCACGCCGCGCTCGGCCAGCACGCGCTGCATCTCCATGCCGTCGAGGCCCGGCAGGCGGATGTCGAGCAGCACGCAGCCATGCCCCGCATGCCGCACCTCTTTCAGGAAGGCGCCGCCGGAAGGCCAGCTTTCGACCGCATAGCCGCAGCTTTTCAGCATATAGGCCGCGGATTTCCTGACCGCCTCGTCATCGTCGACAATGTGAACGAGCTTCCTGTCCTCCATGGCTTTCCTCTGTTTGCGCGCGCGCGAGCGTGAAGTGGAAATGGGTTCCGCCCCCCTGGCGGGGCTCCATCCAGATGCGGCCGCCATTGGCCTCCACGATGGTGCGGCAGATCGACAGGCCCAGCCCCATGCCTTCGGACTTGGTGCTCACGAACGCGCGGAAGAGCTGCTCGGCCACTTCGGGCGCGATCCCGGCGCCGGTGTCGGTCACCGTCACGCGGACGAAGCCGGGCCGGTCGGGGCGGCTGGCGATGACGAGGCGCCTTTCCGGGGTGCTGCCCATCGCCTCGCAGCCGTTGCGGATCAGGTTGATGAGGACCTGCTGGATCTGCACCTTGTCCACCAGGACGGACGCGTCGCCGGGGGCGAGGTCGAACACCGCCTCTATGCCCTTCTCGCGGGTGCCCATCAGCCCCAGCACTGCCGCCTCGTGGATCAGGTCGGGCAGCGGCTCGATCGTCTTTTCCACATCGCCCCGCGCCACGAAATCCCGCAGCCGCCGCACGATCTGGCCCGCCCGCATCGCCTCGCGCGCGGTTTCGTCCAGCGCGCCGCGCATCGCCGGAAATTCCGCCGGGCGCGGATCGGCGAGCTGGTCGCGGACCGCCTCGACATAATTGGCGATGGCGGTGATCGGCTGGTTGAGTTCATGGGCGAGCGTGGACGCCATCGTCCCCATCGCGCTGACGCGCGCGACGTGGATCAGCTCGGATTGCAGGGCTTGCAACTGCTCCTCGGTATGCCGCTGCTCGGTCAGGTCGCGGATGAAGCCGGCAAAGCCGCGCAGCCGCCCCTCGCCGGTGAACAGCGCGGTTAAGGCGATGGCGGCGAGGAAGCGGGAGCCATCCTTGCGCAGGCGCCAGTCCTCCCGCATGATCCTGCCCTCCGTCGCGGCGCGGGCGAGGTCCCTTTCCGGTTCGCCCGCCGCGATCGCATCGGGCGGGTAGAAGGCGGACAGCGGCAGGCTCCTGGCCTCGGCTTCGCTCCACCCCAGCAGCCGTTCCGCGCCGCGGTTCCAGATCGTGACCCGGCCCGTCGCGTCCAGCATGCAGATCGCATGGCCCTGCGCGCCATCGATCAGCAGGTTCAGTTCCTCCGCCAGCTCTTCCGCATCATGCGTGCGCAGGCGGTTGAGGCGCTCGGCTTCGGCGATCCTGCGGCGCGAGCGGTTGACGATCTCTCCCAGCAGCACGACGCCCGCCGCGACGAACAGGAACAGCAGGCCCTCCAGCCGGTCGCCCATGCCGGGCTGGCGGGCCCCGGCGAAGCCATGGACCAGCACGAAGGAAAGCAGCGTGGCGAGGATCGCCGGGCCGAAGCCGCACCACAGCGCCGCCGCCAGTATCGCCGGCACGAAGGGCAGGAAGGGCGCGCGGTCGCCCAGCCACGGCTCGACCGCAGCCCGCAGCGCCGCCATCAGCAGCACGACCAGCGCGGCGGCCAGATAGCGCGGCAAGGGCGATCGGTTCCCTGTCGGCTCCCCTGTGGGCATGGCGGACCTCTCTTCGCTGGACCGGGACAGACCCGATTCGAAAAGACTCACATGCGCGCCCGAAGCAGCGGCAGCTTAACCGCCTTCGACCGGGAATTAAATGGAGCGGCCCGGCGAGCGGGGCGGTTCCTGCGCCTGAATGGTTGAAAAGCATGGCGACCGGATGGCTGCGGGGCCGTCGCCTTCGTCCTGCCCGCGCCGACATGACGGGGAGGCTCTTGCCGCGCGGGACGGGCGGTGGATAAGCAGGGTGAGGGAGAGACGCGATGACGCTGATGACCGCGATGCAGATCGACGCGCCCGGTCGGCCCCTGCGGCGCGTGCAGCGGGAGGCGCCGCGTCCCGGACCGGGCGAGCTGCTCGTGCGGGTAGCGGCCTGCGGCGTGTGCCGCACCGACCTGCACGTGCTCGACGGTGAGGTAGCGGCGACCTATCCGATCATTCCGGGGCATGAGATCGTCGGCCATGTGCTGGAGGCGGGCGCGGGGACGGAAGGGTTCGCGCCGGGCCAGCGGGTCGGCATACCGTGGCTCGGCCATACGTGCGGCGCCTGTTCCTATTGCCGCGCGGGGCAGGAAAATCTCTGCGACCATCCCCGCTTCACCGGCGCCACCCGCGACGGCGGCTATGCGACCCATGTTATCGCCGACGCGCGCTATTGCTTCGCCCTGCCGGACGGCTTTTCCGATGTCGAGGCGGCGCCGCTGCTCTGCGCCGGGCTGATCGGCTGGCGCGCGCTGCGGCTGGCGGGGGAGGGGCGGCGCCTCGGCCTCTACGGCTTCGGCGCGGCCGCGCATATTCTCGCACAGGTGGCGCTGTGGCAGGGGCGCGAGGTCTATGCCTTCACCCGTGAGGGCGACGGGGAGGCGCAGGCCTTCGCGCGCTCGCTTGGCTGCGTCTGGGCGGGCGCGTCGTCGGAGCGGCCGCCCGAACCGCTCGACGCCGCGCTGATCTTCGCGCCGGTGGGTGCGCTGGTGCCGCTGGCGCTGAAGGCGCTGCGCAAGGGCGGACGATGCGTGTGCGCGGGCATCCACATGAGCGACATTCCGGCCTTTCCCTATGCCGATCTGTGGGAGGAACGGCACATCCTTTCGGTCGCCAACCTGACCCGCGAGGACGGCGTGTCCTTTCTGGAGGTGGCGCAACAGGCCGGCATCCGCACCGTGACGCAGGTGTTCCCACTGGAGGAGGCCAATGAAGCGCTGGAGCGGCTGCGGTCGGGGGCGCTTACCGGGGCAGCGGTGCTGGTGCCGTAGGGTTGGCGCAGGGTGTCCGCTTTCGGCCAAGAGCTGACCTCTCGCCTCCATCGTCACCCTGAACTTGTTTCAGGGTCCATTTCACCGGATTGAGCGGAGGAGCGTGGGGCTTGATGGATGCTGAAACAAGTTCAGCATGACGATTGGGTATGGCGGCTCACCACCCAACCCGGTCCTCAGCCCATCGCTCCCACCATCAGCGCGCCGTAATCCTCGCCCCGTCGGCCAGCGCGTTGCCGGGGTTGAGGATGACCGTCTCCCCGGCGGAAAGGCCGCCCAGCACCTCGGCATATTCCTCGCTGATATGG
>Ga0180222_1001434_pt1 | contig 24626 bp, 20 predicted proteins | sample eDN5th37CKraftOP_FD_151336 | JGI IMG/M metagenome (GOLD analysis project Ga0180222, IMG submission 151336) | Enriched Organic Plus compost microbial communities from Emeryville, California, USA - eDNA 5th pass 37_C Kraft OP (version 2) (version 2) ...
GCCACGCCTGCCGCGCCGGCCGCCGCCGAGCAAGCCGCTTCCTCCGGCCCGGTTGAAATCCAGGTTCCCGATATCGGCGACTTCAAGGAAGTCGAAGTCATCGAAGTCATGATCTCGGCGGGCGACACGATCAAGGCCGAGCAGAGCCTGATCACCGTGGAATCCGACAAGGCTTCCATGGAGATCCCCGCTTCGCAGGGCGGCGTGGTCAAGGAAGTGAAGGTCAAGGTGGGCGACAAGGTGTCCAAGGGCTCCGTGATCGCCGTGGTCGAAGGCCAGGCCGCGCCCAAGGCCCAGCCGGCCGCCGCCGCGCCCGCACCCAAGGCCGAGGCCGCCGCGCCCGCACCCAAGGCCGAGGCCGCCGCGCCCGCGCCCAAGGCGGAAAGCGCCGTGCCGTCCGCGCCGGCCCCTGCCGCGCGTCCCGCGCCTACCGCCGCGCTCGAAGACCCGGGCCTGAAACCCGGCCAGTTGCCGCATGCCTCGCCCTCGGTGCGCAAGTTTGCCCGCGAGCTGGGCGTGAACCTCAGCAAGGTCAAGGGCACCGGACCCAAAGAACGCATCACGGCCGACGATGTGCGCGCCTACGTCAAGCAGGCGCTGGCCTCGGGCGCGGCGCCGGGCGCCGCCGCCGGCGGTTCGGCCGACGGCGCGGCGCTGGGCCTGCTGCCGTGGCCCAAGGTGGATTTCACCAAGTTCGGCCCCATCGAGTCCAAGCCGCTGTCGCGCATCAAGAAGATCTCGGGCGCCAACCTGCACCGCAACTGGGTCATGATCCCGCACGTCACCAACAACGACGTAGCGGACATCACCGACCTGGAAGCCCTGCGCGTCACGCTCAACAAGGAAAACGAGAAGTCCGGCATCAAGGTCACCATGCTGGCCTTCATCATCAAGGCCGTGGTCGCGGCCCTGAAGAAGTTCCCGGAATTCAACGCCTCGCTCGACGGCGACAACCTGGTGCTCAAGCAGTACTACCACATCGGCTTCGCCGCCGACACGCCCAACGGCCTGGTGGTGCCCGTGATCCGCGACGCCGACAAGAAGGGCATCCTGGAAATCGCCAAGGAAATGGGCGAGCTGTCCAAGAAGGCCCGCGACGGCAAGATCTCCCCCGCGGAAATGCAGGGCGGCTGCTTCTCGATCTCGTCTTTGGGCGGCATCGGCGGCACCTCGTTCACTCCCATCATCAATGCGCCCGAAGTGGCCATCCTGGGCGTTTCGCGCTCGGCGCACAAGCCGGTCTGGGACGGCAAGCAGTTCGTGCCGCGCCTGATCGTGCCGCTGTCGCTGTCATATGACCACCGCGTCATCGACGGCGCCGCCGCCGCGCGCTTCAACGCCTATCTGGGCGCCGTGCTGGGCGACTTCCGCCGCATCGCGCTGTAAACGGGGAGCCTCATGAGCAATACCGTGCAAATCAAAGTTCCCGACATCGGCGATTTCAAGGAAGTGGAAGTCATCGAGGTGCTGGTGTCGGCGGGCGACACGATCAAGGCCGAGCAGAGCCTGATCACCGTGGAATCGGACAAGGCGTCGATGGAGATTCCGGCCTCGCAGGGCGGGGTGGTGAAGTCGGTCAGCGTGAAGGTGGGCGACAAGGTGTCGGAAGGCTCGGTGATCCTGGAAGTGGAAGCGGCCGAAGGCGGCGCCGCGGCGGCCGCGCAGCAAGCGCCCAGGGCCGAGGCCGCCCAGCCGCAGCCCGCCCAGGCCGCGCCTGCCGCGCCGGCCGCGGCCAGTTACTCGGGTTCGGCCGATCTGGAATGCGACATGCTGGTGCTGGGCGCCGGCCCCGGCGGCTACTCGGCCGCCTTCCGCGCCGCCGACCTGGGCATGGCCACCGTGCTGGTCGAACGCTACGACACGCTGGGCGGCGTCTGCCTCAACGTGGGCTGCATCCCGTCCAAGGCCCTGCTGCACAACGCCGCAGTCATCGACGAGGCCCGCGAACTGGCCGCCCACGGCATCAGTTTCGGCGAGCCCAAGATCGACCTCGACAAGCTGCGCGCCTACAAGGACAGCGTGGTCGCCAAGCTGACCGGCGGCCTGGCCGGCATGGCCAAGGCCCGCAAGGTCACCGTGGTGCGCGGCGTCGGCGAATTCGCCGATCCGCACCACATGACCGTCACCGCCAAGGACGGCAAGACCCAGACGATCCGCTTCAAGCAGGCCATCATCGCCGCCGGCAGCCAGTCGGTGAAACTGCCGTTCCTGCCCCAGGACGACCGCATCGTCGACTCGACCGGCGCGCTGCTGCTGCGCGAAATCCCCAAGAAGATGCTCATCATCGGCGGCGGCATCATCGGCCTGGAAATGGGCACCGTCTATTCCACGCTGGGCGCGCGCCTGGACGTGGTCGAAATGCTCGACGGCCTGATGCAGGGCGCCGACCGCGACCTGGTCAAGGTGTGGCAGAAGAAAAACGCCGGCCGCTTCGACAACATCATGTTGAAGACCAAGACCGTGGGCGCCGAAGCCAGGAAGGACGGCATCTACGTCAGCTTCGAAGGCGAAGGCGCGCCCAAGGAGCCCCAGCGCTACGATCTGGTGCTCCAGGCCGTGGGCCGCAGCCCCAACGGCAAGAAGATCGGCGCGGACAAGGCGGGCATCGCCGTTACCGACCGCGGCTTCATCGAAGTCGACCGCCAGATGCGCACCAACGTGCCCCACATCTACGCCATCGGCGACATCGTCGGCCAGCCCATGCTCGCCCACAAGGCCGTCCATGAAGGCCACGTCGCCGCCGAAGCGGCCGCCGGCCAGAAGTCGTTCTTCGACGCCCGCGTCATTCCCTCGGTGGCCTACACCGACCCCGAAGTCGCGTGGGTCGGCCTCACCGAAGACGAAGCCAAGAAGCAGGGCATCAAGATCGAGAAGGGCGTCTTCCCCTGGGCCGCTTCCGGCCGCGCCATCGCCAACGGCCGCGACGAAGGCTTCACCAAGCTCATCTTCGACGCCGAAACGCACCGCATCCTCGGCGGCGGCATCGTCGGCACCCACGCCGGCGACCTCATCAGCGAACTGGCCCTGGCCGTGGAAATGGGCGCCGACGTCGTCGACATCGCCAAGACCATCCACCCGCACCCGACCCTGGGCGAATCCGTCGGCATGGCCGCCGAAGTCGCCGAAGGCGTGTGCACGGATTTGCCGCCGATGAAGAAGAAATAAGTCCGCGGGCAAGCCGCAGGGTGCAACGGAAAACGCCGGTTCCTCCAAAGGGCCGGCGTTTTTCTTGATCGGCTGGCGCTTGTGGCGAGCGTGACGCGCTTATTGCGGCGTCCGACAGGCTGTGGGCGGGCGCAGGCGCTGCCGGTCGTCGCGGCCGGTCAGGCGTAGGTGTCGATGCGCGAACCCAGCGTTGCGTCCACGGCGAGCACCGGCAGCGATTGCATCAGGGTCAGGGCCGTATCGGCCTGCGCATCCAGGGCCTTTTTCAGCACCCGGGCCTGGATCTCCTGATTGACGTTCGCGCCCTGCAAAGCCAGGGCGGTGTCGACGGTGCTGCTGAGGGTAGCGTCCATATTCAGGAGTTCCTGTGCATGAGGGGCGGCGCAAGCCGCGGTTGCGCATTATGGCGCGGACCGGGCGCGGCGCAAAGCCAGAGCATTCCGCGGACGCGGCGTCGCAGCGTCATGCGGCGACGGAAATGCCGCGTTTGCAGGACCGGCGTGCCGGCGCCACCGCGATCCCGGCATGCTGGTCCAGCGCCACCAGGGGCCGCATCAGGCGTTCCGGCGAAATGTTCCGCAGCTTGCAGCGGCGGACCCGGGGACGTTGGATTGCGGCATGCCGGCGATGGCGGCGGCCTCGGCCTGGCTCAGGCCGCGACGGCCGGTGAGTTCATTGAACTTCGATTCGGGCGCATGCCCGCTCAAGGCCGGTCCGGGCACTCCTTGACCGCGCCCCAGGCGCGATGCGGCGCGCAGTACCGTTCGCGCGCTTCCCAGGCGCATTCCGGGCGCTCGAAGAACCCGCGCTCCGCGCAGGCGTCCAGCGCCTGGCGCAGTTCGCGCAGCCAGGCCCTCGGGTCCTGCGCCGGGATCTCCGTAATGCGCAGGGTGGACTGCGGTCCGGCAGGGGAAGGAACCGCCGCCTGCGTTCTGGGCGCGTCGTCTGCCGGGGCGGCAGACGGCCGCGGCGCCGCGTCTTGGTGCAGGGCTTGCGGCGTGTCGGCGGGCTTGGCGGCGGGGGCGGGGCTGTCCGGCATGGTCGGGGCCGCCCTTTTCTCGCTGGCCGGCTCCGAAGGCGGCGGCGTGGGCGGCGCTTCCTCGCCGGCTGCCTCCGGAGCCGGCGGCGGGGGCAGCGATTCGGCCTGCAGCGCGGGCAGGGCCTGCAAAGGCAGCGGCACCGGATGCGCGGCGGGCATGGCCACCCGGCTGACGTTGGGCGTGCTCCAGTAGACCACCAGCAGCACCAGCGCGCCGTAGATGGCCAGGGTGTACAGCACCGTGACCGTGGCGCAGCCCAGCTTGCGCCCGGTAATCGGCGGGGTTTCGCGGCGCAAGGTCCGCAACCAGCGCGCCGCCGCCGCGCCGGGCGCGGAAATCAGCCACCAGCCCAGGCGCTTGAACGGGTGCGGCGCGCGCGCTGGCGGCAATTGCGCTTGCACCTGCGCCGCGAGCAGCTCGCGCAAGGCCTGGTTTTCTTCCTGCAGGCGGCGGGTCTGCTCGTCGATTCGCGCCCCGTCCTGGGTGGAAGAGGATGCCGGTAGTGAGGAGTGCGGATCAGGAGAAGTGCCGCTCATGATTAGAAAAAAATAGATACAACTATGTGCGGCGCCATTATGGCGCACGGCTGGCGCCCGGCAAATCTGGAATAGCGAGGAAAAAGGGTGCGATTTGAAAAGGTCGCGCAGCGGCATTGTCCTATGGCCGCAGACGAACCGCGTTTGCCCGCCCGACTGCGATGCGGGTCTGGACGACGCGGCCGGAGTGGATGCGGGAGCGGGCGGCTCCCCCCGGCAAAGAGGCCGGGTTACGCGGGTTCGCCGGTGTTTTCCCGTTGCCCCAGCCGCCGCATCGGATTGCCGCCCTGGATCGAGTAGGCCTCGACCTCGCCGCGCACGACGGTGCCGGCGGCAATTACGCAGCCCTGGCGCAGCACCGCACCGTCGAGCAGCACGCAATTGGCGCCGATCCAGACGTCGTCTTCGACCACGATGCCGCCTTTGCCGGGCCGGAACCCCTGCTGACGGATGGGCAGGTCTTTGCGGCGGAACTCATGGTTGGTGGGCGCGAAAGTGCAGTTGGCCGCCACCGCCACGCCGCGGCCGATGCGGATGCCGTTGCCGGTGTAGAGCACGCAGCCGGAATTGATGACGCTGTTCTCGCCGATGACCACGTCTCCCGTGCCGCCGGCCGGCTTGATCTTCACGAACGCGTCCACCACGGCGCCGGGACCGATCTCGATCACGGTTCCGCGGACGGAGTCCTCGATATCGGCCAGGGGAGACACGCGCGCCGAGGCGTCGATGCGGATCATGGCGGCGGCCCCGTTCAGGCCTTGCGGCGCAGGAAGCCGTCGGGCGCCGAAGTCACCAGCAGGCGGTCCTCGACCGAGCGGTCGATTTCGAACTCGGGGTGGCTGCGCAGCCATTCCCATACCGCTGTCTTGGGGTTGTTGCCCTTGCCCCAGTCACGGCCCGGCCATTGGTAATCGGCCGGCATGTCTTCCACGAAGGTGTCGAACACCACGCAGTAGCTGCCCGGGCTCACCAGGTCCGCATAGGCGTTGAGTTCGGCGAGCACGTGATCGTGGGTGTGGTTGGAATCCAGGCAGACCAGGACGTTCTTCTTGCCCTCGGCATGGGCGCGGACCCGGGAAATGGTGGCGGGGTCGATGCTGGAGCCTTCCACGAGATGGATGCGGCGGGCCAGCGGATGCGCTTCGATGGCCTGGCGGTTGTGCGGACGGATCTCGATATCGACGCCGACGACCTCGCCCCGGCCCAGCAGCTCCAGCATGGAGGCCGACAGCATCAGCGAGCCGCCGTGCGCGATGCCGGTCTCGATGATGAGATCCGGCTTGACTGCCCAGATGATCTCCTGCATGGCCATGGCGTCCATGGGAAGCTGGATGAGCGGGCGGCCCAGCCAGGAGAAGTTGTTCATGTACTTGCGCTCCAGCGCCATCTGGCGCCAGGCCACGGAAAGGGCGCGGAATTCTTCATCGGCGGCGAAGGAGGCGATGCGCGCCGCCTTCTCTTCGCGGTACTCCGGATGCGCGTCGGGCGTGGTTTCGAGGTAGGACATTCAGATTCCTTTGTGCTGGCGGTACTGATCGAGATACAGGGGAAAGGCGTCGTCGAAGGGGCGGGGCGGCATGCCGAAGCGCGACTGGAAGCGCCCGACGTCGATGTCGGGGAAGTCCCAGCGCGCCGCCGCGTCGCAGACCTCGATGCGATAGCCGAGCTTGCGGGCGATCCATTGCGCCACCTGGCCGTTGCTGGCGCCCGCGCCTTGCGCGATGTTGAAGATGCCGGCCTCGTCGCTGAGCGCCAGGGCCAGGATCTGGGCAACGGCATCGTCGACGTGGATATAGTCTTTGCGTGAATCCAGTGTGGTGCGCAGCCGGATCACGCCATGGCGCGCGCCTTCGTCGAGCAGTTGGTCGATGAAGCTGTCGGGCGTATCGCGCAAGCCCACGACGTTGGACAGGCGCGCAACCTTGGCCGGCCGGCCGCCATGCAGGCAGAGGGACTCGCCCATCAGCTTGGACAGGTTGTACAGGTCGCCCGGGGCCGAGGGATCGACGTGCAGCCGGGCGGTTTCCCGCGTGTCGCCGCCGCCCGCATATACGCGGGTGCTGGACAGATAGGTGAGGCTGTCGAAATCGGCGCGCGCGAGCAGCTCGCGCAGTACGCAGACGTGGGCCTCGACCGTGTCCAGGGGACGGGTCCGGAAGTCGGATGTCAGGCCGATCGCGTAGACCACGTGGCCCAGCGGGCGCGCCAGCACGGCGTCATCGCCGCGCGAGGGAACGTAGACATCCATGCCCCGGCCCCGCAGCGCGGCCGCGAGGTGGCGGCCGATGAATCCCGTGCCGCCCAGCACCGTGACCCTTGCCGCTTTCACCCTTCGTGCTCCGGATCGACACGCAGCTCCGGCACGGCGGTCGCCAGCCGGGCGCCCCAGCCGCGGCGCGCGTACTCGAGCTGGGCATGCACCTCGGAGCGCAGGTTCCAGGGCAGCACCACGATGTATTCCGGGCGGTCTGCGCTCAGGCGCTCCTCGCCTACGATGGGGATGTGGCTGCCCGGCAGAAACCGCCCCTGCTTGGCGGGGTTGCGGTCCACCACATAGGGCAGCAGGTCGGGCCGGATGCCGGCGAAATTCAGCAGGGTATTGCCCTTGGCGGCCGCGCCATAGGCGGCCACCCGGCGTCCTTCGCGGCGCATGTCGAGCAGGAAGCTGAGCAGGCCGTTCTTGACGCGCTCGGCCTGGGCCTGGAAGCCCTGGTAGAAGGCAGCGGTTTCCATGCCGGCCGCGCGTTCCTGCTCCAGCACGTCGCGCACCGCATGCTGGCGTTCGCGCGCGCCGGTGTCGCGCCGCTGCGCATACACGCGCAGGCTGCCGCCATGGGTGGGCAGCGCTTCCACGTCGAACACTTCCAGGCCATTGGCCCGGAATACGTGGGCCACCGCCGTCAGCGAGAGATACGAGTAGTGTTCGTGATATGCCGTGTCGAACTGGCTTTCCTGCACCATGCGCAGCAGATGCGGGAACTCGAAGGTGGCCACGCCCTGCGGCTTGAGCAGCGCCGCGAAACCGCTCACGAAATCGTTGATGTCCGGTACGTGCGCCAGCACGTTGTTGGCGGCGATCAGGTCGGCGCCGCGTCCCGAGGCGGCCAGTTCCCGCGCCAGGTCCACGCCGAAGAAGCGCTGCACGATGTCGATGCCTTTGTCGCGGGCGGCGCTGGCCGTGCTTGCCGTGGGTTCGACGCCATAGCACGGCACGCCCGCCTGCTGCACATATTGCAGCAGGTAGCCGTCGTTGGCGGCCACTTCGCACACCATGCTGTTTCCGTCCAGGCCGAAGCGGCCGATCATGGCCTCGACGTAGCGCCGCGAGTGTTCCAGCCACGACACGGAGTACGAGCTGAAATAGGCATAGTCGTCGGTGAACAGGGCTTCGCGGCCGGCATGGTCTTCCGTCTGCACCAGCCAGCACGACTCGCAGGCCAGCAGGCGCAGCGGAAACCACACTTCCGGGGCGCGCAGCGCGGCCGCGTCCAGGTAGGCGTTGGAGGGCGGCGCATGGCCGAGATCGAGAAAGGGCAGGCGCAGTTCGGCCTGGCAGTGACGGCACTTCACAGTGCGACTCCGGTGAAATCGGCGCCCAGCGGCGGATGCGCCAGGTCGCGTTCGGAAACGAGGACAGGGGGCAGGGGCCAGGCGATGCCCAGGCGGGCGTCGCCGAAATGCACGCCGGCTTCGGCCTGCGGGACATAAGGCGCGCTGTGGCAGTACACCAGTTCCGCGTCGTCGGTGAGCGCCTGGAATCCATGCGCGAAGCCCTGCGGTATGAGCAGCGCGCGGCCATTGCGCGCCGACAGCCGCTCGGCGTGCCATTGCAGAAAAGTGGGCGAGCCGGCGCGCAGGTCCACCGCCACGTCCCAGACCTCGCCGCGGATGCAGCTCACCAGCTTCTGCTCGGCGTGAGGCGGCAGTTGGTAGTGCATGCCGCGCACCGTGCCGGCGCGGGCGGTGTAGGTATGGTTGACCTGCTCTATGGCCGCATGCCAGCCGCAGGCGCGCAGCCCGGCCGCGTCGAAGATTCTCGCCAGGAACCCGCGCGCGTCGCCGCGCGGCTGCCGCACGACGATTTTCAGCCCGGCCAGGGAAGTCTCCAGAATCTCGAAGCTCATGCGGCGGCCTCGTAGGCATCGATGTCCGCGTCGCAGAGCGCGCGCGCGTCGGCGCCTTCGGCGTGGGCGCGGTACCAGTCCATGGCGCGCCGCACGGCCTGCGCCAGCGGCCAGCGGGCGCGCACGCCCAGCGCGGACCGGGCAAGCGAAGGATCCAGCATCAGCAGCCCGGCCTCGTGCGGGCCCTCGGCCTGCGCCGCGTAGCGCACGGTCCCGCGCGCGTAGACGTTTCGCGCCAGGTCGACCACCTGCCGCACGGTGGCGGCCTCGGCCGCGTCGGGGCCGAAGTTGTAGGCGCCGGCGAGCGCGGGCTCGCGCCACAGCGTCTCCGCCAGCGCCAGATAACCGGCCAGCGGGTCCAGCACATGCTGCCAGGGACGCACCGCCTGCGGCCGCCGGATTTCCAGCTCGCCGCCGTCGCGCCAGGCGCGCACGGCATCGGGCAGCAGGCGGTCGGCGGACCAGTCGCCGCCGCCGATGACGTTGCCCGCGCGGGCGCTGGCCACGGCGAGGCCCTGTTCCGCCAGGAAGGCGTCGCGGTACGAGGCAATGACGAGTTCGCTGGCGGCCTTGCTGGCGCTGTACGGATCGTGGCCGCCCAGCGTATCGTTCTCGCGGTAGGGATGGGGCCATTCCCGGTTGAGATAGACCTTGTCGGTGGTGACCATGACGGCCACGCGCACGCCGTCCTGCCCGCGCAGCGCGTCCAGTACGTGCGCTGTTCCCATGACGTTGGCGGCGTAGGTTTCCAGCGGCTGCGCGTAGCCTTGCCGCACCAGGGCCTGGGCCGCCAGGTGCAACACGATCTCGGGCCGCGCGCGGCGCACGTGATCGCGCACGGCCCCGGCGTCGCGAATGTCGCATTCGCGGCTGTCGACGAGGGAGCCGATGCCGGCCTCCGCGTACAGGCTGGGCCGGGTGGCGGGAGGCAGGGCCAGGCCCGTCACGTCCGCGCCCAGCCGCCGCAGCCACAGCGCCAGCCAGCTTCCCTTGAAGCCGGTGTGGCCGGTCAGCAGGACCCGCTTGCCGCGCCAGAAGCCGGTGTCGGGTTTCACCACACCTTCCATGGCGCCTTGCCCGTGCTCCACAGCGATTCCAGCAGGTTCTTCTCGCGCAGCGTGTCCATGGGCTGCCAGAAGCCCAGGTGCTCGTAGGCATGCAGCTCGCCCCGGTGCGCCAGCGTTTCGAGCGGTTCGGCCTCCCAACTGGTGGAATCGTCCTGGATCAGCGGCAGCACGCTGGGCGAGAGCACGAAAAAGCCGCCGTTGATCAGGCCGCCGTCGCCGCGGGGTTTCTCGGTGAATCCCGTCACTTTGCTGCCCTCGCGGCGCAAGGCGCCGTAGCGGCCGGGCGGCTGGACGGCGGTAACGGTGGCGGCCTTGCCATGCTCGCGGTGAAAGCGGATCAGCGCGCTGATGTCGATGTCGGCCACCCCGTCGCCGTATGTGAAGCAGAACGCCTCTTCGTCCTTGACATAATCGGCCACACGCTTGAGGCGGCCGCCCGTCATGGTGTTCTCGCCGGTGTCCACCAGCGTCACGCGCCAGGGCTCGGCCTTGCGCTGGTGCACTTCCATGCGGTTGTCGGCCATGTCGAACGTGACGTCGGACATGTGCAGGAAGTAGTTGGCGAAATACTCCTTGATCATGTAGCCCTTGTAGCCGCAGCAGATCACGAAGTCGTTCACGCCGTGCGCGGAATAGGTCTTCATGATGTGCCAGAGAATGGGCCGGCCGCCGATCTCGATCATGGGCTTGGGGCGGGTGTGGGTTTCTTCGGATATGCGCGTTCCCAGCCCGCCGGCGAGGATGATGGCTTTCATGGTTGGCTCTCGCACCATTGCTTGAACATTTCCCGCAGCGCGGCCTCGAACTTGCGCGCAAAGCCCGGTTCGTCCATGAGCGGGCTGGCGCGCATGTCGTCGCGCAGGCCGGCGCGGATGCGCGCCAGCGCGGGCAGATCGCTGGCCAGGGCCACGACCTTTTCCACGTATTCGAGTTCGGTCTGGGCTATCCATTCGGAATGGCCCACGCCGTGCAGCACCGAGCTGCCGATCCGCCCCACGCTGGGCCGGTCCGCCAGGGTGACGTAGGGAACCCCCATATAGAGCGTTTCCACCAGCGTCACGCCGGAGTTGTGCGGAAAGCAGTCCAGGCCGATGTCCATGGAGCGCAGCAGGTCCCACGGAGGGCTGTGGCAGCCGATGAGCAGCCGGTCGGGCCGGATGCCCTGCGCGGCAAAGCGCGCCGCGAGGGCGTCGCGCATCGACTTGTCGCGGTAACTGTTGCTGTCCACGATCAGCCGCGCCTGCGGCAGCCGGCGCAGGATCTCGGACCAGACGCCGACCACCCGGTCGTTCATGCGGATGGCGCGGGTAAGGGTGCCCAGGGTGACGTAGCCGTTCGCCAGGGCGGGCAGCGGCCTGATGTCGCCCATGCCTTGCCCCGGCCGGTAGACGAAGTTGGTGTCGGCCAGCCGCCAGGGCCGCTCGGCGAACAGGTTCTCGCTGCCCTCGGGGGCCATGGCCGCATCGCTCATGATGTAGTCGATGGCCGACACCCCGGTGGTGTATCCGAAGCCCAGCCAGGTCAGCGACACGGGCGCGGGCTTGCGCGCAAATACCGCGAGCCGGTTGCCCCCGGTGTGGCCGGCCACGTCGATCAGGATGTCGATGCCGTCGGCGCGGATGCGGTCGGCGAGCTGCTGGTCCGTCATGGCGGCCGTCGGCACCCAATGGTCGAAGTAGTTCTTGAACCGCTTCGTGGTGGCGTCTTCCGCCACCAGCTCGGCATAGGCCGTCACTTCGAACGCCGTGCGGTCGTGGTGGGCCAGCAGCGGTTCGATGAAGTAGTTGCCGGAGTGCTGCCGGAAGTCGGGCGATACATAGGCGATCCGGAGCTTGCGCCGCGTGTCGCGTGAATTCGTGTGGGGGCGCCAGGCGCTGCGCAGCGGCGCGCAATGGGTCTGGTCGTAGGCCCGGTAGGCCCGGAACACCTCTTCCGCCGTCGCCGCAGGGGCGTAGTTCATGACGAAGAGCAGGTTGGTGCTGGCCGTCAGCGACTTGGGAGCGTGCGCCACGGCGTCGCGCGCGGCCACGATGGCGTTCTGCACGTCGCCGCTGTCGATCAGGATCTTGGCGAGATTGGTGCGCGCTTTCTGGTGGCCGGCGTCGAGCGCCAGCGCGTTCAGGCAGGCGGTCTTGGCTTCGTCGTAGCGGCGCTCCGTGTTCAGGGCATCGGCCAGGGCGGAATGCGCGTGCGGGTTGTCCGGCGCGAGTTCCACCGCCCGGCGGCCCGCGGTAATGGCTTCGGACGTGCGTTCGAGCTGCGCCAGGCAGGTGGAAAGCACGATGTAGCCCTGGGCATTCAAGGGGGCGATGTCCAGCATGCGCAGCGCGGGCGGCAGGCCTTCTTGCGGGCGGTGCATGTTGCACAGGGCGACGGCCAGGGCTTCCCAGGCGTCGAAGAACCGGGGGGCCAGCTTGGCCAGCGCGCGCGCCAGCGTTTCGGCGTCGCCATAGGATTGCCGCAGCATGGCCTGGTTCAGCCGTTGCGCCTGGTTGAGCATGGCCGGTGACAGCACGAACGGCGGGCCTTCGTCCGGCGACGGGGCATCGAATGCCAGGCGCGCCAGTGCGCTGACGTAGAGCCCGGTGTAGTGCCCACGGCCCTGGCTCGCGTTCAGGCCATCCTCGAGGAGCCTGCGCCACGACCGGGCCGACCCTTCGTGAAGCGCGTAGCGCTTGAGCAGCGAGAGCACTTCCGTCACGGCGTAGGTGGAGGGCCCCGAGGTGCCCGTCTCGTCCACGATGCGCTGCAGCGGCTGTTCATCGGCCAGTTGCCGCAGGACGCCCAGCTGCTGCTCATTGAAGACCAGGTTCAGGGTTTCGTGCCACAGGTTGAAGAGCGGAGCGGACAGGCCGGGCGCGGTGAGGTTCGGAAGCGGGCGGAACGGTTCGTTATCGGCCCGGTCGTAGGGCCCGGGACCCAGGCTGTAGTGCGCCAGGTCGGCCTGCAGCAAGGTCTTGAGCCGGGAATCCAGCGCCCGGCGGAGCTCGGCATCGCCCTTGGGAGCGTCCGGCTGGCGGGCCAGGGTGTCGAGCAGGGTCTGATGAGACACCGTTCCGGGCCAGGCATGGCCGAGCACACCCAGCAGCGCCATCATGCTCCGGTCGGTGGTGGAAAGGCCGCGGCCGGTGTTCGTGACGTAACTGGCGCCGTCTTCCTGCCCATTGGCGCTCAGCCGGACCAGGCCGCTGGCCCACCGGAGGTCGGCTAGGCGTTCCAGGTCGGGAGCCGGCCGGATCTGGACCGCGCGCGCCTCCGGAACCAGCAGGCTCTGCCGGAACCCCCGGCCGGTGGCAAAATCGAGATACTGCTGGCGGACGGCTTTAGCCTGGCCCAGGGTCAGCAGGCTGTGGGACAGCGATACCTTCTGCCCGAACTCCAGGGGCACTTCGCTGAGCGGCATCGCGTCGCCCACATAAGACAGTCCGGCTTCGGCCGCCTTGTTCGCGAATTCGACAAAGTAGGCGGGGGAGCAGGCAAATGCGCGGAATGCGCCGCCGGACGCCAGCCCGCGCTGAAAGCAGGCGGCATTCGCGCCCAATGCCTGGGCGAGCGGGTTCTCCGCGGCCAGTCCTTCGGTGAACAACGTCAGCGCCGCCTGGGCGCTCGCCTTGACCTCCTCGTCGGTGCGGGCGGCGTGCGCATGCAGCAGCATGGCGTCGCGCATGACTTCCAGCGTCTTGGCGCCGGGGTAGACGTGGTGATCCACGTAGAGCAGGCCCAGCGCCGAGAGGGCGCGCCCGCATTGCTGCATCAGGGCAGCGGCCGCCTCGGCCGGCAAATAGCTGTATACGCCGGAAACGATGATGTAGTCGAACGGCCCCAGGTCTTCCGGCAGGGGTTCTCCCGGCTCGGCCAGGCGCAGCGCCACGTTCTCCAGCCGCAGGGCTTTCAGCGACGCGTTGGCCGCCTCGACGTGTTCCGCGCTGGAGTCCAGGCCGACGATCCGGGCGCCAGGGTAGGCCAAGGCGTGGGGCCACAGGCTTGCGCCGGTTCCGCAGCCCACGACCAGCACCTTGGCCGCCTCCAGGGGGGCGGTCGGGATTCCATAGAGATGGGCCGTGGCGCGCAGGTGCCCCGGCGAGAGGCTGGGGGCCGGATGCCCGGGTTCGGCTTGCGCCTGGCGTTGTGTATAGGCCGAATTCGACATGGCTGCATCAGGGGCGGACGTATGCCCGCAAGAAACGATGCTGGCATTCTAAGAACCGGGATCCTTCTTCATTTCCCGAATCAGCGTCGGAATTCCCCTCCAGTTTGAGCGACACCGTTCTCCGGCGGGAGGGAGCGCGCGACATGCCGCACGCCGTGCCCGCGATGCGGGTTGGCGGCTCCGAAGCGGGAGCGTTTCAGCGTCTCGAGGCGGGGGCAGATGCAAAAAAACCCGCCGTGAGGGGCGGGTTGTCAGGCCGGAACGGCGCGAAGGACCGTGTCCGGCCTGGTTCGGAAGAAGAGGCGGGGAGCCTCCCTTCCGGCCTTGCCGTCTCTGCGGATTAACGCAGCAGCGACAGCACGGTTTGCGGCACTTGGTTGGCCTGGGCCAGAACCGAGGTGCCAGCCTGTTGCAGGATCTGCGCCTTGGACATGTTCGACACTTCCGTGGCGTAGTCGGCGTCCTGGATACGCGAACGGGCGTTGGACAGGTTGTTGACCACGTTGTTCAGGTTGGCGATGGTCGATTCCAGGCGGTTCTGCACGGCGCCCAGCTCACCCGTCAGCTTGTCCAGCTTGGTGAAGGCGGCGTCCAGCGTCTTCAGCGGATCGCTGGTCTTGGTGCCCTTGCTGGTGTCCTCGGTGGTCAGCTTGCCGGAGCTGTTGACCTTGACTTCGGCGCCGACGTCCGGAGCGTAGTCGCCCGTGCCGGTGCCGCCCTTGACGGTGACCTTGCCCGTGTCGGGATCAACCTTGTACACCGTGTTGAAGTTGGCGGTGCGGGTCAGGTTGCCGGCGTCGTCCACGTAGGCGATGCTGCCGCCAGTCGAGGTGCCGCCGGTGAAGGTGACAGCCGCGCCGGTGATGCCGGAGCCCAGGTTGACGGTGTTGCCGTCAGTGGTGCCATTGGCCTTGAACTTGGCCAGCAGGGCGTCGCTGCTGATCGTGTCGGTGTAGTCCAGTTGGCCGGTCGTGGTGTTCTTGTAGGTCTTGCCGCCGATCTCGACGGAAGACTGGCCCGCCGCGGCGCTGGCGGCTGCCTTCATGACGGACTCCAGCGTGGCGGCCGTGGCGCTACCGCTGGCGTTGTTGGTCGTGAGGTTGCCGGCCGCATCCAGATAGGCTTGTTGGCCGTTGACGGTCACGTTGCCGGTGGCGTCGACCGTGAAGTCGGTCGAGCCGGTGCCGTTCTGGTTGTTGTACGTGCCGCTGATCGAGCCGGTGGCCGGCTTGATGTTGTTGGCCAGCGTCGTGATGGCGGCGGCGTTGGTGGCCTTGGCGGTGTACGTGAAGTTCTTGTTGGCGGCGTCGTAGGTGTAGGTGACGTCGTCGGTGGCCGAGGCGCTCACGCGCACGGTGTTGCCGTTTTCGAGGCGGCCGAAGATGTCGTCGGCGGTCACGGCGGCGTGCGTCGTGGTGACGGTCCATTCGTTGGCGCCGGTGGTGGTGCCGCCGGCGGCAGCCAGGTCGGTCACGGTGGCCGAACGGTTCTGCGTCACGCCCGTGCCGTTCACGTTGAAGCCGTCCAGGCCCAGCGTCTTGACGCTGATTTCGGTCAGGTTCAGGGTGATGGTTTCGCCGTCGTTGGCGCCGACTTGCAGCGTCAGGGGCTTGGCGGAGTCGGACAGGACCTTCACGCCGTTGAAATCGGTCTGCTGCGAGATGCGGTCGATGTCGGCCAGGCGCTGGTTGATTTCGTCCTGGATCGAGTTGAGCTGCTCTTGCGAGTAGCTGCCGTTGGCGGCTTGCACGGCCAGTTCGCGGACGCGCTGCAGGTGGGTGTTGACTTCCGAGGCGGCGCCTTCGGTGGTCTGCGCCAGCGAGATGCCGTCGTTGGCGTTGCGGGCGGCCTGGGTCAGGCCCTTGACGTTCGCCGTGAAGCGGTTGGCGATGGCCATGCCGGCGGCGTCGTCCTTGGCGCTGTTGATGCGCAGGCCCGACGACAGGCGTTCGATGGCGGTACCCAGAGCGGACTGGGACTTGTTCAGGTTGGTCTGGGCAACCAGGGACAAGTAGTTGGTGTTGATAACTGCAGCCATGTTTTGGCTCCCAAGAGAGAAAGGCTTCTTCAAACCGGGCAGCTGGGCCGCCCATCGTAGTAACGGGAGAATTCGTCTTCTTGCGACGCCGAATTTCTCCGTTGCCAGGATTACGGCAGGGCCAAATCAATCTTTAGGGCTGTTTTACGAAGGTCAATCCGCCGGGTGGAGGAGGGGGGACGTCGGGCGGCGGCGCGCCATGCACGCCGGCGCCGGCGGGCCTCAGATGATCTGCGCCATCTGCTGTTCGTGCGGCAGATCCTGCCAGGCCTGCTCGCGCAGCTTGGCGCGGATGCGGGCGGTGGCCTGGGAGCGCAGCTGGCAGACCCGGGCCTCGGTTACGTTCATGATGGCGCCGATTTCCTTGAGGTTCAGTCCCTGCTCGTAGCAGAGCGAGAGCAGGAGCTTTTCGCGCTCGGGCAGGGCGTCGATGGCGTGGATGAGCGCCTGGCGGAAGTCGCCGGCCAGCAGGGAATCGAGCGGATTGCCGGCCTGGGCGTTGCCGGCATTGAGGGAAGCCGCCCAGTCGGCCTGGTCCGACGCGCTGTCCGTATCGGACGAAAAGTCTTCATAGTGGACGATCTGCACGCCCTGGGCGTCGTGCAGCAGGGTCTGATATTCGGCCAGGGGCAGCTCCAGCTGTGCGGCGATCTCGGCCTCGGTGGGCGCGCGCATGAGCTTCTGCTCGAGCTGCTGGATGGCCTGTTCTATCTTGCGGGCCTTGGCGCGCACGCTGCGGGGCAGCCAGTCCTGGCCGCGCAGCTCGTCCAGCATGGCCCCCCGGATGCGGGTGGTGGCGTAGGTCTCGAATTGCGCGTCGGCGGTTTCCTGGTAGCGGCGCACGGCGTCCAGCAGGCCGATCATGCCGGCCTGTATCAGGTCGTCCAGTTCGACGCTGGCCGGCAGGCGCGCGAGCAATTGCAGGGCCAGCTTCCGAACGAGCGGGGCATATTCGACCAAGCTGTCTTCTGCGTTGGGCATTGCGGAGTGTCAGACGAATCTATGGAGGCGCGGGTGTCGGACGCTGGCGCTGGCGTTGCCAAATAGCGACATTGTCGACAAGCGCGCGGTTGCGCTGGGCGAAGCTAACGAGGTGATCGGTACGGTGCCCATTGTGGTTAAAAGCGCCGATTTCATTCCGTAAAGAACACAACTTTTTGAATGTCTATTTGGCAAATTGACGTAAATTTGTCAGATAGTTTCATGTCAAGTTGTATCTTCATCTGTCTTATGAGCAACATCAAAAAACTTTTGTCATATTAGTCATAGAAAATGACACGAGATGTGATAAATTTTACTTAAATTGCGAATTGCTGATACATTTCGCATAAAAACTGGACGCAGCTGGTTACGAAGCAATCGTTGCTGCTTGTGACTGTTGGTAGTTGATACGGACCCTCGCACGTAGGGATCAGGGAGCCTGGTGTGCAACAAGTCGAAAGTTCTTTGCTGGCAGATATCCGTGAAGTGAATCTGTCCTATCTTCTTCTCGCCCAGCGCATGCTGCGCGATGACTATGCTGCCTCGATGTTCCGGTTGGGCTTCAGCAGCGAGGTGGCGGACATTCTCATGCGCCTGTCGCCCGCCCAGCTCGTGAGGCTGGCCAGCTCCAGCTCGCTCCTGTGCCGTTTCCGCTTTGACGACTACAGCCTGCTTTCCGCCCTGACTCAGGACGTGCTGGGCGGCGCGCTGCAGCAGGCGCACGCCACCATCCTGCTTGCCAAGCAGCCCGTCGAAGAGCTGGCCTGAACGGCCCGCGCAACCCTCCGGATCTTCAAGCGCCATGGCCATCAAGAGCGTTTCCCAGGAAGCGGACGACATCCTCCTTGCCAGTTCCATGATCTCCCTGGGCGCCCGCCTGCAGGTGCTGGAGGCGGAAACCAGCCTGAGCCACGACCGCCTGGCGCGCCTGTATCGCGAGATTCGCGGCTGCTCGCCCCCGAAGGGCATGCTGCCGTTCTCGGTGGACTGGTTCATGACCTGGTTGCCGAACATCCATTCCTCGCTGTTCTACAACGTCTATTCGTTCCTGGACAAGCACACCAACAGCAAGGGGATCCGCGCCGTCATCGACGCCTACCGGCTCTATCTCGAGAACGCGGGCGTCGAAGGCGCCGAGAACGCGGAGCCCGTGCTGAGCTTCACACGGGCCTGGATGCTGGTGCGCTTCTTCGACAGCGGCATGCTGCAGCTTTCGGAGTGCCGCCACTGCGGCGGCCATTTCATCGCGCATGCCCACGATCCCCAGACGGATTTCGTCTGCGCGATCTGCCGCCCTCCGCCCCGCGCCGGCAAGACGCGGGCCGCGGCGAAGGCGCGCTCGGGCAGCCGTGCGGTTGCCGCCGCCGAGGCGGCCTCGGGCTGACGCCCAGCCTCAAATACATCAAAAGCCCTGAAAAACCCCCCGTAACCCGGCTTTTTGGGCCGGGGGGAGCAGGGGATCATTGACGCCGGTTTTAGACTTCGTTGGCAGGGGCCTGATGTGTTGATTGTTATCGGTTATTTGGTGGTGATCGCCTCGGTGGTCGGCAGCTTCATCGCGCTCGGCGGCCATCTGGGCGCGCTGTACCAGCCATTCGAGCTCACGCTGATCTTCGGCGCGGCCTTGGGCGCCTTCCTGGCGGGCAACAGCAAGAAGTCGCTGATCCTCGTGAAGAAGGCGCTGCCCGATGCGCTCAAGAGCTCCCAGTACAGCAAAGAGGTCTACATGGAGCTGATGGCGCTCCTGTACACCCTGCTGAACAAGGCGCGGCGCGAAGGGCTGATGGCCATTGAGTCGCACATCGAAGATCCGTCCTCCAGTCCGATCTTCAGCGAATACCCGCGCATCATGAAAGACCAGAAGCTCATGGAGTTCATCACGGACTACCTGCGCATCATGATCAGCGGCAACATGAGCTCGTTCGAGATCGAAACGCTCATGGACGAGGAAATCGAGACCTACCGCCACGAGCGCGAAGTGCCGGTGCATGCGCTGCAGCAGATGGCCGACGGCCTGCCGGCATTCGGCATCGTGGCCGCCGTGCTGGGCGTGATCAAGGCGCTGGCGGCGGTGGACCAGCCGCCGGCCATCCTGGGCGACCTGATCTCCAAGGCCATGGTGGGCACCTTCCTGGGCATTCTGCTGGCCTACGGCTTCGTGGGGCCGCTGGCCTCGCGCGTGGACCGGCGCATGGCCGAGGCCGTGAAGGTGCTGGAATGCATCAAGACCACGCTGCTGGCCAGCATGAACGGCTACCCGCCGCAGCTCGCCGTCGAGTTCGGTCGCAAGGTGCTGTACTCGGGCGTGCGCCCCACCTTCGGTGAGCTGGAAGAACACGTCCGGCAAGCCAAGTCGACCGCCAAGGCCTGACGGAGCGGGCAATGAGCACCGTCAACAATCACCGTGTGGTGATTCGCCGCAAGAAGGGCAAGAGCGGCGGACACCACGGGGGGAGCTGGAAGATCGCCTACGCGGATTTCATCACCGCCATGATGGCGTTTTTCCTCGTCATGTGGCTGATCAGCATCGTGCCGCGCGAAGAGCTCAAGGGCATTGCCGAGTTCTTCCGCATGCCGCTGCACGTGGCGATCGCCGGCGGGCCCAGCAGTTCGGCCGAAACCAGCGCCGTGCCCGGCGGCGGTCGAGATCCCCTGCGCGACGACGGCGACGTGCGCCGGGCGCAGGGCAACCGGGTGGAAGCCCAGCCCATGGCCGACGCGGAGCGCCGCGAGCGTCACCGCCTCGAGAGCCTCAAGAAGCGGCTGGAAAACCTCATCGAGACCTCCCCGGTTCTCAAGACGTTCCGTCCCCAGCTCCGCATCGACATGACGACCGAGGGGTTGCGCATCCAGATCATCGACAGCCAGAACCGGCCCATGTTCGCCACGGGCAGCGCCAACGTGCAGCCCTACATGCGGGACATCCTGCGCGAGCTCGGCCCGGTGCTGAACGAGCTGCCGAACAAGATCAGCATCTCCGGCCATACCGACGCCAGCCAGTATGCGCGGGGCGAGCGGGCCTACAGCAACTGGGAGCTGTCGGCCGACCGCGCCAACGCATCCCGCCAGGAGCTCGTGGCCGGCGGCATGAACGAAGACAAGGTCATGCGCGTGCAGGGCCTGTCCTCGAGCATGAGCCTGGTTAAAGATGACCCGTACGCGGCCGTTAACAGGCGTATCAGCCTGGTCGTGCTCAACCAGAGCACCCAGCGCCGCATCGAGGAAGAGAACGCCGCGGCCGCGGACATCAACGCCGGCAGCGCACAGGAAGTGGGCTCCGCGGTCGATGCGGCCCGCGCGGCGGCCGAGGCGGTGAAGTCAGGAAATCACAGCGGGACGGACAAGGCTCCGCCCGCCGAAGGGGTTCGATAGCAATGGCGGCAACGATTCTGGTGGCCGATGATTCGGCGACGATGCGCATGATCGTCCAGACGACGCTGACGGGCGCAGGCTGGAAGGTGGTGACGGCGGTCAACGGGCAGGAGGCGCTGGCGCGGGCCAAGGACCAGCCGGTGGACCTGGTCGTGAGCGACTGGAACATGCCCGTCATGGGCGGGCTGGAACTCATCCAGGGGCTGCGGCAACAGGCGCAGTACGAAGACGTGCCGGTGCTGGTGCTGACCACCGAAGACGACGTGGACAGCAAGATGGCGGCGCGCGACCTGGGCGTGTGCGGCTGGCTCTCCAAGCCGGTCGATCCGGACGTGCTGGTCGAATTGGCGGCGGAACTGCTCGGCGAGCAGCCCGCCGCGTAAGCGAGTTCTTTTACGAAGGCATACGGGCCATGAGTGCTGGTTTGGATCTCAGTCAGTTTTACGAGACCTTTTTCGACGAGGCGGACGAACTGCTCGCGGAAATGGAGCAGCTCCTGCTGGAGCTCGACGTGGGGGCGCCCGACATCGAGCAGCTTAATGCCATTTTCCGCGCGGCCCATTCCATCAAGGGCGGGGCGGCGACCTTTGGCTGTTTCACCCAGCTTGCAGGCACCACGCACCTGCTCGAGAACCTTCTGGACGCGATCCGCCGCGGCGAAATGACGCTGCGCACGGACATGGTGGATATTTTCTTGGAAACGAAAGACGTGCTCAAAAGCCAACTGGACGCCTACCGGGCTTCCGAGGAGCCCGACGAAGCCGTGTTCGAGCGCATCTGCGCAGTGCTGAAACAGCTGGCGCTGGAGCACAAGGAGCCGGCGGCTGCCGAAGCCGCCCCGCCGGCGCCCGCGGCCGCTCCGCAACCGGCTGCGCCCCAGCCCCAGCCGGCGCCGGCCGCCGAGGCGCCCGAGGCCGGCGCCGCCGCATCCGGCGGCGTGCCGCTGCGGGTGCGCATCAGCAAGGTATCCGACAAGGACGCGGGTTCCCTGCTGGAAGAAATGGGCAACCTGGGCCATGTGAAGGCCAGCGAACGCAAGGACGGCGCGCTGACGGTGTGGGTGGACAGCACCTGCTCGCCGGCGGATATCGAAGCGGTGTGCTGCTTCATCGTGGATGCCGACCAGCTCGAGATCCGGCAGGAAGCGCCGCCCGCGGTGGCGGAATCCGCTGCGCAGGAAGCCCAACCGGCCGCGCCTGAGCCGGCCGCGCCGCAGTCCGCACCCCAACCGGCCGCGACCTCCGGGCAGCCGGCGCCCGTGGCGGAATCGGCCGCCGCGGCCGAGGCGATCACCCAGGCATCGCGCGCCACCCGCGCGCCGGCGCCGGCGCACGCGGACAAGGAGTCCACCTCCATCCGTGTCGGCGTCGAAAAGGTGGACCAGGTCATCAACCTGGTGGGTGAGCTGGTCATCACGCAAGCCATGCTGGCGCAGACGGCCTCCACGCTGGATCCGGTGCTGCACGACCGCCTGCTCAACGGCATGGAACAGCTTGAGCGCAATGCCCGCGACCTCCAGGAGGCCGTGATGTCCATCCGCATGATGCCGATGGACTACGTGTTCAGCCGCTTTCCCAGGCTGGTGCGCGACATCGCCAGCAAGATGGGCAAGCAGATCGAACTGCAGACCTACGGTCGCGCCACCGAACTGGACAAGAGCCTCATCGAACGCATCATCGACCCATTGACGCACCTGGTGCGCAACAGCCTGGACCACGGCATCGAGACGCCCGAGAAGCGCGTGGCCGCCGGCAAGGATCCGGTCGGCCAGCTGGTGCTGTCGGCGCAGCACAACGGCGGCAATATCGTGATCGAGGTGAGCGACGACGGCGCCGGCCTGAACCGCGAAAGAATTCTCAAGAAGGCCATCGCCCAGGGGCTGCCCGTCAACGAGAACTCTCCCGACGACGAGATCTGGCAGCTCATCTTCGCCCCGGGTTTTTCCACGGCGGAGAAGATCACCGACATCTCGGGCCGCGGCGTGGGCATGGACGTGGTGCGCCGCAATATCCAGGACATGGGCGGCCACGTGCAACTGTCGTCCCGGCCGGGGCAGGGCACCACCACCCGCATCGTGCTGCCGCTGACGCTGGCCATCCTCGATGGCATGTCGGTGCGGGTCGGCGAGGAAACCTTCATCCTCCCGCTCAACCACGTGACCGAATCGCTGCAGCCCACCAACGACCAGATCTACTCGGTGGCCGGCAACGAGCGCGTGATGCACGTGCGCGGCGAGTACCTGCCGCTGGTGGAAATGCACCGCGTGTTCTCGGTCTGCGGCGCGCAGACCGATCCCACGCAGGCCATCGCGGTCATCATGCAGGCCGAAGACCGCCGCTTCGCGCTGCTGGTGGACCACCTCATCGGGCAGCACCAGGTGGTGGTGAAGAATCTCGAATCGAATTACCGCAAGGTTCCCGGCATCTCCGCCGCCACCATCCTGGGCGATGGCAGCGTGGCGCTGATTGTCGACGTTTTTGCGCTGGCGCGCGCCAACCGCGAGCGTTGGTCGCAGCCCGAAGCCATTCTGAATTGACGGAGAGAAACCACTCATGGCAGCCAAACCGCAAGCGCAGTCCGCGCGCAATGAGGACGTAGGCAGCGAATTCCTCGTGTTCACGCTCGGCGCCGAGGAATACGGCATCGACATTCTCAAGGTGCAGGAAATCCGCGGCTACGACGCGGCCACCGTCACCCGCATCGCCAACGTGCCGCCTTTCATCAAGGGCGTGACCAACCTGCGCGGCATCATCGTTCCCATCGTCGACCTGCGCATCAAGTTCAACCTGGGCAGCGTCGACTACAACGAGCAGACGGTGGTCATCATCCTCAACCTCGAGCGCCGCGTGGTCGGCATCGTGGTCGACGGAGTGTCCGACGTGCTCATGCTCAACGCGGGGCAGATCCGCCCGGCGCCGGAGTTCGGCGCCACACTGTCCACGGAATACCTCACCGGCCTGGGCACGGTGGACGAACGCATGCTGATCCTCGTGGACATCGAAAAGCTGATGACCAGCGACGAAATGGCGCTGGTGGAGAAGGTCGCTTCCTGATCGGAGACGGCCGGCAGGGCACAGGCGCCGCGTCAGGATCGATGCGGCGCTTTTCCTAACTACTGCACCCTGGGAGTGGTTCCTGTGATGCGCAAGTTTTTTGCGAACATGACGATACGCGGCAGCCTGCTGTGGGTGCTGGCGTTCTTTTCATTCATGTTGGTGATCGGCGCGGCGTTGGGGGTTCTGTCGCTGCGGGTCAGCAACCAGACTCTGGCGGAGATCAAGCAGGCGCAGGAGCTCGACGACGCGGTCAGCCGCGTGGTGGGAAGCTACAAGGATACGCTCAACAGCCTGGGCCGCGCGGCCACTTCCAACTACGGCGACATCGTGCGCAACATCGGCCAGCCCGTCCTGGTGTCGCAGGGCCTGTCCGGCGAGGCGGCGGGCATGCTGCAGAGGGCGAAGTCGGCGCTCAACAAGACGCAGACCGAGTTCGAATATTACAAGACGCTGCCCAAGCCCGACGACGCCGAGGCGGCGCCCATTCTCAAGGAAATCGAGGACGCGTATCTCGTGCTGGCGCAGCAGGGCCTGGCCCCGCTGGTGACGGCGCTCGAGAAAGCCGACATGCCGGGCTACCAGACGCAGGTCCAGATGGTGCAGGACGCCCTCGAAAGCCGCTTCGCGCGTGCCGTGGACGCTTTCGACTTCTGGCGCACCGGCAAAATGACCGATGCCCACGAAGTGGCGCAGGTCCGCTATCGCTACGTGCTGATGGCCGTGGCGGCGGGCGGCGTCATCGCCGCGCTGCTGGTGTTCGCGACCTATGTTTTCCTGCGGCGCCGGGTGCTGCGCCCGCTCACCGACGCGGGCCGGCATTTCGACCGCATCGCGGCCGGCGACCTGACGGCGCGCGTCGAAGTGCGCAATGCCAACGAGATCGGCCAGCTCTTCTCGGCGCTCAAGCGCATGCAGGAGAGCCTGACGCGCACGGTGGCGGCGGTGCGTCGCGGGGTGGACGAGATCACGGTGGGTTCGCGCGAGATTGCGGCGGGCAACACGGACCTGTCCAGCCGCACCGAAGAGCAGGCGGCGTCGCTGGAGCAGACGGCGGCGTCGATGGAAGAGCTGGCCTCGACGGTCAAGCAGAACGCGGA
>Ga0180222_1001435_pt1 | contig 24618 bp, 28 predicted proteins | sample eDN5th37CKraftOP_FD_151336 | JGI IMG/M metagenome (GOLD analysis project Ga0180222, IMG submission 151336) | Enriched Organic Plus compost microbial communities from Emeryville, California, USA - eDNA 5th pass 37_C Kraft OP (version 2) (version 2) ...
TACTTGTTCCGCTTCCGGCAAGCCGGAGCATCTGTCGTAATTGTCTCATGGTCAGCCTTCTCTTCGCCGGCATCAAAATCTCCTCGTGTACCGGGAGGCTTGATGCCAAAGTTGCTGACCCAGGGGGGTATCGTTAGAGCCGAAAAACGGCCGACAATTGATTGGAATCGTGGCCGGCTTCAAATCGGAACGGTGGCCGGTAATTGATCGGAATGCCGGCCGGCTTCAGCTCGGAATCCGCAATGCGGCCGAACGGGCGCTGCGCGGTCTGGCACTGGGCAGGAAGTCCTGGCTCTTCGCCGGGTCGGACCGCGGCGCCGATCGCGCGGCGATCATGTACACGCTGATCGCAACCGCCAAGCTCAACGACGTCGACCCGCAGGCCTGGCTGGCCGACGTGCTCGCCCGCATCGCCGACACGCCGCAGGGCCGCCTGGCCGATCTCCTGCCGTGGAACTGGAAGGCGCAATCTGCAAGACTGGCCGCATGAGCCCGTCCCCGAAGATCGCCGCATCCGACAGCCTCAACGAGATCGCCACGGTCCGCGTCGAACTGCGCGACACCGATCCCCTGATCTGGCGCGAGGTCGAGGTGCCGACCTCGATCACGCTGAAGGTGCTGCACGACATCATCCAGGCCGTGATGGGCTGGTTCGACTACCATCTGTGGGAGTTCACCATCGGCAAGCAGAGATACGGCCTGCCGATGGACGAGGACTGGGGAACGGCGCCGCGCAAGGACGCCGCCAAAGTGCGCCTGCGCGATGTGCTCAAGCCGCGCAGGACGACGATCGACTACCTCTACGACTTCGGCGACAGCTGGGAGCTTCGGCTCACCGTGACCGGCGTCAGGGCCGGCCATCCCGAGACCTCCTATCCGCGCTATCTCGGCGGCGAGAGGAACGCCCCACCCGAGGATTGCGGTGGCATTCCAGGCTTCTACGACATGCTCGACGCGCTGGCCGACCCCGACCACCCCAACCATGCCGACGCAACCGAATGGGCCGACGACTACGATCCCGACACCATCGACGAACTCCCGATCAAATACGCGCTCTTGCGCATCGCGAACCGACGAAACCCAGCCAAGGCGCGATTGATCAACAAAGCCCCGCCGAAACCCGATAACTGATCACGCCGCCATAACCGCGGTCCTCACCGGACGGTTACTTGGCGCCTGACCTGGCCCGGTCGACTTCGTCGTAAGAAACCGGCTTGTGTACGCGACAATCAACTGGAGGATGACCCCCAAGACACAATAGGCAACCACTTCGTTGCGCCCTACGCTGTTTAGACAGCGACGAGGGGAACGGGTCTTTGCATGCCAGAACGACAAAGAGTCTGGAAACAGGTCGTTAAAGATTTTGATGAAAGACAGGAATCATAGCCATCTTCACTAGATTATTTCGCCGAAGTCTCAAGACGCGTCAACTTCTGCGTCTCGTCAAGCGTCGATCCTGAGAGACTGCGGAAAAGGAGACGGGCGATCTGACGCGCCAAGTAGGGAGGCACTGCGTTTCCAACCTGTACGTACTGCTGTGTCCTATTCCCAAGAAACAGATAGTCATCGGGGAATGTCTGCAGCCGGGCCGCTTCTCGCACGGTCAGGCTGCGGCACTGGATTGGGTCCGGGTGTATGAAATAGTGGCCGTCCTTCGAGATGTGGCTTGTGACGGTGGTTGAGGCTTCGTGGGCCAGCTGAACTCTAAAGCGGTCATTGAATATTCCGCTATCCCAGTTTTGGTGGTCCGGACTAAGTTCCGAAGGGAAATCGCTGGCCTTCGGGCTGTAGTGCCGGACTGCTCCGAACACAGCGGCGAACAGGTAGCGACCAAGATCCGACACCATGTGCCCTCGCGTCTCGTGCTGGGCTATCGCTCGCAGAGCAGGTCGCTCCAGCCATGCCAGAAGCTCATCATTTGAAGTTCCATAGCCCGGCGGCAGCAGCGCCGCTGTGCGGGAAGTGGGCGTGTTCTCCTGTAACCGTCTTCTGACGTCTTGGAACGCCTCGTGAAGAGCGTCATCATTGTCCCTGCAGATTTCAGCTAGGCGCTGTGCAGCTTTTGATACTACATCACCCCATGCGTCTTTGTCGTCCAGCCCCCGACTGATACCACTGCGGAGCCGGGGCAGTGTGCCAATGGCGTCACGTACCGTTCGCTCGCCCCTAGATACGCTGATTTTGGCTCCAGTGACCGCACCAACGAGGTCCGAACGGATCCCCACGATGATGACCCTGTGACGCCTTTGTGGCACGCCAAATGCCTCGGCACGGACGACGAAGTCGGTCGGTTGTGTAGCCTCTTGGAGACCGACCTTGCGATCCTGCACTCGAATCGCGCGAAGTTCGTATTGATGACCGCGGCCCGTCCCTAGGGACGAGAGGTCCTCCATCAACATGTCGAAGATCAGCTTGCTGTTGACTGTCGATGACAACATCCCCTTAACGTTCTCCATCACGAAAGCCGCGGGGCGCAGACGATCGAGAACTCGGATGTATTCGCGGAAAAGATAGTGTCGCGCATCTTTTTCAGGGACATAGTCGACCTTGCCCCGGGAGCGGGCACGTCCCACCAACGAGTAGGCTTGGCATGGCGGGCCACCGATCAGGATCGTGTCATCGTATCTCGTCTGCAGTTTTTTGATTGCGTCGTAGATTGCCGTTGTCGCGGCTTCTGTGCCGAGCTCAAGAGCGCGGGCTTCCTCATTCGCGTGTTGCCAAGCGGCGGGGTCGATAGCCGACCAATCCGGTTCGGATATCAAACCAGCGTGAAATTTGACGTATTGATCCGGCAAGGTTCCATTGCGGGCGATATAATCCCGCAGGAATGCCCTTAGCCTCAGGGTCTGGTGAGCAGAGGCCTCCTTTTCGACGGAGATGCCGATGCGAAATGGAACATTTCCATCCTCATTGAGGGACGCGAAACCCTCACCTAGGCCTCCTGGGCCGGCAAAAAGATCGACGACACCGAAAGCGGAAGTCACAGCAGGCTCCTGACGAGTTTCGTGCTCTCGGTGTATACTCGGTTGAGTAACAAAACCAAGGCGCCCGTGACCGATATCGTAGACCGTCAGACGCGTTCCCGCATGATGTCGGGAATCAAGGCAAAGAACACAAACCCTGAGATTGTTCTGAGGAGGGCCTTGCACAAACGGGGATTTCGTTTCCGGCTGCACCCCCCGGAGATCCCTGGTCGGCCGGATCTGGTGCTCGCGAAATATAACGCCACCGTTTTTGTGCACGGTTGTTTTTGGCACCGCCACGAGGGGTGCCGCTATGCGACAATGCCTTCAACACGCGCCGAGTTCTGGCAACGCAAGTTCGAGGCGAACATCGCTCGCGATGCAGCGGTTCGCTCGATCCTTCTTGTCGCAGGTTGGCGGGTGGCGACATTGTGGGAATGCGCCTTGAGGAAACCGCAACAGGTGGAACTGGCGGCTGACAAACTGGGTATGTGGTTGGTCAGCAGCTGTTTGGAATTTGAACTGGGGAGCGTACCCAAAGACAAGAGTACGTAGCGAACTGCGCGGTCTACTAGGAGCTCTGCCGATGGGGGATGCGCGTTCCACCCCAATATCGAGTGAGAGCCACGAGGTGCAAGGTGGAGGCCCCTGTATCTGACTGTGTAGCGCGTCACTAGGCCGAGGTGCAGCGCACGGCTCAGGCCCGCGACTGCGTCGTGTGCTCCAGTATCATACTTGGGACTTACCCGGTCGCCATCGCTAGGGATTGAACTTGACTAGGTCGGCTTCTGCCAAGCCAAGCCTTGCGCCGAGAGCGCTGTGTCGCCCATACTGCCTCTTCCCGTTCTTGACCTGCTACCGCGAATTCTTCGCAGAGTGCATTACCAGTACGCGGAAACCCGTTTCGAGGCTGTTCTTCCTGTTCCAAGCATGATCGCTAGCCTATTGCGTTTGCACGCTTCCGAAATGGCGGACGCGTCAAAGCCGAGAGTCGGTAGACGATGCTTTGTGGCTGCAGCGAATCCAACAGTGGCACCGGGCCCGCAACATCAGGTGCGCCGACAACGTCACGAGGGGTGATCCCATGGATTCGGGAACAGGACCAATTGTTAGTTTCCGGGGTTCCATAGGTCGCCCACGTGTGGATCGAGGTGTCAGATCGCACTCCGGCGAGGCCAATCTTGCAAGCGCTGGAGCGGTCGCTGTTGACGGTCTTGACGTCGTGAGCGACGAAACGGAATGATCTGCGGGGGAGTTCCGCAAGCCTGCTCGCTCTGGTGGTGAGCCACATGCCCCGGCCGTCTCCAAGTAAAAGTCGGGTTCTTCGATGCCCTCGCGCCAGTCCGGCCCTCGGGCTACAAATTCCTTTAACGCCTTTGCTGCGAGTTCCGGCCCGAAGATCCGTTCGAGGTTCGGTCCCAAACGCTTCAGAATGGGAATGAGCGTTGCAGGGTCAACATCCATATCGAACCACGTCACGTGGGTTTCGCTTCTCTCCTAAAAGCTCGCGTTTCGGGAGACGCCGTCTTCGCGCAACCGCATCATATCTGCTCCCTCCGAAATCAGTGAGGTACTTCTTCACTGATGAGCGCAAGCCTAAAGGTGGGCGATGATTCATTTCTTCATTCTATTGGCCCATTCGACCGCCAACCGGGTAATCCGCTGACCGCTGCAGGTTCAGATCGCCGCGCCGACCCCGGAGCCGCGCAAACAAACCGCACTCGCAGTCCCAGTCCACCACGCCTCTTTACCATTCGCTCGCAAAAAAATTCGAGATCTCGAAAATTAGGGGCTCAGATCTCCTGCGGATCCTGCCAGGGTGATCTTGGCGGCGGGGCGGTCCTGCCGCTTAAGACGGCCTCCGTCGATGTTGCAGCATCAACGAAGGCCTCACCCGCAACCTGCTAAGGAGGTCTTGGGCTATGTCTACTGGTACTCTGAATTCTCTTCCGAAAGAAGCTGCACGCACTGCGAGCCCCCAGCTTGCAGCAGCCCATGCGTTCTCTGCGCATGTTGGCGACGTCACACTGGAGCTTGCTGACCTGACCATCGGGCAGCTCTCTGCTGTGGCACTCTGTCGCTTGCCCAGGACGAAGCGAATGCACGTGCGCTTGCGGCAGAACGAGCGCTGGCCAATCTGCTCCACGGCGGCAGCCGCGGTACCTTCATTAGCGCCGCATCCGAATTGCTGGGCGATGCATCCTCTTTCGAAGATGCTGGCTGCGAAATCGATCTGCTGAAGGTCGCAGCCTGACGCACACGTCCGACGTCCAGCACCTTCAGAGCCTTCAGGAGAAAACGATGTCAGTAATCCAAGCCGTGAACGGGCGGCCGACCCGTCACATGTGTGCGACGGCCCTACCTCACTCGGCGAGAGGAGGGGAGGTCGCCGATGTTCAGGCATCGCGCAGCCGTTGCCGCACTTCGGTGGTAGCCGCCAGGGAGGAGCCCCGTCTCGACCGCATGGCGACGGGGCGAACTGCTGGAGCAGGCGAGGGGCGTACTGCCTCCCGTCCGAGAGCAAGTGGTCAACGGAGGGAGACGGGCAGGGACGTCACTGCTCTGGCAGGCGTCGGAAATGGAGGTGGTGGCGGGGCCGAGGGTAGCCGCGATGCGGATTTCGATCTCCTGATCGAGGATGCCATCGGCGCGATCCTTGTCGTAGGTGAACGGGCAGATCAGGTTTTCGGACCCTTTGCCGAGCTCAACTCGCTGGTTCGTGCTGTCACCTATCACGAGGGCAAGCTCCTCGAGCTTGGTGTTGCGCGTCTTGCGTCGGAAAACCCCTCGCTGACACTCATGCCTGCCGAGACAGCGCTGCCAATCGTACCTGCCGCGGTCGAGATGCTGAAGCGCAATGGCTGGGATGCTCTGAAGGGCCTCAGGCTGCGCTCCGAGGTGCACTACAGGACCACCTACACGCCGGATCTGTTCATCGTCGATCACGCCAAGCATTCGGCTCTGATCCTCGACGTCAAGCGATCGCTTGCCACCTATCAGGAGCGCAGGCTTGTCGCCTTGCGCGAGCGTATGATGGCCGCGGCACTGATTGCCGCGGACTGGCTCCACATTGAAGGCAGGGTCGCAGGGGTGACGTCCGTTGAAATCGCCATCATCGATGGCTCCAGCGAACGCCGCGATCGCCGGAGTGGCATCTTTGCGCTTGATGAGATCGGTGAACTGATCGGCGTGCCGGATGCTGGAGAAGCGCTGCTGGAGCTTCGGGCAAATTTTGCCCAACGCGTTCAGGAGGAGATCCGGGCGGCCTGTCTTCGTGCGATCGGCGACGTCGATGGTCGCGGCGGCTTTGGGGCTGACGACGAACACGGCACCGACGATGTCGCTCTCGACGACGAGATCACGTCAGGGGAGGGGTCTGAACATGCGGTAGCTGGTCTTGACCACGAAGGAGCGCGCGGCGGCCTGGCAGACGACGTTGAGACTGTGTTGACCGCGAATCGTCGGGGAGCTCGTGCCGGCAGAGGCCGCGGGACAGATGTGCCTCGGTCGGACCAGCGGCCGATTATCGTCGGATTTGCGCGCGGCGAAGTTCCCTGAGCCTCGATCGGGACGACCAGCCTCACCCTCAAAACTCGACCATCACACCATGCGTGCTCGCCGCGCCACAGGAGCTATTTGCCATGAACAATATGATCATCCCATTCCCGCAGATGCCTCAGCCAGCGCAGCAGCCACATCGGGAGGCTTTCCTCGGTGCAAGCCGCAGCGCTGCCCAGGATGTGTCCGATATTCGTCCAGCTGCAGGGATGAACCATGCAGAGGATATCGCCCTTGGCTTTTTCGCCGACAGCCCGGTCGCGGCGGTGCTTGATGCAGCTGGGCACACCAGGGCCTGCATCACCCGCATCCGCTCTGGTCTCAGCATCTCATGCTCCTGCGAAACCGCCCCGGAGCCGTCTGACGTCGCAGCGAAGGCAGTTGGACTGGCGATCAGATTTGCCCGCGTCTCGGCGACCCGCCAGGTGCCGATTCCCCCTCGTGTCATTAGTGGGCTGGTCGAGCAGGTTGATGCAGGAAATGCTGCCGCGGTCCTGGTTTGGAGGTGGCTGGTACAGCGCGGGCAAATTCCTGAAAGCTGCCCAGCGCGTCCGCAACTGCGCATCGCCTGTACGCCGTCGTGACGTCGGAGTGGAAGAAGACCTGCCTCTTCCTTTTTGGATCCGGCCTGCATTCTTGAAGCGTGTACCCATGGCGCTGCAGTTGGAAGACATCCTCGAGTGCTCGGTCACATAGGGAGACACGGAGCAGCTCGCACTTCTGTCCTCTCCCTGGGTTCTCAACTCCAAAGAACCCCCGCTTAGTGTCACGGAGCTGCGGCAACGGATGAAGCGATCGATCCAATAAGACCGAGGTAGAGGCGGTAGTCGGACTACGCCTGATTTCTGGCCACGATCTTGTTCGGGTTCGGGTTCGGGCTGCGGCGTTTACCTTAACGGAAGGATCGTCGCTCGTTTCATCTTCTGCTCTGGCATTTCTTCTGACGTTGGTATATCCAGCCCGTCCAGTCTTTCTGGGAGTGGGTCCCAGACGGTCTGCTACGGGAGCAGTTCACCATGAGCCTGCGAATAACCAGCAATCGTTGATGGGCATTGGCCGCTGTTAAGCGGAGTGCCTTTCGACACGATTGCCGAACGTTCGACCTGAAGGTCGTACGGGTTTTCGGCTCTGAACTGCCTCCGGATATCTGTCCGCGAGGATGGATGATCGCGGCTTGGGCCGCTGGCAGAGAGACGTCATGACCATTTCCAGCAATGCCACCTCAGCAAGGTGGTCAAATCCCTCAAAGAACATTCGCCCGCGGCCCTTTGGGTTCGCGCCTTCGTGCAGACGACTTTCCGCATCGCATCTCGCGACTGGACTGTCGGCAGGCACGCTCTTTCTCCCGCTCTCCGGGCTGCAGCTGCGCCGCCCAGGTTCGCTCTTCGAGCGAATACCTGGGGCGCATGCGTGCCGGGGACTGTCCAGAAGGACGGTCGGTAGAGAGTTTGCCAGCAAGAAGGAGAGTTTGGATGGCGAAGACGATCAGCAACAACGAATTGCAGGGCGCGGTTTTGGCGACGCCCGAAGAGCTGAAGTTCCTTGGGGATGCCATTGATCGGGCAAGGAAGGGCGTGAAGGCAGCATCGGAGAAGAAGGTCGATCCGGCTTCAGCCGCGGGCAGCCCGGATTATGCCGCTCTTGGCCTCGATGAGGAGCAGGCGAGGGTAGCCGAACAGCTTCGCCTGGAGAGCCTCGAACTCGGACGAAAGTCCACCGACACGGTTTTTGAGTGGGGGCGGCTCGCGGCAGGCCTGCATGAGATCGCGAACGATCAGGTGCACTTCGGCAAGTTGACCAAGGAAGTCTTTGGACTGTCGCGCCGAGGGGCGGAGAACTACGCTGCCGTTTACCGCCACCTGCAGCCGTTCCGTGAACGGATTGTGCGAGCAGGCATTGTCGCAAGCTCGCTTTATGATCTGGCGTCGGCCGAGCCGAAGCAGATTGAAGAGGTGCTCGCTGCCAGGGAAGCTGGCCGAAAGCTGACGGGCGCTCAGATCAAGGAGATGCTCGGCAAGACGAAGGCTGCGTCGACGTCACCTGAGGATGGTGGTCCAGCGGGCCTGCGGGCTCGGATCGCCGAGAAGACCGCGACCGCCCTTCCTGAGCTGATGGCCAACGCTTTGGCGCTGCTCGAGATGGTGCTTGCTTCGCTCGAACCACATCGCCGTGGCAAGACGGTTGTAGTCAAGGACATCCAGCGGCCGTTGATCCACCCCGCCCGGATGGTCCAGCAGCAGCTTGAGTGGCTGACCTGGGTGGCGGTGCCGGCGCCCAAGGGATTTCATCCGCATGCGATCCACCACAGGCCGATCGTCAAGGGCGACCGTTGGGACGAGCTGCATGCGACCCTCTTCAGGCTGGGCTCTGTGGAACAGTGGCCACGTGCGGCGGAGGTGGGCGCGTGGCTGAACGACACCGTGGTCCCGCAACTCGCCTGGCTCCTTGGAGATCGTGCCGACAAGGCTTTTGCAGCAGTCGAAAAGTTCGATGCGGCTGCGGCAGCTGAACGCAAGAAGGCTGCCGATGAGAAGACGGCGGCCAGGCTCGCGCGCAAGAAGGCGAAGCTCGAGCAGGGACGCGTAGCAGGAGAAGCTGTATCGTCGCTTCCGGGCAACATCTTGGAAGAGGACGCTGCCTAGCGGCGTTTAGCTGACTGCCGGTTCGTGTCTTGGTGTCATGAAAGCGCCCGGCCTCGTGCCGGGCGTTCGCATTTCGCCCGACATGCTACTTGCTTTCGCACTAGTCGAAATGTGACCTCGGAATTCGATTCTCTGGACCGCTTCGCAAGCAACTAGGAATCCAAACTTTCATTTGCTTCGAATATTAGAAGCAGACGTCTTCCCCACCAGTCAGGCGCTACGGCAGAAGAGATCGGCAGGGCACATCGGCAGAAGGGAAGCCGCGGATCTCTCACAAAGTATTTATCCCGACGATCGCCGGATCGGGCCAAACTCTTCCGAATGATAACCTCATTGAAGTCCAGAACGCTCGGCCGAAAGATGTTGAACCGGCTTTTACGGGTGCAGAAATCGGATCGGAGCATGCTCAGTCTGACGCCGTAAGGATTAACATTCAAAAAAATCGGAATGGCTGCGCGATGCCGTCATTTGCTTTCACGCGCGTTGTCGATATTGAGGCCGACACCGGACTGTCCGTGTTCGGGTCTCTGGGGCGACTGCTGCCGCTAAGAAGCGCGGGCTGGCCCACTAGGCAAAGTTTGCATCGTTGGTTCCGACCCTTTCAACCGTCTGATGACGGTCTCGGCGAGCAGCCGTTTGAAGGCGACGTGGAAGTTCGCCGATTTTCGCCGCCAATGGAGAATTCGTGGCAGCTCCGCGTCGGGCCATGCATAAATTGGGTGGCTGTGCCTTCCACTCGGCCGCTAGCCTCGGCCACGACGCAGTTCAATGGAGCAACGTCAATGGAACTGGAAGGCAAGACGATCATCATCACCGGCACGAGCAGCGAATCGGTGCAGCCGCAGCATTTCTGTTCGCTGCTGAAGGTGCAAATGTGGTTTTGGGCGCTCGTCGTGCGGCGGAACTCGAGGGGCGGACGCATTAAGCGAAGCAGTTCAACGAAGAACTGATCATTGCAATACTGAAAGGAGCAGGAGTCGGGGCCGGCGGACCTGTGTCGCAAGCACGCATCAGCTGTGCGACCTTCTAGAAGTGGAAGGCCAAGTATGGTGGCCTGGAGGTGTCGGACGCCCGTCGGCTGAAGACGCTGGAGGACGAGAACACCCGGCTCGTCTCGCGGGCCATGCTCGAATTGACATGTCACCCCAATGGAGGGAAGAGGAGTCTTGTTCGCTTCTGAATGAAGGGCCTACTACAATGGACGCTGGTACGGTGGAAAAGACAAACGTGCCAAGAGAACCTGAATCTTCAACCGGCTTGAAGAAGGACATGGCGTACCTTCTGATAAAGGATTTTCTTTTCCGCTCAGAGAGTGTCCAGACGATTTTTTCCGAACGCTATCTCGCGAAGGAACTTAATATCGGACTGGCATCAGTTCGAGCAGCCCTTGAGCGTCTTCGGACAGAAGGCATAGTTTTGCCGATCCCAAAAGCCGGAATTCGGCTTCCTGAAATTACACATCGGGAAATTATTGAATTTTACGAAATGAGGCTTGTCCTCGAGGCTCACATCGTCCGCCAAATTTGCGGTCGCTTGTCTGCCACACAGTGCGCAGAACTGCGAGAGATCATTTCCGCTCAGAAAAAAGCTGCGGAATACCGGGACACGACCACTTATCACCAGCTCGACCTGCGCTTCCACGAAATGCTCGCCGCGATCCACGGGAATGGCGAGATGATCAATGCGCTGAGCCAGATGCGGGACAAGATGTACAGGCTATCGAGGCGTCTGCACCGGACGCACCCTGAGCGGCTTGAGGTCAATGCGCTACAGCACGAAGCGATTGCTGAAGCTATTTGTGGAGGTGACGCTGACGCAGCTGAAGAAGCGATCCGGTCGCATTTGAGCTGGGGCAGGGACTTCACGTTGGATCCGGATGGTCGCATCCGTTAGGACCACCCAGATCAAGCTTTAGTAGGTCTTACCAGCTCGGCGTCTTCGGAGCGTCCACGCCCTCGCGCTGGAACATCAGACCTGCGCTCAGGAACCCGCCGTCGACGTTGACAGTGGTTCCGCTGACGTGAGACGCCTCGTCAGAGGCGAGGAATGCCACCATGTTGGCGATCTCTTCCGGAGTGCCGTAGCGGCGCTGCGGGATGAGGTAGTGGTAAGCTTCTCTGGTCTTCTCGTCGTGCTGCTCGATGGCCATTTGGGTAGCGATTGCACCTGGAGCGACGTTGTTGACGAGAATGCCCTTAGAGGCGAGCTCAACCGACATCACCTTGGTCAGCAACTCAAGGCCAGCCTTGGAGGAGCCATATGCTGTCCGTCCAACGCCACCGCGCTGGCCCGAGAGCGAAGCGATGTTTATGATGCGGCCGTAGCCACGCGGCAGCATGTGGCGAACAGCAGCCTGAGCGCAGAGGAAAGCGCCGATAAGGTTGACGCCAATGATGCGCTCCATGTCCTCTTTAGTGGTATCCAAAAACAGCTTGGTGGTGGAGATACCGGCGTTGTTCACGTGGATGTCGAGCGTACCAAACTCATCAACTGCAGTCTGAGCGAGCTTTGCGGCGTCTTCCTCGGAGGAAACGTCGATACGAATGCCAACGGCACTGCCACCTGCCTCTCGGATCGATGCCGCGACGGCTTCAGCAGCATCCCCGTTGATATCCGAGACCACAACCGCCGCGCCCTTGGAGGAAAGCTTTTGTGCGATTGCTTCCCCCATTCCGCGGCCAGCGCCGGTTATCGTTGCCGTTCTACCTTGCAGTGACATTCAGGTTCCTCCTTACTCAAACTTACGCAGCGGCACTTGGGGTTGGCCGCCGGTATTGACTGCTGTTGGATTATAATGTCACTAACATGTCAAGGCGGTTGCGAGGTTGCAGCTGTCGTCGGGAGGAGGAAAAGACATGCGTCAGATGATCAAGTCTGTCATTGGGGGAGCACTGCTGGCATTGGCGATCGCGATGCCATCTTCCGCAGAGACGAACTTCAAGCTTGGGGCGGTGGGATCACCAGGGACCCCTGAGGTTGATGCGGCGATGAAGTTTGCCGACATCATCAAGGAGAAGACGGGCGGAAAATACACCATCGACGTTCTGCATTCTGGTCAGGCTGGTGGCGAGCGTGAGATTGCAGAGGGCCTCCAGTATGGCACCAGCGACTTTGCCGTGATCGGCGGCATTCTGCAGAACTTCGACCCAGCTCTCATGATCGTTGAGTGGGATCTGCTGTTCAAGAACAACGACCACGTGCGCGCGGTCATGAACGGCCCGATTGGCGACAAGATATCTGCTCGCATTGAGGAGAACGTTGGTGCTCGTAAACTCGCGACGTTCATGCGTTCGCCGCGACTTCTCACGACCAGCAGGGAAGTGAAGGAGTTGTCCGACCTCAAGGGCATGAAGATCCGTGTTCCTGAGATGCCAGCTCGTATCGCCTTGTGGAAGGCGCTGGGTGCAGAACCGACCCCGATGGCTTTCCCTGAGGTCGTGCCCGCGCTCCAGCTCGGAACCATTGACGGCCAGGAAAACCCGATTGGTATGATCACCTCGTCGGGCATCGATGAAGCTGTCGACTATCTCGCCGAGACCGAGCACCTGTATGGCTTCATGCTGCTCCTCATCTCCAACCAGGCTTGGGACCGTATCGACGAAGCAGATCGAGCCATCTTTGAAGTGGCAGCCAAGGAAGCTGCCGTCTTCAACGACGACCTCGTTGCCAAGTCCACGGAAGAGGGCCTCAAGAAGGCGGCCGAGAAGATGAAGGTCACGAAGCCTGACATGGGTCCGTGGCGCGAGGCGGCCGCTGAGGTCTACAAGCAGTTTGCAGACGTCGAGGGTTTTGCCGATCTCTATAACGCCATCGTTGAAGAGGGCAGAAACCACTGAGGAAAATCGTGGACCGGAGTTTGTCTCCGGTCCTGTTTTTATTTTTTTCTCGGAGGTAGCATGCTCGAAGTCGCCAAGCTGATTGACAGAGCTTTCACCTGGATCCTTTTCAAGCTCTGCATCATTTTATTTTTCGTCATGATAGCCGCCGTTTTTGGGCAAGTTGTCATGCGTTACGCATTTTCAAGTCCGCTATCCTGGTCAGATGAGCTCGCCCGTTATGCGATGGTCTGGCTTGCGATGCTGGCTTGCGCGCTGTGCTCACGCCAGAGCCAACATATCACTTTGATGGGCGTCGAATTTGGAAGCCCACAGTTTGTGAGATTTTTGCGAATTGGCTCGGCAGTTCTCGTCTGCGCAATTCTCGCCCTGCTTGTCTGGATTTCCTGGGATCTAGCTTCGCGCGCTACCCGACAGACAACTCCTGGCCTGGGACTATCCATGGCTTGGGTTTACGCGTGTCTGCCCATCGGCTTTGCCCTGATGATCCTGGGTCAAATCCTCGGCCTGCTGACCGCATCAGAAACAGGCGGCGAACAACAAGCGCCTCTAGCCACGAATTAGCACATGCCAGGTTAACCCATGCCACTTTCATTTTCGTCGGCCGCTGGCCTGATACTCCTCTTCCTGGGTGTGCCGGTAGGCATCGCTCTCGTTGCGATTCCGATCATCTTCATGTTCATGGAACCGAGGATGACGATGCCCATGCTGGTCATCGGACAGAAGATGTTCGGTTCCATGGACAGCTTTCCGCTCATGGCCGTACCGTTCTTCGTTCTCGTCGGCCAGGTGATGAATATGGGAGGCATCACGAACCGCATCTTTGAATTTGCGAATGCACTTGTCGGTCATTTCAGGGGCGGTTTGGCTCAGGTGAATATTGTTGCCAGCCTCCTGATGTCCGGCATGTCTGGCTCTGCGGTGGCGGATGCGTCAGGCCTTGGTCAGGTGGAAATCGAGGTCATGAAGAAGGAGGGTTACGACCCCGCATTTGCGGCCGCGGTGACCGCTTCTTCAGCAACCATCGGACCAATCATTCCACCCAGTATTCCGCTCGTCATCATCGGTGCGATTACAAACACATCGATCTCACAGCTTTTGATCGCTGGCATTCTGCCTGGCCTCCTAATGGCGGCGGCGATGTGCCTGCTGGTGGCGTATGTTGCTCGCAGGGACAACCTTCCGACACGGCCGCGCTCAACCTTCGGTTCTCTGGTGAAGGCGTTCTTTGACGCACTTCCCGCGCTTCTCGCTCCAGTGTTGCTGCTGGGTGGAATTCTCATGGGCGTGTTTACGCCAACGGAAGCGTCTGCAGTTGCTGCTGTCTACGCCATTGCGGTTGCCATGTTCTGGTACCGGGAGCTTGATCTCAGAGGCCTCTTTAGCGTCATGGTCTCGAGCGCTGTCACAGTCGGTGCGATCTTCTTCATCATCGCATGTGCGGCCACAGTGTCGTGGCTTCTGACTTGGGTGGGTGTTCCGCAAGCGCTCGCGACAAACCTTTCAGGCCTCATCGATTCACCGAACATCTTGATGTTGGCGATCATCGCCTTCCTGCTGGTGGTCGGGTGCTTCCTCGAGAGTAACGCTGCCCTGATCCTTGTGGCGCCGCTCCTCATCCCGATCGGACTTGCTGCTGGTTTTGATCCCGTCCATCTCGGAACCACCATCGTACTGGTTCTTATGCTCGGTCTCATCACGCCTCCAGTCGGCATGAACATGTTCATCGTCATGGCGATCGCAAACATCTCCTTGAAGGACTATGTTCGCGCGACAATGCCGTTCTTCTGGATCCTTCTCGTTGCCACCTTCATGGTCGCGTACATCCCTTGGATCTCGTTGGTCCTGCCCACGATCATGCTTCGTTGAGGAGAATACAGTGGAGCGCTTTTCAGCTGACTACCTGTTGAGAACCACTGGCAATGCAATCAAAGCAGCTGAGGTCATAGCTGGCGAGCAGTCATCGGGGACTTTCATTGCGATCCCCGGTGAGGACGCCGCCCTGAAGGAGCGGGCGGCCGCTCGAGTTGAGATTCTGGAGGAAGTCGAAGACAGCGGACATCCGGTTCTTCCGGGTTCCGTCCGCGGAGACGAAATACGCTCATGGCGCCTTCGTCTCTCTTGGCCAATGGACAACATCGGCCCGTCCATCCCCAATTTGATCGCGACCGTTGCGGGAAATCTCTACGAGCTGAAGCAGGTTGCAGGGCTTAAGCTCACGGCCCTCAATCTGCCAGACAGTTTCCTCTCTGCCTATCAGGGCCCTGCCTTTGGCGTAGAGGGGACACGAAAGCTTGCACAAGTCGTAAAAGGTCCGCTCATCGGCACCATCATCAAGCCTTCTGTCGGATTGCCGCCCGAGGGTACGGCCGATCTCGTTCAGGAACTCTGCGACGGTGGCATCGATTTCATAAAGGACGACGAGCTTCAGGCGAACGGACTCGCATGCCCGTTTGAAGAGCGCTTCAATGCTGTAATGGACGTCATCGATCGAGCCGCAGACAAGCACGGCAAGAAGGTGATGTACGCGGTGAACATCACCGATGACCTCGACGAGATGAAGCGGCACCATGATCTGGTTCTCGAACGAGGCGGAACCTGTGTCATGGTCAGCCTGCACTCTGTCGGCCCCGTCGGGATCACCTGGCTGCGCAAACACTCTCAGCTGCCCATCCACGGCCACCGTAACGGCTGGGGCATCATCGGTCGCTCGCCCGACAATGGCTGGACGTTCCCGGCGTGGCAGGTGATCTGGAGACTGGCGGGTGCTGACCACCTTCACGTGAATGGCATCGCCAATAAGTTCTGGGAACCAGATGACAGCGTGATGGAGTCGGCCAGGGCCTGTCTTGCACCTCTGAGCGCCAATTACCCCCATCAAGTCATGCCCGTCTTCTCCTCAGGCCAGACGGTCCATCAGGCGCACCCAACCTTCCAAAAGCTCGGATCATCCGATCTCATCTTCTGCGCTGGTGGAGGCATCATGGCCCACCCGATGGGAGTTGCCGCGGGTGTCAGTGCTCTGCGGGAAGCATGGGAAGCTGCAATCGACGGTGTGCCTCTTGAGGTCGCCGCGTCAAAGTCTGCAGGCCTCAATGCCGCTGTGGAGACGTTTTCGTGATCAGACGTGCTAGTGGCAACGTGCTCATCGCCTTTTATGGCGACGACTTCACCGGATCGACCGATGCCCTCGAGGTAGCGTCCCTTGCAGGGTTGCGAACCATTCTCTTCACTCGTCTTCCTGACGAGAAAACACTCTCGAGCTTCCGTGATTACGATGTGATCGGAGTGGCAGGTACGGCTAGGTTTCGAAACCCCAAATGGATGGATGAAAACCTTCCTGCTGTCTTTGAGACCCTAGCGTCCCTTCAGCCGAGGGTCGTTCATTACAAGGTCTGTTCAACCTATGATTCATCGCCGACGGTGGGGTCGATCGGGCGGGCCACCGACATCGGAACCCGCGTAGTTGGCGGAAGCTGGTCGCCTGCGATCATTGGGGCACCACAACTTGGTCGCTACCAGGCCTTTTCCAATCTCTTCGCCGTGGCAGACGGTGTCCGCTACCGAATTGATCGGCACCCAACGATGTCGCGCCACCCTGTGACGCCGATGAATGAGGGCGATCTCAGGCTACATCTGGCAGCACAGACGAAGAGACCCGTTCACGGCATAGATCTCGTCGACATCCGAACACTGGATGCCGTGGAAACCAGAGGGCCTGATTGTCCGGTCGTATTCCTCGATGTCTGCGACGAGATCACCCAGAAATGTGCGGGCAAGCTGGTTTGGGAGGACGCGGATCCAATCCTGTTTTCGGCATCGTCTTCCGGTCTCGAATACGCACTGGTCGCGTATTGGCGCTCTATAGGCATGCTTCCTGAGCAGCGGCCAGAAATGGCTCCGCCGTCGAGCATCGATCGTCTGCTCGTCCTGTCTGGAAGCTGTTCGGCAGCTACCGCTAAGCAGATCGCGTACGCTGAAGCCAACGGCTTCAAATCAATCCGCATGGATGTCGCGGCCGCATCGGACCCTGAATTGGCTCCCTCCGAGCTCAAGCGGATCCTCAGCGAAGTCAGCAAGGCATTTGAGGTGGCCAAGGGGGTAATCGTCTTTGCCGCCAAGACGGTCGATGATCCTGCCTACCAGTTGCTGAAGGACGTCAGTGAAAGACGCGGCGTCGATTTCACTACGGCCCAGCAATCTCTGGGACGTTTCCTCGGCGAAGTTGCTCGAAGCACAATTCCTGCTCTCTCCCTGCGAAGGGTTGTGGTGGCAGGGGGCGACACGTCTGGTGCCATTCTTGAAGCCCTTCCAATTCATGCTCTGGAAGTCGACAGCCCTCTCGATCGAGGTGCCCCGCTATGTCGGTGTTTCTCAAACGAAGAAACCTTCGATGGTCTTCAGATGTCCCTCAAGGGTGGCCAGATGGGCAAAGAGGAGTTTTTCGTCTCTGCGCTGGGATAGAGTTCCGAGAGATACTTCACGCTGCCATTCCGCAATTTCATGTCTGCAGAGCTCCAACACGGAGCGTGTACGAAGATATTGCCGATCAAATCTGGTCCTGAGGGAAAGCGAACAATCTCTTTGCGCAGGGGACGGCGCGTTTACTGACAGCGGCGTTTTCGATCAGTCTCGTCTAGTCGCTGATGCTCTCCGCGCCATTCTTTGAACTAGTCTCGTCCTCTGCTACAGTGCAAAACATTGCGAGGCGGGGCGGTGAGCCGGTATGTCGGAGGATATTCTCAGTCGTTTTGATGCCATCCGCATTTTTGAGCGTGATGGCAAGCCCGCACCCCACAAGCCGTTGCTTCTCCTCTATGCGCTGGCGCGGCTCAAGAATGAGAACGCAGAACGTATTACCTTCACAGAAGCCGAGAAAGCAGTCGATCCTCTTCTACGTACATATGGATCATTTCGGACGAGGCCAACCGTCGCGCACCCCTTCGCGAGACTAGCAAATGACAAAGGCGGCTTCTGGTGGGTCGAGGAGCACACGCAAACGCCTTCAGGGGACCTACTTATTTCTGAAGCTCGGGAACGCAACCTTAGAGCCGGCTTCTCCGAAGATACCCTTCGGGCCTTTCGCGACAACCCGAAATTGATTGATCTTCTTTCGATCAAACTCCTTGAACGAAATTTCGCTCACAGCCTTCATTCGGACATACTGGAAAGTATCGGGCTTCAACTCGGTCAAGACGAGGTGGACGCTGTCCTGCGGCGAAAGCGCGATCCTAAGTTTCGCGTAACTGTACTTAACGCCTACTACGAGCAGTGCGCAGTCTGCCGATATGATCTGAGGTTGAATGGGGTTCCAGTCGCCCTCGACGCCGCGCACATCAAGATGCATTCCGCTGGCGGGCCAGACGAGATTCCCAACGGACTCGCGCTTTGTTCACTTCACCACAAGCTGTTTGATCTCGGCGTCCTGACAGTCAATTCAAAATTCAAGATCCTTGTTTCAGAGTTTGTCGTTGGAGATTGGGGACGCCGATTGCAGGACAACCTGCATGGCAAACCAATCGCGTTACCCCGACGTGATAACGAGGTGCCGGGTGAAGAATTCCTCGGCTGGCACAATCGGTTCGTCTTCAAACAGACGTTAGAACGTCCATGAAGCTTCGAAAACTCGTGATGTACCGGGGCCCGTCATCGTTCTTCAGAGGGCCGCAGGCCTCAAATCCTGTAGCCCATCGAGCGTGTTAGTTCCAATTCAATCGCCTCGCCGTTAAACTCGCCCGGAAACCATTTCTCGCTGCGAATCCGGGTCGTTGCGGCGGGGCCCAACGGTAATCAGGACGCTATTTCCTACCCCTGAGCATACTTCTTAGGATCCTCTGGTCTTCGAGGCTATGCAATCCGGGGTGTCATCGACACTTGCTGTGGAGGATTCGGAGGGAGTACGGATGCTCATCTCGAACGCGGACGGCGCCGACCACGCTGGCGCAATCACCGAACTCATCGACGGAGCCGACGCGATCTTCATCGCAGTCGCCTTCCTGACGATAGGCGGAGCCGACCACATCGCTCCGATCTTAGAGAGGCGACTCGCGGCAGGTGCGACGGTCGAGCTTTTCGTCGGCACCGACTTCTTCCTCACCGAGCCTGACGCGCTAGAGCGGCTGCTCGAGCTCGGCAGGCGCCATCCGGCGTGCAGCGTGATGATGGCGGACAGGTCGTCGGCGACCTTCCACCCGAAAATCTATTCGGCGCGTCGGGGTGACCGCTGGCGCAGCATCATCGGCTCCGCGAACTTTACGCGCGGCGCGCTGCGATCAAACGAAGAGCTGTCCCTGCGGGTCGACCATGCGGCAGGTGACGCGCTCACGAAACGGTTGGCGGAGACGTTCGAGCGATACCGGGACTGGAAGCGGTTCCAGAAGCTTGATCCGCTGCTCCTCCAGCAGTACAGGTCGGCTTACGAGATAGATCGGCGCGAACGCGCGAAGTACGAGAAAGCTCGTGACCGGGCGCTTCCCGAGGCCTTCGACCTTCGCGTCATAGAGGACTGGCACACCCGCTACCTTGCAGACCCCGCGACGGCGCAGGTCGAGGCCCTCCGACGGCAAAGCCGCACCAAGGCTCTCAGGCTGCAGAAATCGATCGCTGCGCTCGCGGCTGGTCCGATTGACGGTGCCGCGAGAAAGGTTTTCCGGCAGGGCCTCGGCGACCTGATGGGTAGCTCCGGCGGGCAGCACCTCTGTGGGGGTCGGGCAACATTCCCCGCCAGGGCAGCAAGGCTCTGGAGCATCCGAAGAAGATGATTGGACTGTTCGCCCTCGCACGAAGCGCCAGCCGGCTGCCGCCACGCGAGGGCTATGCCGCGATGAGGAAGCAGGCCGAGACCATCCCGGGCGTAGGTATCAACATGGCAACCGAGATGCTGTGCACCTTCGCGCCCGCCCGATATGCGGTCTACAATGGCAACACCGTCGGCGCACTGTCGACCCTCGGCATAGCAGCAGCTCCCCACGCGAACTTCCATGCGATTGGACCTGACCGCTATGAGCGGCTGTGCGAGACGATTAAGGCGCTCGGCGCACGCATCGGCGCCGCCGACCTGTCCGAGGCGGACGCATTCCTGAACTGGATCTACTGGAAGGTGAAGGCGGACAAGGCTTAAGCGGCCGGCGGGGGGGGGGGCGTCAGGACTGATCGGCGAGCAGGCTAATCAATCGCCGATACTCCTCCTCGCCGACGAGCGAGCGCAACACGCCGACCAGAGTCTCCTCGCAGATGCTTTCCGAATGCCCGCTGAAGCGACTTCCATGTCCTAAATTCAATGTTCGTGTAGGCCACCGCCTCCACAGCGCCGGACTGAAAGCCTGTCGATCCGACGATGATGCCGGTATTCGCGCCGCAATCTGCCATGACGGTCCGAAAGCCGTGCACCGCGTCCTGCGGCAGGTTGGATCCCCAATGCTTGCACTCGATCAGGATCACATGGGGTACGCTGGTCCGCGGGTCGTGGACGTACACGTCAACCTCCTTCGAGCCGCGGACGTGCATGTTCCCTTTCCGGTCAACGGGCCCTGTGTCTGGTCCTCTTCGCAAATCAGCAGCACCGACTACGCGACCGTGTCCTTGTACCACCGGCGCGCCATCGCCCACCGAGCTCGCCTAAAGCAGATACGGTATTGGTCTTGCTCAAGTTGGCAGACTGGAGCGAAAACCGTCGAGTGTCCGCTCCCGCTTTACCCTGCCGCTGCGCACGACAGTTGCAAACGGCGGCAAAGTTTCAATGTCTGCCGCTTGAACATGCCTCTCGCCCAGCATGAACGTACGGCCGCTTCTAAGCGAAGCCAAACTTTGCCCAAACGTCCGGGATGAGGCCGCAAACTCGACGTCACGCTTGCACGGCGACAGCTGCTTTTGAACCCCCGCAAATTTGCCCGCGTGCCCGGGATGAGGGTCGAAAAGTTCCGATGAGAGCGGCGGAGCGCCCCCTTGTTGTGCGGCGTCATATAGGGGAGGTAGCTTCTGCTAGCTGTCGTCGCAAGTGCGCTGCAATTTAGGCCTGACGTTACGAAGGCAAAGTTTGCCTAGGATGCGATAGATCGCGTCGAGAAACCCGGCCACCCGCTGGCAGGTCAGGTTCATCTCGACCCGCGACCTGACCAGTTCTTCGGACAGCTGACGATGCCATCTGTGATGACGCCTGCGGCGGCAAGCGGCGCCACTTCTTCAGATTGAAGTGCGCAAGAGCATTGCGCTTTGCCTCAAGTTGCCTGCAAGTTGAGATGCATTGCCGGCAAGATGAAAAAATTTACGTTATTTCGATTCAGAATTCTGGATAAGAGTTACATCGCAAACGGCGTTTGCCGAGGCGTCGTCCGCAGGGCCATTTCGTTGAGATGAAGTGAATGAAGTGCCTGCACGTTATCTCAAATCGAAAAGATTTGCGGTAATCCGATTCAAGGATCTTGAATGCGGATTCAAGGTTTCCCAGCTCCGATTCGACCCCGAGATTCCCGATTCAAAGCTGGAGAAAAGCGTTACCGGACAAACGGTGTTTGTCGCTTGCAAGGCCGGAGTTGATCCTGATCACGTGACCAGCAAAGGAGGGTACCATGGCACGAGATCAGGCAACGCGATTGGAGACGCAACGAGTGCGGCAGCGGGAATATCGGGCGCGGCTCAAGGCCGAACGAAGGCCGAGCAACGAAGATCTCGCGCGGGCGCTTCTTGACGTCACGCTGACCCAGCACCTTAAATTGGGACGCTATGAAGACCTGTTCCGCATCATGGATCTCGTTGCAAAGCGGCTGCAGGACGTAGGCTTCTCCAGGAAGGCCACACGGGCCGTCTGGTTCGACCTGCAGGATCGCTATGACAGGGGCTGGTCGCTACTGCGTCAGCGGATCTCGCTTGCCGAGTTGAACACGCTGCGACGCGAGGACGGGGACGACTGATCAGCTGCTCTGGCTCGGGTTGCCGGCGTTCAAGCGGATTGTTTGACGTCAGGCATAACGGCGTTTCGCTTTTTTTGGGCCTGTTCTCTCCATTACTCCCGAAAACGCCGTTCAATCGCAAAGCGATTCAGAGCCGAAGGTGATGACGCATGCTGTTGTTGATATTGGACGCGTCAAACTCTCAGCACCAAAGGGCGTGGAACATGACGGAGAGGGGCGGGTTGCTGGTGGGGCGGGCTGCGCCACTGCAGCCCACGCTTTGCGCCACTAGGCACGCCGTCAGGTGTCCGCTGTTTTGTGGCGCCTGTCCCACCTCCTCCTGCGTGGTTTAGGTGCGGGCAGCCTCAAGTACCCCGTACGGATCAGCCAGTCGCAAAGAGCGATCCGGACAGCGAAACTTGTATTCACGATCTGCGCATGGTCCGTAAAGCTACGCAGTGCCCGATGCTCCATGTGAGTCAACTCGAACTGCACTTGCATCGTCAGTCCACCAGAGCCCACGCACCACAACTGTGGCGGCGTCACCACAGGCTGTGAGAGGCAGTCTGAAGTTCGGCGTCAGTGGAACCCAATGAGGGACCAAACGATCGCACAGAGAACTCTGACTGCACGTCCTCCTGCCTGCAGGGGGATATTCTAGCATACGCCTAGCGTCTTAGGTAACGCGCGTGGTAGCCACCGCCGCCAGTGCGGCGAGGCAGTATTGCGGATATTGGTGACGCCTGTGTCCGGCTTTCCGTTGGTGACAAACGGTGGCGAAGGCATGCCCCAGGTAAGAACGACGAGCTCGCGCTCACCATCCGCTCCCGTTCGAATGACGGGTGCGGGACGATCGGGATAAACGTCGAGGCTCGGTTCGAGATTGCCGAAAAGGTCTTGGCCGATGCGAAACAGCCGCCGCATCGCTTCCTGGGTTGTCGTCAGATTGTACAAGTTGCACATGTAGGGATCGTGCCATCGCCTGATGGGCAGCGCAATGCAGGTCGGAAGCCGAGATCACAATTGACGAGACGGGAACTTTGTTCCTATTTCGTTCGCATGCCTGAGCCATACCATTACAAGGGGCTGCCGCCACTCATGCTCTCGGATGCGGTCCGCAACGGGTCGCTTCTCAAGCTTCGTTGCGTAGGTTGTTCACCTGCACGGTGGTACCATCCGGGAGACTTGATGCAGCTCTTCGGAAATATCCCAGCCCTCAATATCGAAAGGAAGATGAAGTGCCCAGCGTGTGGCGGCCACCCTTTCGTTGAGGTGAGGTCCGTTTCAGCCGAGGAACGCCTGCAGATCAAGGTGAGAAGACTTCATCGCACCTGGTGGGTGCGACGCGTTTCTTGGCGGGAAGAATGACGCTGCTGTTCTCATTCGTGTTGATACTTGGGGTGATCTGCTCGCCTAATACGCGGCCACGTTCACTTTTCTACAACGACCAGGTAATGTAGCTGATCACACGCGCGGCTGCGACCGCGTGCAGCACGGGAGGCAACTAGGTCGGGTTGGGTTCTGTTCATTGGGCAGAGCGCTGCTTCCATAATTCAACCGGGGAGGATCCGCGAGAAGAAATGCGTTGGCGCTCGGTCGCCCAGTTTCCGTGAGGAGGGACTGCGCATCGAGCGCGGCGAAGATGCGCTCAACGATGGTAGATGTGGTGTCCATCACGCTTTTCTCCAGGTCCCGTCACATCGCCGCTGACCTTCACTAGCCTCACAAACGCGCCGGCCTCGTCTCCCGAGATGCGCGCCGTTGCGCTGCGCATCATGGCCATCTCCAAGGAAAGAGGGTGGAAGACAGCCGAGGAGGTCAGCCTGATCGAGGAGTACCGAAGCCGTCCAGCTCCGGCCAAGGACGTCGCCCCATGGCTCCACTTCTTGCTGGAGCCTGACGCTATCGCCGACTGCAGGCGTTTCTATCAGGACATCTAGCAGCTCGGCCTCTCCATCCCTGATCCCGAGGACTTCATCGAGCGCCAGTTCGTCGTCCGCATGGCGGAACGCTGGCCGGCCATTGCGGCTGCCAAGAGCGTGTTCGGCGGGAAGATCGCTGCCGTCCTGCGGCTGGCTGCGCGCAAGAGGGGGGCAGGTGCCTGGCTGGTATGGCTTCGCACATGAACTGTCGATCGGACATCCCTAGGATGTGGAAAGTGAATGCGACCGCGTACTGCGCGTCCACGGAGCTTCAACGATGACGTATGCCGAAGAGGCTCCAGACCCTTATCTGATGGCTGCCAGCGCAGCCGCCTGGGCGAAAGACGTGACCGACGTTTGCGGTCCAGGATGACTGTCTCGTTCGAGGAGGAGTTGACGTCGCAGCCCCGAGCCCTGTATCGATCGCAAACTATAGATCTTTCCCGTTACTGTCGGGGCAGACAGGAGACTGACCATGACGAGGACCTCGAACCGAATAGCGATCTGACCGCCAGCGTGCCTTGCGGCGCGCCTGTCTACGCATTCAGTTTGAGGAGTACCCATCATGGCTTTCGTCACCAAGCGCTACATCGCCGACCTTCACTTCGGCCATCATTCGATCATCGCCAACTGTAACCGCCCCTTTGGATCGACCGAGGAGATGGACGCGGAGATCGTGCGCAGGTGGAACGCCGCCGTGAAGAGCGACGATGACATCACCTATATCCTCGGCGATTACGGCCGTCCCGGTAAAGACGTGCTGGCGTACCGACGTTTGTTCCATTCGCTGCGCGGCAAGAAGGTTCTCA
>Ga0180222_1001437_pt1 | contig 24614 bp, 20 predicted proteins | sample eDN5th37CKraftOP_FD_151336 | JGI IMG/M metagenome (GOLD analysis project Ga0180222, IMG submission 151336) | Enriched Organic Plus compost microbial communities from Emeryville, California, USA - eDNA 5th pass 37_C Kraft OP (version 2) (version 2) ...
GTGCAAGCATTGAATTGAAGCCCCAGTAAACGGCGGCCGTAACTATAACGGTCCTAAGGTAGCGAAATTCCTTGTCGGGTAAGTTCCGACCTGCACGAATGGCGTAACGACTTCCCCGCTGTCTCCAACGCAGACTCAGTGAAATTGAATTCCCCGTGAAGATGCGGGGTTCCTGCGGTTAGACGGAAAGACCCCGTGCACCTTTACTATAGCTTTACACTGGCATTCGTGACGACATGTGTAGGATAGGTGGTAGACTTTGAAGCAGGGGCGCCAGCCTTTGTGGAGTCATCCTTGAAATACCACCCTTGTTTTTATGGATGTCTAACTGCGGCCCGTTATCCGGGTCCAGGACCGTGTATGGTGGGTAGTTTGACTGGGGCGGTCGCCTCCTAAAGAGTAACGGAGGCGCGCGATGGTAGGCTCAGAACGGTCGGAAATCGTTCGTCGAGTGCAATGGCATAAGCCTGCCTGACTGCAAGACTGACAAGTCGAGCAGAGACGAAAGTCGGTCATAGTGATCCGGTGGTCCCGCGTGGAAGGGCCATCGCTCAACGGATAAAAGGTACGCCGGGGATAACAGGCTGATGACCCCCAAGAGTCCATATCGACGGGGTTGTTTGGCACCTCGATGTCGACTCATCGCATCCTGGGGCTGGAGCAGGTCCCAAGGGTATGGCTGTTCGCCATTTAAAGCGGTACGTGAGTTGGGTTCAGAACGTCGTGAGACAGTTCGGTCCCTATCTGCCGTGGGTGTAGGAATATTGAAAGGATCTGTCCCTAGTACGAGAGGACCGGGATGGACGTATCTCTGGTGGACCTGTTGTCGTGCCAACGGCATAGCAGGGTAGCTATATACGGACTAGATAACCGCTGAAGGCATCTAAGCGGGAAACTAACCTTAAAACGAGTATTCCCTATCAGAGCCGTGGAAGACCACCACGTTGATAGGCCGGGTGTGGAAGTGCGGCAACGCATGCAGCTTACCGGTACTAATAGCTCGATCGACTTGATCACTCCCATTTACAATATCCATCAAGCGAAGCTTGATGATCTATATCGCTCACGCCAGTCTGGCTTCGCCAGACGGCTGCGCGGGCGCGCCGGAAAACCGGCGGCATGCAGTCGCATGCTTATTGTTTATCAGCACGAAAGACGGAAAAAGCACAGGAAGAACGGAGCTGACATACTCCCCTATTCCCCTATTGCCTTACTCCCCTAAACCAGCTTCTCAAACTTTGTGTTCTTCGCCGACCTGGTGGTTATGGCGGAGCGGCTGCACCCGATCCCATTCCGAACTCGGCCGTGAAACGCTCCAGCGCCAATGGTACTTCGTCTCAAGACGCGGGAGAGTAGGTCGCTGCCAGGTCTGCAAAGCACACATCAAATCATCTTCTCAATCAAATACAGAACAGTTCAATCAAGCGCTAAACGCAAAAAATACCCAACCGGTTCTAAAACATACACCCTGGCGCGGGGTGGAGCAGCCCGGTAGCTCGTCAGGCTCATAACCTGAAGGCCGCAGGTTCAAATCCTGCCCCCGCAACCAACGATTCAAACACTCCCGCGCGAATCCCGCCGGGAGTTTTTTGTTTTTTGAGCCTTCAGGCAAGGATTGAACAGTTTCTTTGGAATTCCCAACCGGCGTAAATTAAGCGGTTCAAGCGGTGAAAGTTGCCGTTTGGTGGCGTAGCGCTTTGCGACATGAAGCGCTTGCAAGGCTTCTCGTTGTGCAAACAGTGATGGGCGCGAGTGCGCCGGCCGATGCTGGTATGATTGCCCGTCCCCGCTACATGGGTAGATGAATGAATCCGAACGGCACCATGGCGGCTGCGGATGATGCGCTTATGACACAGGATATTCCAACCAGCTCGCTGTCGAAACCGCTCCCATTCGCAATACGATATTGTGCAAGGGTCAAGGTGTTAGTTGCGCAATGCGCACAGTGCTCATGCTCTTTGTCACTACGTCGCCCATTATGTCTGCCACCCAAACATTAGCGATTTCGGAAATGTGAGAGGGCGGTTATGTTCCTCCGAATCTTTGGGACTACATGGGCGGTCGATAGAAAATGTATATTCGAAATGGGGGGCTGAGATTCCGGCCAGCTACCCATGCAGGACGGCGGGCAGAGCCAGCCAAGGAAGCGGTCTTTGGCGGCGATCAGACCCATGGCATTTCGCAGGCAGATTTCAGTGAGCTCATTTCAACGAGTGAAGCGCTTGGTTGGCGAAGCGTCTTCGTATCCCGCCAGATAGAAAACCCGTACCAGAGGTCGTTTGCCGCCTGCGGAAATCCGTTGGTGAGCTTCGTTCTCAATGGCCCGGTCGTTTTCAGCCGAACGATTGATGGCATTACGCAGGAAAAAAAATTTCTTTCCGGCAGCTTCGGGATCGTTCCCGCCGGGACCAGGTTTGAGGTGCGGAACGAGCGACGTTTCGCCTCCCTGCATATCTATGTGAAGCAAGCGCTCATCGAGGAGATTGCTGCGGAGAGTGCGTATGGTGATCCTTCCCGCGTTAAAATTCTGCCCAGGTTCGCCATGCTCGACCAGCTTCTTGAACAGTTGGCAGTCGCATTATGCGAGGCTGCGGAGAACCCGCTTGCTTCTTCGGCTCTTTACGCCGACCAGTTGGCGAGGGCTTTCGCGGCAAGACTTATCTACAAGCACTCGACCTTGGCTGTCAGCGAAATACCGGCGACGCAGGGGCTCGATCCAAAACACCTTCGATTGGTCAAGGATTATATAGAGGCTAATCTGGCCTCCACTCTGTCGCTGGCGGATATGGCCCGCCAGTGCAATCTCAGCCCCAATCATTTCAGCCGCCTGTTTAAAAGGGCGACCGACCTGACACCCTATCAATATGTATTGCGCCGCCGGATGGAACGCGCGCAGCGCCTGCTTTCCGAGACAGACCTGCCCATCGCACAGATCGCGCTCGATTGCGGCTTCGGCAATCAGGTGCACCTGACCCAAACCTTCAAACGCTTTATCGGTTTGAGCCCTGCCTCGTTCCGGTCCAGACATGCTTAATCAAATATTGAAGCGTTCTTTGCGAGCGTTGCAAACCAGCAACATAAGTATCCACGTCCTCTAATATGGTGATATTCTCTAAAAGATAGGTGATTTTCGATAAGACCTCTCCGCAAGCGTATGTCTCTATGCGCTTGATGCAGATCAAGAGGGGATAGTGTGTCGAATGTCATGTTCGAGCGGACACCGCGGGTAGAGCTGCCGGCGATGTCGAGGGGCTTTTCTGCACTTGCGGTCAAGAGAACTGGGGATGAGCGCGCGCAAGCGCCTGTCCTGCCGGGCATTGATGTCTTCGCTGCCAAGGCCGAAGCGGTCTGGAGCGTGCTTACGGGACGCTTTGCTGAACGGCTCAGTCCAGCGGAATTCGATCATCTCTATGCGCTATTCATTTTCGGCTTGACTTCTCCAGCCTACGAAGCGGAGCAGCCTGCCGTTCATCTTGGAATTTGCGGGGAACTGCTGGAACGCAAACTTTCACCCGGCCGCGCCGACGCCGCGTTGCGCCTCGTGCCGGAGACGACGGACTCATGGGTCCTTTCCGCCTTCGAAATGATGGAGCGCCGCGGGGTTGAAACAGGGCGCGCATTGACTGAAACATATGAGGAGGACTTGTAGATGAGTGGTTCAAATGAAATCCTTTCGTCGGCAAAGTTCTGCGGCGGCTTTTCAGGCAACTGGATGGCTGGAGCATCCGAGTCCCGTTCCCTGCGTCGCCGCCTGATGACGGTGTTGCGTCTGGCGCATCGTGTGCTGGGGGTACGGCGCAAAAATATGGGGCTCGGCCTGTTGGGGGCTGGCGGCTCCATCCGTTCGAATCTTTTCTCATCGGCAGGCCCGGTATTTGCGCTCGGCGGCATGAGCGCGCTTCTCGCACTCGGTCTGCTTGCCGATCCAGCCTTTGCAAATAACGTCTCCGGCGGTGCAACCGTTGCGCCGGGAGTGACACGGGCCATCGCGATAGGTGCGAATGATCCGGCATGCCCCTCCGGGACCTATGCAGGGGCAAACGGCGTTACGGTAATTGGCTGCAATGCGACAGCCACCGTCACTGACCCCACCGCATACATCGAGGGCCTGGGTTTCAACGGCGGCGTCGTTATCGGTCAGGCAGCCGCGTCCACTGGCGCGAATACCGTTTCGCTCGGCAATATCGCGATCAGCCATGGGGATAACAGCATCGCGATTGGAACCGGCTCCGAGGCTGGCGTTGCGGGAGCCGCCATCTCCAACGCCATTGCCATTGGCCGCATGGCAACCGCAAGGAATGAGGCTACGACCGCCATCGGCCTTTCAGCGGATGCCAGCGGTCTGGAAGCGACAGCGATCGGTTATGATGCGTCAGCATTGGGATTTCAGTCCGTCGCAATCGGTCGCCTCAGCGCGGCTGACGGAAACAATACGCTTGCTTTTGGAACGAACGCCAACGCCAGCAACTTTGCTACCATAGCCTTTGGCGCCAATACCGTTTCCGATGGCAATAGCACCGTGGCGCTGGGTAACGCGGCGCAGGCACATGGTTTCCAGAGCGTTGCGATGGGTGGAACAAGCTCGGCTGACAACGGGGGCACTGCCATTGGTGGCGTGAGTGTGGCGACGGGATTGAACTCCACAGCACTGGGGCGTGCAACAACAGCTACGGGCGAATCCGCGGTGGCCCTCGGTATTCAGTCGCAAGCAACGGCAAAAGGTGCGCTTGCAGCGGGATCATCCGCAACGGCAAATGCCGAGGACGCCATGGCAATGGGAACCAAAGCCGCTGCCTCCGGCGTGCAGTCTGCTGCGTTTGGTTCCAACGCGACGGCCAGTCAGCTAGGTTCATTGGCGCTGGGGAGCGGCGCGATTGCAGGGGCAAATGCGGGCGATGTCGCACTCGGTTCCGGCTCGGTGACGGCGACAGCCGTAGCGACGAAGAACACCGTAATCCGGGGCGCTACATATACCTTCGCCGGCGCTAATCCAACCTCGACGGTCAGTGTTGGCGCGGCGGGAGCCGAGCGCACCATCACCAATTTGGCGGCGGGCCGGATCAGCGATACGTCCACGGATGCCGTCAACGGCTCGCAGCTCTTTGCAACCAATCAGGCCATCAACACCCTGGCGACCAGCATCGCGGGTGCGACGCCGCATTATTTCAGCGTCAATGACGGCGGCTTCCCCGGCGGAAACTACAATAATGATGGTGCTACCGGCGGTCGCGCGATTGCCATCGGCGTCAATGCCAAGTCAGCCGGGATAGATGGCATTGCTCAGGGCACGAACGCTGTCGCAAGCCAGCAGAATGCCATTGGTATCGGTTTTGCTGCACAAGCGACGGGGTTGAATGCTGTCGCTCTTGGTGCCCGCACCGTTGCGACGGCTGGTGCTACAGCCGAAAGCGCTATCGCCATCGGCACCGATGTGACCGCTTCTTCAACCGATGCAATCGCCTTGGGCCGCGTGAGCAAGGCGACGGGTCAAGATGCAATCGCGATGGGCCACAACGCAAATGCCAGCTTGGATCAAGCCGTTGCAATCGGCACGAATTCCGCGGCAGTCAACAATTCCATTGCCATGGGCTATAACGCCAATATCACGGGCGCGGGCGCTTCTGTTGCCATCGGTTACAATACCAATGTTACTGGCGCCAGTGCGGTCGCGCTTGGAAACACAGCTTCGGTCACGGGCGCTTTCGGCGGTGTAGCCATTGGCATTCTTGCAAAATCCACGGCCAGCCATGCCGTGGCAATGGGACGGGAAGCGAGCGCCGAGGGCGTCGATGCCATAGCGCTCGGTACGGGAGCCACGGCGACTGGCCAGAACAGCATCAGCATCGGCAAAGGTAACGTGGTGAGCGGCTCCAATTCCGCCGCCATCGGCGATCCCAGCACAGTCACCGGCTCGGGCTCCTATTCGCTCGGCAACAACAATACCATCAACGCCAACAATGCGTTTGTCGTCGGTAGCGGCGTAACCGTAGGGGCCGGCCTCGACGGAGCGGTGGTGCTTGGCAACGGCTCGACGGTCTCGGCTGCTGTGGCCACGCCAAATACAGTCATCGGCGGTAAAACCTATAGTTTTGCTGGCGGCGCGCCAGCGGCTGGTGACGTAGTAAGCGTGGGGTCGGCAAGCGCTCCGCGTCAAATCCAGAACGTTGCCGCAGGACAGATCAGCGATACGTCCACGGACGCCATCAACGGATCGCAGCTTTATGCGACAAATACGCAGGTCACGAAAAACACCACCGACATCAGCAATCTGGATGGCCGTGTGACGACCGTCGAAAGCGATGTCGCTAATCTCGACACCCGCGTAACGAACATTGGTGACACCATCACCAACATCAACAATGGCGCGGGCATCAAATATTTCCACGCCAATTCGAGCCAGCCGGATTCGCAGGCCATCGGCACGGATTCCGTCGCCATCGGTCCCAATGCCATTGCCAATAATGCGGGCGATGTCGCCATCGGCCTGAATGCCACAACGGAAACGACCGTTGCCGTCAGCGGCGCGACCATTGGCGGAAACAGCTATAGCTTTGCCGGGACCAATCCGGCGGGTGCCTTCTCGGTCGGTTCGGCAGGTGCCGAGCGCCAGATCCAGCATGTCGCTGCCGGACAGTTGAGCGACAGTTCGACCGATGCCGTCAATGGTTCGCAGCTTTATGCGACCAACCAGCAGGTGACGAAGAACACCACCGACATCAGCAATCTGGATGGCCGGGTGACGACCGTCGAAGGCGATGTCGCTAATCTCGACACCCGCGTAACCAACATTGGTGACACCATCACCAACATCAACAATGGCGCGGGCATCAAATATTTCCACGCCAATTCGAGCCAGCCGGATTCGCAGGCCATCGGCACGGATTCCGTCGCCATCGGTCCCAATGCCGTTGCCAATAATGCGGGTGATGTCGCCATCGGCCTGAATGCCACAACGGAAACGACCGTTGCCGTCAGCGGGACGACCATCGGCGGAAACAGCTACAGCTTCGCTGGAGCCAATCCGGCGGGCGCCTTCTCGGTCGGTTCGGCAGGGGCAGAACGCCAGATCCAGCATGTCGCTGCCGGACAGTTGAGCGACAGCTCGACCGATGCCGTCAATGGTTCGCAGCTTTATGCGACCAACCAGCAGGTCACGAAGAACAGCATCGACATCAATAATCTGGATGGCCGGGTGACCACGGTCCAGGGCGACCTCACCAATCTCGGCAATCAGTTCGTAACCGTCGGGGGCATGGTCAACAATATCAGCACCACGCTCACCAACATTGCCGGTGACACGTCCACGACTTATACCGACGCGAATGGCGATGGCATCCGCTATGTGCGCACCAATGACCGGACGCTTCCCGTGACCGACTCCTTCGCGCAAGGGATCGGCTCCAGCGCCCTTGGCTATGATGCGACGGCGGTGGCCGACAATTCGCTTGCGCTCGGTCGCGGCAGCCGCAGCCTGGTCGAGGACGGCGTCGCGCTCGGCTCGGGTTCGGTTTCAGACCGGGCAACGGCACCAAGCAGCGGGAAGATACCCATCGGCGCCTCGGGCATTATCGAATACAACACGACCGATAAACAGCTTCTCGGCGCGGTTTCGGTTGGAACGTCGACCTCATATCGGCAGATCACCAACGTAGCGGACGGCACGGAAGCACAGGACGCGGTGACGATGCGCCAGCTGCAAGGCGCTATCGCCTCCGTCTCGGCGACGAGCACCAAATATTTCCATGCCAATTCCACGGCGGATGATTCGCTTGCGGTGGGTGAGGAGTCCATCGCCGTCGGCCCGACCACGGTGTTCAATGGCAATAATGGCATCGGCATCGGCAACCACGCGGTCGTGGATCAGACCGCGCCGGGCGGAACTGCCATAGGTCAGGGTGCGCATGTGATGCTTGCCGACGGCGTGGCGATCGGCACACAGTCGACGGCGGCCGGGGTCAACTCGGTTGCTCTGGGTGCGGGAGCGACCAGCAATCACGCCAACAGCCTTGCCATCGGCGCATCTTCAGTCACGAGCGTGGGAGCACAGTCCGGCTATACGGCCTTTGCGCTGGCGGCCGCCCAATCCTCGGCAGGCGAGGTTTCTTTCGGTTCGGCAGGAGCCGAACGCAAGCTCACCAATGTAGCGGCAGGTTCGGCGGATACGGACGCGGTGAATGTTTCGCAATTGCGCGGCGTTTCCCAGAACGTCACCAACCTTTTCGGAGGCTCGACCGTCGTCAATCCGGACGGCTCCATCACCGGGCCGACCTACAATATTCAGGGCAACCAGTACACCACCGTCTATGATGGTTTCACGGCGGTGGACAACAGCCTGACCAATCTGCAGAACCAGATCAATGGCGGCGGCGGCATAAAATATTTCCATGCCAACTCCACCCTGGCGGATTCGTCCGCGACCGGCGCGAACAGCGTTGCGATCGGTCCGGAGAGCGTCGCCAGCGGCTCGGGGAGCCTCGCCGCCGGCAACGGCTCAAGCGCAACCGGAAATGGTTCGGTCGCGCTCGGTGAAGGCGCCAAGGCCACCAATGGTAATGATGTGGCGCTCGGTTCGGGTTCTGTCACGGAAACGGCTGTCGGCACGGCGGGCACCACTATCCGCGGCAAGGACTATGAATTTGCTGGCACCGCGCCGGTCGGCACGGTCAGCGTCGGTGACAAGGGCTCGGAGCGGACGATCACCAATGTCGCCGCGGGGCGCATTTCTGCCGATAGCACCGATGCCATCAACGGCTCTCAGCTTCACGCGACCAACCAGGCGATCGAGGATTTGCAGGGCGGTGTCGGTGAGGTCAAGGATAACGCCGTGTTCTATGATCTCAATCCCGACGGCAGCAAGAAGAACAGCGTGACGCTCATCGGCGGGGATGTGAACGCGCCGGTTGTGATCTCCAATGTCGGCAAGGGCGTGAAGGACAATGACGCGGTGAACGTGGCGCAGCTTCATGAAAGCTTCAATGAAGCAAAGTCCTACACCGATAACAGGGTCAATTACGCAATCGACAATTCGAAAGCCTACACCGATCAGAAATTTGACCATCTGAACCAGAAGTTTGATCAGTTGAACCAGAATCTGGATGGCATCCGCTCCGAGGCCCGTTCGGCTGCAGCAATCGGATTGGCTGCGGCATCGCTGCGCTACGATGACCGCCCCGGCAAGCTGAGCGTCGCCATGGGCGGCGGTTACTGGAAGAGCAAGGGCGCGCTCGCCTTCGGCGCGGGTTACACCAGCGAGGATGGCCGCATGCGGACCAACCTTTCGGGCACCGTTGCCGATGGCGATGTCGGCGTCGGCGCGGGTATCAGCTTCACGCTCAACTGATGGCAAGGCTCGTTCCATTTGCCATCATGGCCTCGATCCTCCTGTCCAGCGCCGTGGCGTCTGGACAGGACATCGGCTCGCCCGGCTTCCGGATCAAACCTTCAGATGTCGCGGTTCCGGAAGGCGTCAAAGCTGGCCAATACCAGCGGATCATCCGGCCCTTTGAAAACTGGACGCTGATCTGCGACGAGAATCTGCAAAAGAAGCAGCGCGTCTGCAATGTGACGCAGATCATCGAGAACCAGACGGGGCAGATGGCATTCAGCTGGTCGCTGGCGGCGACGCAGGACGGCAAGCCATATATGATCCTGCGCACGGCTCCGGTGGCAAAGGCCGATGGCGCGGTCTCTCTGAAGTTTGACGGGCGCAAGGAGCCCGTGCAGGTGACGCTTGACGGCTGCAATCAGGCGGTGTGCGTCGGGATGCTCCCCGTTGGTCCCGTCATGCGCGAGCAGATAGCGAAAAACACGGCGCCAGTGGTTTCCTATCCCACAAGGGATGGCAGGACGATCACCGTGACCGCAACCCTCAAAGGCTTGGCGAAAGCCGTCGAATCTATCAACTGAAGGCATTTCCATGACCCGGCAATCGATTCACGATCGCATCATGTCCCGCAATCCGGCTACTTCCGCCAACGCTGGAGAAGAGCGCAAGGCCGCAGGGCGCAACTGGCCGAAGACGGCGCTTCTCTCCGCTTTCGGCGTCGTCATTCTCGGCATTGGCGGCTATGCGGCCATGCATTACGACAAGGCGGGGGCGCTGTTCTCCCAGCAGGCGGCGGCAGAAACCACGCAGCCGGATTCAGGTCAACCGGATACGCCATTCCTCCAACATGCGAAGCAGGCCGGGCTCCAAACCTGCTCGACCCTTTTCCCGGCGCTTGGTGCGCTTTTGACGAACGGTTCGCAATATAACGTCCAGTCGGCATGGAACACCAAGGCTCCCAACGAACATGCAATTCAGGCGTTCGTAGGCATGGATTATGCATCGGAGAGCTATAAGGGAAGCGCTGCGGGTATCGTTTTTGCCGCTCCGTCAGGTTCGGCCTGCGAAGGCGCGATGATCCGGGTGGCACCGTTTGCCACCTCCTGCAGCAACATTCCTTCCTTGCTGCCGCAAGGAAGCGTACTGGCCAATACGCTCGGGCAGGTGGCCGTTTATTCTCTGGCCAACAACAATGGCAGCGCGATGCTTCTGCCTTCAGGAAACAGCTGCGTGGTCATTTCAGTCGCATCGGCCAGCAAATAAGGAAATCGCACCATGAGGATCGGCTTCGCAATTTTCGCCTTGGGGTTGTTCTTCACCCAGACGGGGCAGATCGCTGCGGCCGATCTGCCCGCGGCCATGGACATTCCCGTGCCACCACAAGAAGAGCGTGGGATCTGGGCAGCGATAGCCTATTCCGAAGCGGACCAGAAACACGGCTTCTTCTGGGGTGCGGACAAGCGCCAGGAGGCGATGGATACGGCCGTGGAGCATTGCAAGAATGCCGGCGGCAACGAATGCAAGGTGGCCGAGATTTTCCGAAACCATCGCCACTGGGATGACGACGACAATACCGGTTTTCCCTATAACCATTGCGGCGCGCTTGCCATTGCAAAAGAGCGCGCCGGGCAGATTATCCCTTGGGCGGCCAAATCGGCCCCCACCCGCAAAGAGGCAGAGGACCGCGCCTTGAACGCCTGCCAGAGCGCAGGCGGCAAAGAGTGCCGGGTCCGTGAGTGGGTGTGCACCTGATAGAAGAGCTTGTTACGCATTTGGCGGCGGTGCCGATGGCGGTGATGTGCTGGTGACGCCCAAGGTGGTGATGATCGGCCTGTCGGCACGTACCGATAAAAGTGGCGCCAAAGGGCTTCGTACAGCGCTGGCTACCCTTGGTCACACGGCAGAGATTGTCGAGACGCCGAAGGGTGTACTGCACTTCAAGACCGACTGCTCGCTGCTGGACGAGGAGACGGTACTTGCAACGCACAGGTTGGCGGGCTCGGGCTTCTTTCGAGGCATGCGTGAAATTGTGACGCCGGAGGGTGAAGAGGCGGCCGCCAACGCGCTTCGGGTCAACGATGTCGTTTTCGTCGGCGCGGATTACCCCCGTACCATCGACCTGCTTGATAGGGAAGGCTACAAGGTTGTTGCGCTGAAGACGGGCGAAATCGGGAGGATCGATGCAGGCCTGTCATGCATGTCGCTCAGGTGGCGGCGGTAATCTCTTAAAAGCTTTCAGATGGATCGGCGCGGTATTACCGCGCCGATTTCCGTTTCATATTGCTCTGGCATAAGGCCTCTGTGATGGCGCGTTCAACGCACGAGAGACCGTTTGAAGCGAGCTTCGAGCTTTGCCTGTCCATATTCCAGAACGACGGAGAGGGCCCAGTAGATCATTGATGCCGTTATGAGCATTTCAATGTGCCGGAACTCGGTCTGGCCTTGTGTGCGGGCAAGATACATGAGTTCCCATACACCGATGACAGAGACGAGCGACGAGTCCTTGAGCATGGCGATGAACTGGTTGCCCGTTGGCGGAATGATGATGCGCATCGCCTGCGGAAGAATGACCAGCCACATTGTTTGTGATGGTCCGAGGCCCAGAGCGGCGGCACCTTCCTGCTGTCCGCGCGGGATGCTTTCGATGCCCGCACGAAAGATTTCCGTCATATAAGCGCCGTAACACAGCGAAAGCGCCAGAATACCGGCGGGGATCGGCCCAATGACATAACCCACCTGCGGCAAGCCGAGGTAAATAATGTAAATCTGCATCAGCAATGGCAGGCCGCGGAAGAGCGAAGTGTAGAACGTCGCCAGACCGTAGACCAGACCGTTCTTGGAGAGTTTGGCCACAGCGCCGACCAGTGCCAGAATGGTTGCGAAGAAGATGGAAGCGGTGGAAATATAAAGCGTCGTGACGACGCCCTGGCTGATGAGAAATCCGATCTTTCTGGCGATGAATTCAAACGAGAGATTGAATGAATAAAAGAAGATCATCAGCAGCAGGAACAGTTCCAGCCATATGGCCGTGATCTGTGCCCAACGCGGGAAAAGTCTCAAAAAGCTCCAATTGGCAAAGATGACGAGACTGAGCAGGACAGACGAAAGCAATGTGGCCTTGGTGAAGCCGGCCTTGGCGACTTTCGGGTCAATGCCCAACAGGTTTGTTATGCCGGAGAACCGGACATTCATGAAACAGAAGAGCGCTGTCAGAATAACAAAAAACGCTATCTGAACAGTACGTTTGGCGGCCTCAGGCCGTGTGAGAAAAAACCTCCCGAGCATATTCTCTCTCCTGTCAGCCTGCTCTTCGCTCGGCAAGCCAATCCTGCATCTGCAATTTCCAATAGGTTAGCTGGGCAGCGGCGAGCCCCGCTGCTCCTCCTGCCCAGACCAGCCCGAATTTTTCGAAAAGCTTGTACCGGTCACTTTGTCCGCAGATGGCTTCGGCAACAACCTTGCCGCCGATGGCGGTCGTGTTGAGGCCGTGGCCGCCAAATGCCGTGCAATACCAGGTGGCGCGATCCAATTGGCCGATCTGTGGCATGAGATGTCTCGCATAGGACATCAGGCCGGACCATGCCAGTTCCGTCTTCAGCGAAGCGAGCTGAGGATAGGTCCCCACCATTTCGTTGCGCAGTTCCCGCACGACGCCGGGCGTATCGGCTGCTCTTGTCGTGATGCGTCCGCCCCACAACAGTCTGCGGCCGCCATCGATCACGCGATAATAGTCACCAGCCCGCCGGTTGTCGCCAATCGCGGATGTGGTGCGGATTGCCGATGCGATCAGTTCAGGCGCTTCCTCGCTCACCATCACATAGGTTGCGATGGGCAGATAAGCCCGCTTGATCTGCCCGACGAGCCCGTCTGTGTAGCCGCCGGTGGTGATCAGCACGGCACCGGCTTTGACCTGTCCCTCAGCCGTCTTTACAAGCTTGCCATCACCGTGATCGAGCAATTGGACGACGCGGCTATGCTCGAATATCCGCCCGTCGAGCCGCTCTATCTCGCGCCCAAGCGCCCGCAGATAATTCAACGGATGGATATGAAACGCATTGGGGTCCGTGACAGACTGGAAATAGCGCCTGGAATTCAAAATGCTGCGCGTTTCGGCTGTGGTATGAAAGTCAAGCTTGTAGCCATAGTCGCGATAGAGTTCGTCGGCGTAGTGCTTCAGGCTGTCGCCATCGTCGTATCGTCGAACGCTCATAATGCCTGGTGATAGCCGGGCTTCCTCAATCTTCAGCGCGGTAATGTTCTGACGAACGAACTCGACGCCTTCGATGGACATTTTGTGGAGCGTTTTGGCAACATCGCGCCCGGCGCGGGCAGCAATCGCGTCGCCGCCCGTCGCGAAACCGGGGCTGACAAACCCGCCATTGCGTCCGGACGCGCCGAAACCAATGCTTTCGGCTTCCAGAACAACGACTTTCTTGCCTGCGCGCGACATCTGCAAGGCAGCCGACAACCCGGCAAGCCCGCCGCCGATCACCGCAATGTCTGCTGTTATTTCACGCTCCAGCATCGGGCGCGCGACGTCGTCTGCCTTGGTACGGCTATAGTAAGTGACAGGATATGTCATGGTAACACCAAATAAGCGTATCGTATGAGCCATCGCATCGATGGCTCATTTCAATATCGAAGCAAGGGGCAGATCAGTCGGCGCTGTAGTCCTTGCCGTACCACTTTGCTGTGAGTGTCCCGAGAGTGCCGTCAGACTTCATCTGCTTGATGATTTCGCCAATCTTGGCGGTCCACTCGGGATCGTTCTTCTCGGCGATAACGACGAGCGGCTCGCGGAAGGCATATTCGCCTTCAAGGATTTTTACAGGATAGCCGTTCTTGATGGCGTTCTGTGCTGTCTGCTCCGGTGCGACGATCGCATCGATACGAACGCCATCTCCCAGTCTCAGATCGTCGAACGGCAGCATGGAATCCGCGAAGGTACGAATTTCGCCCGGATTGAGCTTGTACTCGATCGGCGGGAGGCCGGGTGCGTCGATCTCCAGCTGGTGACGGGCATAATCTTCCGAAGTGGTGGCTGTTTCGACGCCGATAACCTTGCCGTTAAGGTCCGCGACCGATTTCGCCTCGCTGTCCTTATGCACGACATAGACATATGGGCTGTAGTAATAAATGCCAGCAAAATCGATGACATTCGCGCGTGCCTTGGTCGGCGTGACCGATCCGACGCCTACGTCATAGCGTCCCTGCCAGCGTCCGCCGGTCAGTGTCGCCCAGTCCGGCGTTTCGAAGGATACGGCGACGCCCAGGCGCTTGCCGATCTCGTTGGCCACGTCAACATCGAATCCGACGAGTTGGTTGGAATCGTCCAGAAAGCTTTGCGGAGGCCAGCCTGCATTGGTTGCAACAACCATGGCCTTCTTTTCCATGACGCGATCTAGCGTCTCTCCCGCATGAGCTGCGAATCCTGATGCCAAGATGGCACCTGCGATACCCATTATTGTTATGATTTTTTTCATCTTATCGACCCCTCCACTGGTCTGACGCATGAGCATTGCATAAACGCGCAAGCGTCGGCTAGGCGGCTCGAAGAAACGAATTATGAAATTAGCGTATGATTATATGCCAACTGCGCAGGATGCCGCTCGGAAGAGGGCGAGTTCGGGGCCGTTTGCTCAAGGCCCCGCTATCGTGAACTGCACTGTCCGGGCTACTGATTGCGTACCGCCATTGCTGTGACTTCGACCCGCATCTCCGGCGTGGCCAGCCCGGCTACGCCGACAGCGCAACGAACCGGAAAAGGCTTTTTGAAAAAGCGTAGATAGACTTCGTTGAAGGCGGGGCGTTCGTTGATATCGGTCAGATAGATCGTCAAATGAATGACGTTTTCCAGACTGCTGCCCACCTTTTCCAGTGAAGTCTTGAGGCTGTTGAGCGTGCATTCGCTTTGGGCGGTTATATCGCCGGTTTCCATTGTGCCATCGGCCCGGATCGGAATGTGGGTGGTTACCAGAAAATTGCCCACGCCTGCGACATCGGAGGAAATCTCGCTTTCGTCCGTGTCTTCAAGGAAAAAGGGCGCTGTGCTGTTTGTCATGGTTCTTCTCCAGGAGTTCCAAAGGTGCGAAGCGCTTGTCGAACAGGTTGCTGCTTAACACAAGCAAAACCGCTTCGCATTTTTGCTGGAAATGCTTCAGTTAAAGACCACAGAGCCGTTTCATCGTGCATAAGGCTGCCCAAGGCGAATATGGTGGTAGCAAGAATGTGTACCGATCGGGGCGGGCAACCTATTGCGATGGCGGTCAGGCAGGTCTAAGAAACAGGGTCGGAAGCGAGGAGGCTTCCACTCAACGACGACCGTTCCGGTCCGAAGGCAATCCATGACAGAAAAACACTCTCATCGCGGGCTTGTTGTTGCCGCGATCATGGCAAGCATGGCCATGATTGCAGTCGAGGCGACAATCGTATCGACCGCAATGCCGCAGATCGCTGCGCAATTGGGCCAGCTCAATCTCTATTCCTGGGTTTTCTCATCGTTCCTTCTGACCCAGACGGCGACGACTGTGGTGTTTGGAAAATTGGCCGATATCTACGGCCGCAAGCCCGTGCTTATTTTCGGCATCAGCCTGTTCCTGATCGCGTCGATACTGGCAGGCTTTGCATGGTCGATGCCTTCGATGATTGTCTTCCGGCTGTTGCAGGGCATTGGGGCAGGGGCGATCCAGCCCGCATCCATGACTGTTGTGGCGGACCTTTTCCCGGGCGCCCAGCGCAGCAAGGTTCAGGGGTATCTGGCCAGCGTCTGGGCCCTGTCAGCCGTTGTCGGACCGTTGCTTGGCAGCTTGATCATTCACAATCTCAACTGGGCTTGGGTGTTCTGGATTAACGTGCCTGTCGGCGTTCTGGCGGCTTCGGGCTTTCTTCTCTTCCTGCATGAAGAGAAGCGCTCCAAACCCGTATCAGTCGATGTGCTTGGCGCAGGGCTTTTTGCCGTCTCGATTTCATCCCTGATGATCGCGCTTACACTCATGGAAAGCGCGGTCTCGCCGGAAGCGGTTCTGGCATTGACTGTTTTTGGCTTGTCGCTGGTTGCTTTCATCTGGCAGGAGCGGCGCACAAGGGAGCCAATGGTCGCGCCCGGCTTGTGGCTGAAGCGCCCGATCGCATTCTCCAACCTGGCGGTTTTTCTGGCCAGCATGTCGATCATGGGGCTGACGACGTTTCTGCCGATGTATGTGCAGACGGTCCTCGACCGTTCGCCGGTGGTCGCGGGTTTTGCCTTGACCATGCTGCTGCTTGGCTGGCCGTGCGGCGCGACGATTGCCTCGCGGCAGTTCACGCGGTTCGGATTGCGCCCAATCATGATCGCCGGAAGCATTTGCATTCCGATCGGGACTTCTCTGCTCGTCATGCTGAACCCGTCCAGCCCAGCAACTCTGGCGGGCGCCGGTTCCCTCATCATGGGTTTTGGAATGGGCCTGCTCAACATCGGCGCGCTGATCCTGACGCAGGATAGCGTGAACTGGTCGGAGCGCGGCAGTGCCACGGCGTCGAACGTGTTTTCGCGCAATCTGGGCAGCACGCTTGGAGCGGCCATTCTGGGGGCCGTGCTGACCTACGGGCTTGCCAACGCCAATCACGGCCAGGCGATTACGTCAGACCAGCTTCGGGACCTTCTGAATGGCGTCGATATGTTGATAGATCGGCAGGAGCTTCGGCTGGCCCTTCAACAGGCGCTGCACACCACGTTTATAGCGATGATGCTCATCGCCGTGCTCATCGTGCCCGCCTGCCTCTGCGTGCCAGGGGTTAAAAAGACCTACGAAGAAAACGTGGTGACCTGAGTGCTCTCGGATTTCTGCAAGGGAAGGGCTTAGCCGACGATTGATTTCAGGTCGGCTGGACTTGTGCGGCTGCTGCAACCGCACGGGCCCACTTTGACGATGAAAAACGCCTGAAAAGCAAAAATCCCGAACGAAGCCGGGATTTTGAGAGCTAAACTTATTAGAAAACTGGAGCGGGCGAAGGGCTCCATTTTGGATTTCATATTCTGTAAGTTATTGAAAAAGCTTATTCAATTTTCCCATCGAGTCAGCCTTTTGTGCCACGGATTGTACCGGCAATCCAGCCTCTCCAGTGAGCTTTTTGGCTTTTAAAGTCCATAACTGATTGAGCGGCCATCTCGAAGGCAGCAAAAATTACTCTTTGGTGTCGGTTTGGCTCCTGCGTCCGGGTCGCAGGTTGTTTCTCAATAACGCTTCTTCATCAGGTTCCACGAAAAAATCCGCAACCTTACAGTTCAGCGCAAAAGCCAATTTTTCCAGAGTTTTAATCGTCGGATTCTTAACGCCTCTTTCCAGATGCCCAACATAACTGCGCTCAACACCTGCCGTTAGCGCGAGATCATCCTGAGAGATGCCGCGCGAAACACGTATCCGACGATGATTCAGGGCTACTTGTTGCTGAATATCCATCGCGGCATGAAGCACGGTTGCTATTCATGAAGCCACGGGATATGAAACTGTGTATTTTTAGACTCGTAATAACTGGCTAAGGTCCAGTACGCGGAGGGCAACAATGGCAGAAAAGGTAAATACACTGGTGAAAATCCGGAACGCTGAGCGGGAAGGGGTGAATGAATTCCTTCAAGAGCGGTTTTCGGAAGTGTTCTCAAAAGTGAAGGCAAATCAGAAAGACGCCGCTCAGACGCGCTATTCAGGCGGATCGATCATTCGACCGTGGGGCTTCAAAGCTGTTTCTACGGTTCAGTCGTCATCTGATGATGCATTGATTGTGAAGCTCTGGGGAAAGCCAAAATTCCAGCTGATGGGTTATATCGCCATGCTGCTGGTTATTGGCAGCTTTCTCTGTCTTGTCGTGAGCCCGTTTGAATACTGGTTCTGTGCGGTCTTGATCGTTCTTTTCTATATCGCCTTGATTTCAGAGAGAAAATCGACTGCGAAGAAGATCAGTCAGGTACTGGAAGAAGTGAAAATCCGCTTCTCGTAAATTCCCCGTTAAATCTACAAGAAACTGGAGTTTGAAATGCGTATCGTTCGATCCGTATCGTTCCTTGGCGGCTTTGTTCTGGCCAATCTCATCGGCACATCAGCTTTTGCCGCTGAAAAGCAGGTTTATATGAATGAGGCTGGTTGGGAAGTGTATCTCGACCGCGCTGCTTCAGACCCGAATGAGTATGTCTGCAAGATGACAACGACGGACGTTTTTAAGAAAGTGGGCTTGATTTACAATGTTGGCATGCGGATCGATAATGGACGCATTTCCCAGCATTCCACGATTGCACTGCACTTCAATCGTGTTGATGGGCGTATAGGGCGGGAATTGTCAGAACCGAGCCAAAGCCTGAATTTCAGCTTCCGAATGGGTAATGGGGATTACACCGCAACTTCTGCTGTCGCCAAGACCGTCAATTCGGAATCAGACCCCGTGGCAGCTGTGATTTACTCTGTTGACGAGCGTTTTAACGGCGACACCGTGGTCAATATGCGTTTTGCCGGACGTGGAACCGCTGAAGCTGAAATCCTTGAAATGGATAACGGCTCCCGTTTCACGGTATCGTTTGACACGAAAGACAGCATTTACCCTGCCAATGCGATGAACAAATGCGTCAATGAGTTGCGACAGACTGTAAGTGAAAGAAACGGACTGCAATAATTTCATCATTGTTAAACAGGGCCGCGGTCAGGAAACTGAAGGCAGGGACTTTTCTCGAGTTCCATATCAGCCCGAACTGTGGAGCAGCCGTTTCAAATCGGGACGCTGTCACAGATACTTCTGGATGCAGCCTGAGAATCTCTGCAATCATCCGACTTAAGTCTAATCTTCCTGTGAATATCACTATCTGTGGTTGACATTGCAGAGGAAATTGCACATTCGACACATATTACTGTGGTTGCAGTGTCGATTTCCTGCGTGCAGGAGGCGCATTCGAGGGGCGCTTCGACGAATCTGTAATCAATGCATTGGGAATTCAATCGAGTTCGATCTTCATGATCAGCGAAAACGGCTGTTCGGAATGATCTGCCGACCTGTAAGCGGGCCATGGTCGGTTGAATTGGGGATGTTATTGAAATGCAATTCGTAATTGGCAAGGTGCTGTCTGCTGCCGCTATCATCATTTGTGCAACGCACGTTGTATCCGCTCAGGCTCAGGAGGCGGCTCCTGCCCAACCTGAAACGCCCGCTGTTCAATCCACTAGGTTCGATGACTGGTATTATCGTTGTGCGGACGTAAAGGCTTCAGGTGGCAAATCGATTACGCAATGTGAGGTTGCGCAGATCGCGCAGGTCAGGCAGGGCGAACAGGACGTCAATGTGCTGACGCTGGCCATTGCAAAGACTGCGGCGGAAGCTGGCAAAAAATCTTCCAGCAATGATCTGCTGCTAACAGCACTTGTTCCGCTCAACGTGGTTTTGCCTGTCGGTCTGGGCCTCGCTGCCGATGGCAAAGACGTGGTGACGGTTCCCTATCGCAATTGCAATCAGGCAGGTTGCTGGGCACAACAGAAGCTTGATGGCAAGATGCTGTCTGCGCTGCAGAAAGGTTCTGCAGGGGAAGCAAGACTGCGTTTGATGAACGGCCAGAACATCAATCTCAAATTCTCATTGAAGGGGCTAAGCAAGGCTCTCGCAGAACTTCAAAAGCCAGCCAAAGCCTGATCGGGAGCAGAGAATGATCGGCAGCGCCATTGAAGAACAGTACAAAAGGGAACTGGAGGACGGAGCTCGATATCTTTTGGAAGAAAGACGCAATCCTAGGTTGCTAGAGGCGCTTCATCGAGCGGTTGGGCCGGTTGAAAGCGCTTATGTCTTAAGTGGTTACAAGCTTTCAGGCTACCACACCTGCAATTTGCTAGTGAATGGAACCACTGTTTGTCATGTAGAAATTACTAATAACCAAATTGAGACTTTCAATAAAATTAGTATATCCGAGTACAAAAAAGGGCTGAAGAAAAGGGGTCAGATTAAATTGCAGGTTGCGCTAGAACTCGCTGCCTTGAAGGGATCACGCTCTCCTGCATGATCAACTTACGACGCTACAAGGCCTTGATATGTCTAATGTTTTATATGATTTTTACCAATGGATGCCGGGACACGGCGAAAATTCTATGTCTGTTAACCATGAAGGTACAACTGTTGTCATTGGTGTACGATTTGATGGCATAGATGGTGGAGAGGAAACGAGAATCCTAAAATTTAGTGGAGTTTCTTACTGCGCTGCAGGTGCATTTCCTGGGCTGTCTGCGGTCGGCAGCTATGATATCGGCGATTTAAGTCCGGCTGCGTCCTTGAGGCATACCGCTCCGACTTAGCGGCGCAATAGGCGGAGTATTGGTTAAAGAACACTCAGCGAAAGCGCACATGCAAGCATTTCGTTATGTTTTGGGATGCAGAAAATATCGCAATTCATGTTATTGCGGAATCTACCGAAATGATTTAAATAAACTTCGGTTCAACCTTGCTTGCGAGCCAAACGCCGTTATCAGCTTGGAAGAATAGATGACCTTGGTTCGCATAATTCTCGCAAGAATCACCAGAACAATCGGCTCCCCGTGTCTTTGGCCCACTTTACAATATAACTGAGAAATTTGCTTATCGAAGTGAGGGATTGTGTCAGTGACTGCTTCTCTGCTTCCTTTCAATGGGGCAGAAAGCCGAATAACTGCGCAATAATTACCATGTTGATGATGCGAGTGTCGTTGACCTGACAGCTGAATTTGAAGAGCAACATCCCGGACGTGGAAATGGGCGAGTGGTCTGGAAATAATTGTTGCAAGAAAGGCGAGATTTTGAGAGTGGCGGGACAAATGAAAAATCTGAAAAGAAGCAGACAGTCTAAGAATATAGTACTTTCTCTCGGCATAGCTTTAACGGCACTGGCGGGTTGCAACACGAACGGCGTACATCTTTACGACTTGGGACTAGAGAAGAAACTGCAAACTGAGTGGACTGGTACGCCGATACGTTCATTTGAAAAGAGATTTGGAGCGCCCAGCTCAGCGACTGTAAATGGCGACGTTACAACGATGACGTGGACTACTTCAAAGACGCATTGGATACCCTCGCAGCTTTACTACAAGCCGATGGGGCCGACCGTTTCCATGCGGGTATATGAACCGGCGCATTACGGAGTAGCGACGTGTACGCTTGCTGTTTCAAACGCCAATGGGACCATTAGTGGAATCAAGATTCTCAGTGATGGACGTGTCGACAACGTCTCGCTCTGCCGATCTTCGTTTAGCCGGTAAGAAATTCCACTACGCTCTGTTGCAAACATTTGTTCAGCACGGAGCGCAGCTATCTGCAGGGCGCAATTTTGCTGTGAGCGCTCTGACTTGTTGATTCCCTGAAGCGCAGTTTTTTGTTTGTCCGCTTGCTTCCATAAGCAGCGATTGATTATTCGAAGTCTATATGTAGTCCGGTTTTTAAGGCGACGTCTCGAGCATGCTGACGGATTATTTCTAGCGGAACAGGTATTAGTTGTGCAATTTCACTTACTTTCATCCCCGGCTTTTCTTGTGCGAGCTCTTCGATAGTTATTGGGATTTCAATCGATACCTCTGGTTGGAAATATCTCACAGAAGCCCCTAAGCTGACCGCCATGGATAAAAGCTCGTGATATGTGTTGAGACTTGGCGGGGTATCCCAGCTGCGAAACAGTATCCAAACGTCATAGATTCTTGCTTCTTCTGCTAGCCACCACTCAGTGTGACATGTCTTGCAACGAAAACGGTGCAGCCAGAACATATGACGGACTCCGCGCACCAAATGTTCAAAACCTTCAAGGGAAATACCGCCCATCGTGAGAAGATGCTTGTTTGAAAGCGTGTGGCATGAACATGCAGCGGGCACTGGAAGCTCCTTCTTCAGGCGATGGCGAAACTCGTTCACCTGTTTTGTGTCCGCGAAGTTTATTGAAATAGCTTCCAGAAAGCAGTCGGAACCGAGCGTGCTTTCAACTTCGTCGTGTGTATAAATCCAGTGCTCGAAGTTGCTAGCCTCCAAGTCACCACGCACAAATGTCCACAAAATTTCCAATGCGTCAGAATTTTTAGCCATGCAGTTCAACTCCTGTCATTCAACGTGCATGCAGTTATGTGTTTCCCTAACTATCACCGAGGAAGGTCAAGATTGAGTCGTCTTTGATTGCGGCAGTCTTTCTACAATCTTCTCCGCGTACGAGGCTATTTCTGGAGCAAGAGACAGCTTTTCTGTTATTTCAGAGCAAAGTTCAGCGAGCTGTTCGCCGGTAAAAATCTGATTCATTTCGCGGATCGTTACCGATTGTTTCTTTATTGCTGCTTCCAAGCATTCTTTCTTGAGGTCACTCAATTGGGATTTTATCTGCTCAATCTGCATGCCGTCGATTCTGCAATTATATCGCAGTAAAAACGACGCCATATGAATTGGGGAGAAATCAAATGCATCACGACCACAGCAAGCTGCCTCGCAGACTGTTTCGCAGTGTTTGATGAGGCCAAGCAACGGATAATCCAGTTCCATCTGCAACGTTCTCGCTGTTTACTCGGGGTTTTTGCCTGCATTCCGCAATTTAGAAAGCGTTGAACGGCTACAGCCGGTTGCAGCAATTATACTATTCCAGCTCTGACCGCTCTCCAGCATTTTTAGAAGTGCTGCATTCCGTGACTTGTTTTCTGGCCTGCCTTTATATTTTCCATCGGCTTTGGCTTTGGCTATTCCCTGTTTCTGTCGCCGCCTCCTGTCATCGCAATCTTTCCGGGCAATGGCAGCGATCATATCGAGAAGCATGCTATTAATCGCCTCAAACATCCGAAGTGTAAATTCATCCGTATTATCGGAAGCCATTGTCCATGACGTTGGAAGATCAAGCGCCACAACCCGGATTTGTTTTATTCTAATTTCCGCCTTCAATTTTTCCCAGTCGGCAGCGTTCAAACGGCTCAACCGGTCCACTTGCTCAATTAAGAGTACATCGCCGGGTTGGCTGTCCGAAAGAAGCCGGAACAACTCAGGGCGATCCAGTGAAGCGCCACTTTCGTTTTCGACATAGAAGGCAGCGATCTTCAAACCACGCTCTTTGGCAAATGCAATCAGATCGTCTTTCGCCCGATTGGCATTTTGCTCCTTTGTAGAAGCTCGCAGATAGGCACGTAAAAACATAGAACCACTCAAAAGTTCGTTTTAAGTAGTTCGTTTATATTCAGTTCGTTTTGACTTGTAAATCGAATTTATCGAACCAGCGCAAAGCCAGTTCGATAGAGGTATAGCCGCATCGCATCACGCGGGCGTAATTCATAGAGACCTAAAGCCGAGCAATGTTATGGTTAACTCTGGTGTTAACCTCGAGGATTTAAAAATAACAGATTTCGGTATAGCTACGTTAACTGAAGAGATTTTTGAATCCATAATGAAGGAAGGCGGGGATATTACAAATTCGGCTTCTGGAACTATTAGGGGCGCCATTCCTTTCATGGCTCCAGAAGTTATGTTCTGGAAAGAAGGCGACAAGATCGATAGCAAGGCCGATATTTGGTCACTTGGCGCGATGATGTACCGGTTGTTGACAGGCGAATACCCGTTTGGAGTTTTTCTTGACGCTGCAGCGAATGTGAAAAATAAAGTAAAACATACGTGGCCTGCATTCATGACATCTAATTCACAGTTCGCTGCTCTTTCTAGGGAATTGCAAAACTTAGTGGATAGATGTCTTGATTACGTACCTCATAAGCGCCCGAGTGCTGACGACTTAGTCAAGGAATGTTCTGAGCTTTGCTATATAAACGTTGAGCGGGACGAAGCAGTAGTTTCTAAAATTATTCAAAATGGGTACAGCGGGTTTGCAAGAGACAAGCACGGGGAAACATTCTTCAGTATGGAGAGCGTATACGGTATGCATAAGTCGGCTATAAGCACCAGTACAAAGATTTGTTATTCTCGCTTTCCGGGATTCCCAAGTCATAGAGGGCACCCAATTATTGTTATTAATTAAAATGGCTTGTTAATATTGAAAATCGCGCTTAAAAAGCGCGATTTTTTCTTACAGCCTTCTAATTTACTTTATGAAAACTGCACTTTCACTCCGTTCAAAACTTGATGGATTTTTTTGCGTCGATTTGCGTTCTTTTGCCATCGCGATGAGCAGAATAACGAGCAGCGGCCCGCAGAACCAATATTCAACAGCATTGATAATCAGGCTGAACTGCCCCCCATTTCGACCGGACAGTCGGCATAAGCAGAAAGGCTCAAGCACAGGCTTGGGTATAGGCTTATGTCTAACGAGTATCGACATGTCGAATTGCTGACAGGTGATGTCCGCCGTCGG
>Ga0180222_1001438_pt1 | contig 24594 bp, 18 predicted proteins | sample eDN5th37CKraftOP_FD_151336 | JGI IMG/M metagenome (GOLD analysis project Ga0180222, IMG submission 151336) | Enriched Organic Plus compost microbial communities from Emeryville, California, USA - eDNA 5th pass 37_C Kraft OP (version 2) (version 2) ...
GATGGACGACATTGCCGTGCCGGTCGCCGAATATCTGCACCTCGATATGGCGGGGCGAGAGGATATATTTCTCGATCAGCACATGCGCGTTGCCGAAGCTCGCGCTCGCCTCGCGCTGGCAGGAAGTGAGCGCATCGGCGAAGTCCTCGGCCTTCTCGACCAGCCGCATGCCCTTGCCACCGCCGCCCGCGACCGCCTTGATGAGGACGGGATAACCGATCTTCGCCGCTTCCTGAGCGAGGAAGGCAGGGTCTTGATTCTCGCCCATATAGCCGGGCGTTACCGGCACGCCCGCGTCGGACATCAACTGCTTGGCGGCATCCTTGAGGCCCATGGCGGTGATGCTCGCCGGGTCCGGCCCGACCCAGACCAGCCCGGCGTCCAGCACGGCCTGCGCGAACTCGGCATTTTCGGAGAGAAAGCCATAGCCGGGATGGATCGCCTCCGCGCCTGTCGCCTTCGCGGCGGCGATAATCTTTTCCCCGACCAGATAGGAGTCGCGCGCGGGCGACGGCCCGATATGCACCGCCTCGTCGGCCGAGCGGACGTGCAGCGCATCGGCGTCGGCATCCGAATAGACCGCGACCGTGCGAACACCGAGCCGCCGCGCGGTGCGGATGATCCGGCAGGCGATCTCGCCGCGATTGGCGATGAGCAGGGATTGGATCATATGCTATTCCTCCCCGATCCGTCATGCTGAACTTGTTTCAGCATCCATTTGGCGGCAGGCTCAAAGCCCTCATGGAAAAGCAGCCCTGCGTCTATATCCTCAGCAGCAAGCCTTATGGGACGCTCTATATCGGCGTGACGTCCGACCTGATTTCCCGCCTGCATCAGCATCGGAGCAATGGCCTTCCCGGCTTCACCGCGCGCCATGCGGTGCATCTTCTGGTCCGGTTCGAGATGTTCGGCGACATGGAACGGGCGATCCTGCGGGAAAAGCAGCTGAAGCGCTGGCATCGTCAGTGGAAGATCAACCTGATCGAGAGCGACAACCCGCATTGGGCGGACCTCGCGCCCTCGCTGGGGCTTCATCCCCTGCGGCCCGATGGATGCTGAAACAAGTTCAGCATGACGATAAGGGATAGCCATCTCGCCCCTCACATCCTGAACACACCGAACTGCGCCCGGTCCGGCACCGGCGCGTTCAGCGTCGCGGCGAAGGCGAGGCCCAGCACGTCGCGGGTCTGCGCCGGGTCGATGATGCCGTCGTCCCAGAGACGCGCGGTCGCATAATAGGGGTTGCCCTCATCCTCATATTTCCTGCGGATCGGCGCCTTGAACGCCTCGGCTTCCTCCGCCGTCCACGTCGCCGCGTCGCGATGGACGGTCGCCAGCACGCTCGCCGCCTGCTCGCCGCCCATCACGCTGATCCGCGCATTGGGCCAGCTGAAGAGGAAACGCGGCTGATAGGCCCGGCCGCACATGCCGTAATTGCCCGCGCCGAAGCTGCCGCCGATCAGCACCGTCACCTTCGGCACCTGCGCGGTCGCCACCGCCGTCACCAGCTTCGCGCCATGCTTGGCGATGCCCTCCGCCTCATATTTGCCGCCGACCATGAAGCCGGAGATATTCTGAAGGAACAGCAGCGGAATGCGCCGTTGACAGGCCAGCTCGATGAAATGCGCGCCCTTGACCGCGCTTTCGCTGAACAGCACGCCGTTATTGGCGAGGATCGCCACCGGCATGCCCCAGATATGCGCGAAGCCGCACACCAGCGTCGTGCCGTAGAGCGCCTTGAACTCGTGAAACTCGCTGCCGTCGACGATGCGCGCGATCACCTCGCGCACGTCATAGGGCGCGCGCACGTCCTGCGGGATGATGCCATACAGCTCTTCGGACGCGAACTTCGGCGCCCGCGCGTCGCACAGATCGACGTCCGGCGCGCGATCCTGTTGCAGCGTAGAGACGATGTCGCGCACGATGCTGAGCGCATGGTCGTCATCCTCGGCAACGTGGTCGACCACGCCGGACTTGCGCCCATGCAGGTCGCCGCCGCCCAGATCCTCGGCGCTGATCACCTCTCCGGTCGCCGCCTGCACCAGCGGCGGCCCCGCAAGGAAGATCGTGCCCTGATTGCGGACGATCACCGTCTCGTCGGACATGGCGGGCACATAGGCGCCGCCCGCGGTGCAGCTTCCCATCACGCAGGCGATCTGCGGAATACCGCGCGCCGACAGGTTCGCCTGATTGTAGAAGATGCGCCCGAAATGCTCCCTGTCCGGGAACACCTCCGCCTGATTGGGCAGGTTCGCGCCGCCGCTGTCGACCAGATAGACGCAGGGCAGCCGGTTCTCCAGCGCGATCTCCTGCGCGCGCAGATGCTTCTTGACGCTGAGCGGATAATAGGTGCCGCCCTTCACCGTCGCGTCGTTGCAGGCGATCATCACCTGCCGCCCCGACACCCGACCGATGCCGGCGATGATCCCCGCGCCCGGCACCTCGTCATGATAGAGGCCGCCCGCCGCAAGCTGGCCGATCTCGAGAAAGGGCGAGCCGGGGTCGAGCAGCCGCTCCACCCGCTCGCGGGGCAGCAGCTTGCCGCGCGCGACATGCCTCTCCCGCGCGCGTTCCGGGCCGCCTCGCGCGGCGATGGCGACCTTTTCGCGCAGTTCCTGCGCCAGCGCGCGATTATGCGCGGCATTGGCGCGAAAGCCATCGCTGTCGGGCGAGAGCCTGGTGTCGAGAACAGGCGCGCTCATGCCCCGATCAACTCCCGGCCGATCAGCATGCGGCGAATCTCGTTGGTGCCCGCGCCGATATCCAGCAGCTTGGCGTCGCGCATGTAACGCTCGACCGGCCAGTCTTTCGTGTAACCCGCCCCGCCCAGCGCCTGCACCGCCTCCAGCGCGACCTTCATCGCATTCTCGCTGGCGAGCAGGATCGCGCCCGCCGCGTCGAAGCGCGTCGTCCTGCCTGCGTCGCAGGCCCGCGCCACCGCATAGACATAGGCCCGCGCGCTGTTCAATGCGACATACATGTCCGCGATCTTCGCCTGCATCAGCTGGAACGCGCCGATCGGCTTGCCGAACTGCCTGCGCTCCCGCACATAGGGCAGCACCACGTCGAGGCACGCCTGCATGATGCCGAGCTGGATGCCCGCCAGCACGGTGCGCTCATAATCGAGGCCCGACATCAGCACGCCGACGCCGCCGTTCAGCGGGCCCATGATATTCTCCTCCGGCACCTCGCACTCCTCGAACACCAGTTCGGCCGTGGGGGAACCGCGCATGCCGACCTTCGCGATCTTCTGCCCGATCGAAAAGCCCTTCATGCCCTTTTCGATCAGGAAGGTGGTGATGCCCCTGGAGCCTTCCCCGGTCCTGGCGTAGACCACCAGCGTGTCGGCATAGGCTGCATTGGTGATCCAGAACTTGGTGCCGTTGAGGATATAGCGGTCGCCCTTCTTCTCCGCCTTCAGCTTCATCGACACCACGTCCGATCCCGCGCCCGCCTCCGACATCGCGAGGCTGCCGACATGCTCGCCGGAGATGAGCCTGGGCAGATAGCGCGCCTTCTGCTCCTCGCTGCCCCAGCGGCGGATCTGGTTGACGCAGAGATTGGAGTGCGCGCCATAGGAAAGACCTATGGAGGCCGACGCCCGCGCCACCTCCTCCTGCGCCACCACATGCTCCAGATAGCCGAGGCCGAGGCCGCCATAGCCCTCCTCCACGGTGATGCCGTGCAGGCCGAGCGCGCCCATGGCCGGCCACAGCTCCTCGCGCGGGAACCAGTCCTTCTCGTCGATCTTCGCGGCCAGCGGCGCGATCCTGTCCTGCGAAAAGCGGGCCGCGCTCTCCCGGATCATGTCGGCATTGTCGCCCAGCGCGAAATCGAAATCGGTCATGGGACTTCCTCTCCTTCACCGCGAACGGTATCACCGCCCGCAAAGGATAGAAAATTGAACTTATATGGAAACCCTCTATAGAGCGCCTATGATCCATAGATATCCGCGCCCGCCGGCCTGTATCGAGGACGCGGGATGATCCAGCCGCAGCATGGCCGCAAGCAGGGGATATTCGCCCCCCTTGGCGTTCCGACCTTCCGCAACATCTGGCTGGCCAGCCTGATTTCCAACACCGGCGCGCTCATACAGGGGGTCGGATCGGCCTGGGTGATGGCGGAAATCTCGACGGCGGACAAGGTGGCGATGGTGCAGACCGCGACCTTCCTGCCGATGGCGCTGCTGGCGGTTCCGGCGGGCGCCATCGCCGACATGTACAATCGCCGCAAGTCGCAGATCGCCTCGCTCGCCATCGCGGTGGCGGGCGCGCTGGCGCTGGCGATCTTTTCGCTGATCGGCTGGATCACGCCGTGGGTGTTGCTGGGGCTGTGCTTCTTCATCGGCTGCGGCATGGCGGTGTTCGGCCCTTCCTGGCAGTCCTCCGTCGGGGAGCAGGTTCCCCCGCCGCTGCTGCCGCAGGCGGTGGCGCTCAACGGCATCAGCTACAATGTCGCGCGCAGCTTCGGCCCGGCGGTCGGCGGCATGATCGTCGCCTTCGCGGGTGCGGCGGCCGCCTTCGCCGTCAATTTCCTCTGCTATTTCCCGATGCTCCTGGCGTTGCTGGCGTGGCGGCGCATGCCCCTGCCCACCCGCCTGCCGCCCGAACGGCTGGGCCGGGCGATGATGTCGGGCCTGCGCTACATCGTCCATATGCAGCCGGTGCGCACGGCGATCGCCCGCTCGCTCGTCACCGGCATGCTGGGATCCTCGCTGCTCTCGCTGATGCCGCTGGTGGCGCGGCACATGCTGGGCGGCACCGCGCAGATATTCGGCATATTGCTGGGCTTTTTCGGCCTCGGCGCGGTCGCGGCCATCTTCATTCTGGAGCGGGTGCGGCGGTTCGGCAACGAAAAGGTGGTGAAGGGGTGCAGCATCGCGCTCGCCGCCAGCGTCGCCTGCCTCGCGCTCAGCCACAGCCTGATCCTCAGCTCCGCCGTGCTGCTGGTCGCGGGCGCGGCGTGGATGATCCAGGTGACGACGGTCAACATCGCGGTGCAGCTGTTCGTGCCGCGCTGGGTGACGGGCCGCGCGATCGCGGCGCTGAACGCCACCGTCGCGGGCGGCATCGCGCTGGGCAGCGTGATCTGGGGCGTCGTCGCGGAGCAGCACGGCACCGCCGCCGCGCTGATGACGGCGGCCGCGCTGCTGCTCGTCTCGCCCGTCATCGGCCTGTTCCTGCCGATCGCCGACCGGGAAAGCGCCGCCCGGTCGCTGGACGAGCCGCTGGCCGACCCGGAGGTGAACATGGCGATCACCGGGCGCAGCGGCCCGATCATCATAGAGCTGGGCTATCGCGTGCCGTCGGCGCAGGCGCGGGATTTCTACGACCTGATGCGCCGGATCCAGCGCATCCGCGCGCGCAACGGCGCCTATGACTGGTCGCTGAGCCGCAACATCAACGACCCCGACCGCTGGGTGGAGCGCTATCGCTGCCCGACCTGGCACGATTATCTGCGCCAGCGCAACCGCGTCACCGAAGAGGAAATGGCGGTGCAGCAAAAGGCACGGGATTTTCTGACCGGCGGCGAGGACATCCGGGTCGAGCGCTGGCTGGAGCGCCCCTTCGGATCGGTCCGCTGGCGCGCGGAATCGCCCGACCGGGGCGGATACGACATTTCCGCGCCGGGGAACTGAAGGCCCCCCTACCCCGCAGCAGCCCGCCGCCCCGCGCGGCGGCCGAAATAGGTGCAGTCGGCAAGGCTCATGCCGGAGCTGTAGCCATGGCCCCAGGCGGGCAGGCCCGATGTGGTGCGCCCCGCCGCGAACAGCCCCGCGACCGGCTCCCCCGCGCGGTCCAGCACCTCGCCGTCCACCGATGTGCGCAGGCCGCCCAGCGTGAAGAAGCTGAAAAAGCTGTCGCGGAAATGCATCTCCAGCGCGACGAACGGCCCCTGATCCAGCGGAGTGAGGATCGGCGGGCGCTTGCCGAACAGCGGGTCGGCCCCCTCCCGCGCATGGGCGTTGTAGAAGGCCATGGTTGCGGAAAGCGTGCCGGGCGCCATCTCCAGCTCGGCCTCCACCTCCTCCCATGTGTCGCCGGTGCCCGCGATGCCCATGCCCGCCAGGTCCAGCGGCTGAGAGAAATGCGCATTGTCGAGCAGCAGGAACACCCGCTCGCCCAGCTGGTCGACGGCGAAGCGGCTCACCCGGCCATGATAGCAATCCTCGTTGATGAAACGCTGGCCCGCCCGGTTGACCAGCACGCCACAGGCTTGCGGTTCCGGCATGGTCCAGGGGCAGGTGGTGAAGAACTGCTCCATATGGATGGCGTCGCCGCCCGCGCCCATGCCCATCTCTATGCCCGACCCGTCGTCCTGATCGCCGATCGGGCTGCTGAGGCGCAGCGTTTCCGGGCAATAGCGGCGGCGCATCGCCTCGTTCATCACGAAACCGCCGGTGCACAGGACGACGCCGCGCTCGGCCCTGACGAAGCGGTTTTGATTGTCTATGCGCACGACGAGGCCGACGATGCGCTCCCTGTCGCGGACCAGCGCCACCGCGCGCGCATCGGTGACGACCTCGACGCCGAGCGCGCGCGCCCGCGCTTCGAGCAGATCGACCAGCGGCCGCCCGCCGCCCCAGCCCATATGCCGGATCACATGGCCGCGCGGCGCGGGCGGCGCGATGTCGCAAAAGGGCGCGGCGGCCTCGCTGCCCGACCAGATCAGCGTCGAATCGTCGGTCGGCTCGATATGCTTGCCGGGCAGGTAATTGCCGCGATAGGGGATGCCCTGCGCCTTCAGCCATTCATAATGGGCAAGCGACTCCCGCGCGTAGAGATCGCATTTCGCCTCGTCCGCGCAGGGGCCGCCCGCCGCCTTGAGATAGGCGGCCAGCGCCTCGCTGCTGTCCTCGAACCCGGCGGCGCGCTGGGCGTCGGTGCCGCCGCCGATATAGATTTCGCCGCCCGACAGCGCGGAGGCGCCGCCGCTGCCCGATCCCCGCTCGAACAGCATCACCCGCGCGCCCGTCTCCGCCGCCTCGATCGCCGCGCAGGCCCCCGCCGCGCCGAAGCCGACAACCGCGACATCGGTGCGGAAATCCCACGCGGCCACCGCACTGGCCGGATAGGGCGTGTGGAGCGAAATGTCGGTCACGGGTGATCCTCTTTTCTGAAATACGTTATATGGATGATATTATTATACGCGATCATGCGATATTCCATATTATATTTATGCCATTGCGTATTTTTTAATGCGCGTCACCCCAGCGAAGGCTGAGGTCGCAGGCCATGCCGCGCGCCGCCGTCCGAGATGCCAACCTGCGCTGGCATGACGGAAAGAATCTTTCCCACCGTTGGGGCTGAGCTTGTCGAAGGACTCAGGGCGAACGGAGGTTTTTACCCGCCCCAAGCCGGATAGTCGCAATAGCCCCGCCGGTCGTCGCCCTGTCCGGTGTAGAAGGTCGTGCGGTCCGCTTTCGCCAGCGGCACGCCATTACGGAAACGCTCGACCAGATCGGGGTTGGCGATGAAGGCATGGCCGAAGGACACCGCGTCGGCCCTCCCCTCCGCCAGCAGCGCGCGCGCCTTGTCCGGCGTCAGGCCGTTATTCTCGATCACCGGCCCGCTCCAGTTGGCGCGGACCAGGTCGAGCGCGTCGAAACCGTCGTTGGGAATATGGATCAGATGCGCATAGGCCAGCCCCAGCCTGTCCACCGCCCGCAGCAGCGCGGCGTGGGTTTCCGCCGGGTCGGCATCGGCCATGCCGTTGAAGGCGACGCCGGGGCAGATGCGCAGGCCCACCCGGTCCGCCCCGATCGCGGCGGCGAGCGCCTCCAGCGTCTCGACCGCGAAGCGGATGCGGTTTTCGACCGGCCCGCCATAGCGATCGGTGCGGAGATTGCTGTTGGAGGACAGGAACTGCATCGGCAGATAGCCGCTCGCGCAATGCAGCTCCACCCCGTCCAGCCCCGCGCGCCGGGCGTTGCGGGCGGCGGTCGCATACTCCTCTATCACCCCGGCGATCTCCCCGGTTGCGAGCGCGCGCGGCATCTCCGGCGGCTGCGGCACGCCGTCGGGGCCGGGAATGAGGTCGGGGCAGGCGATGGCCGAGGGCGCGACCGTCTCGGCATCCGCCGCCTTGTTGGCGCGCACGGCCGCGCGGCCGACATGCATCAGCTGCATCACGATCCTCCCGCCTTCGCCATGCACGGCGTCGGCGACCCTGCGCCAGCCATCGACCTGCGCCTCGCTGTGGATGCCGGGGGTGCGCCAATAGCCCTTGCCCGCGGGCGAGGGCTGCGTGCCCTCGGTGACGATCAGCCCTGCCCCGGCGCGCTGGCGATAATAGTCCACCATCACGGGCGTCGGCTCGTCCCGCGGCCCGGCGCGGTCGCGGGTCATCGGCGCCATGACGATGCGGTTGGCGAGGTCCAGCGCGCCCAGCCGCACCGGCGAGAAGATGTCGGCCATGGAAGCGCGCCTCAGCTGCGCACGCGCGGGCGCGGCAGGGGCGCGCCGCGCCGCATCGTCTCGATGAACTTTTCCAGCGGCGCGGGTGGCTCGACCGGCCCGTCATGCGGCCGACCCTGCCGCGCCCAATAGCTTTTCCAGCTGGGGAACAGGTCGTGAAAGCTGCCATGATAGGGCGGCACCCCCGGCCAGCGCATCTTGCGATCGCCGACGGGCGGCTTGTTGAGGTCGCTCGCATACCAGTAGAGCGGCAGGCGGCGGCGGAAATACCAGCGCCCGCCGATCCGCTCATACTGGTCGAAATACATCATCTGCATGACCACCCATTCCGGCCCGGCCTCATGCTCGTTCTTCGAATAGACGACGCCCTGCGCATGGTCGGGATCGTCGAAATCGATGATGTGGCCGCCGATATGGTGGGACGTGCCGTCGAACTGCATCGAATGCGTCTCGTCGAACCAGTCGCGCAGCGCCTTGCGCCCCTGCCTGCCGCCGCCGACGCGCACGTCCTCCGGGAACAGGTTCACCCAGGCGTCGGAATCGCGCATGTCCAGCGCCAGCGCATATTTGGCGGGCAGCTGGCGGATCGCGTCCAGCGATTCCAGCCGGTCGATCCGCGCGAGCAGGCTTTCGGTGTCGCCCATCCTCTTCCCTCGTCCCTTCGGTTGCCCTTCCTCTTTTCTCCATTGGCGGCGGGCGCGAAATGGTGGAATAGATCAAAAATGATGACAAAAGAGATCATGTCCGCCAGGCAACTGTCCCGCCCGGTACCCGGCCGCGCCTCCGCGACGGTGGCGCGCGACCTGCTGCGCCTGGCCGGCGCCCATGGCGGCGACGGCCCCGCGCTGCTGCGGCAGGCGGGCCTCGCGCATCTCTCCGCCGCGCTGCTGGCGCCGCGCGGGCAGGCCCCGGCGCTCTCGCATGAGGAATTCGCCCGGCTCTACGCCCATTGCACCTGGGCGCTCGACGAGATCGCCGCGCGGCAGGAGGGGCGCGAGCCGCTGACCAAGGCGGGCATCGACATGCTGTGCCATTGCGTCATCACCTGCCGCACGCTGCGCGACGCGATAGCGCGCGCCGACCGCTTTTCCGCGCTCATCGGCCCGCGCGCCGGCCGGCTGATCCTGTCGGAGGAGGGAGAGGTGGCGCGGCTGGAGATGGTCACCGAGCGCACGGTGCGCAACGCCTGCGCCTATCTTTCCGACCTCACCGGCCTTTCCACCTATCACCGGCTGTTCGGCTGGCTGATCGGCGAGGACATTCCGCTGGCCGAGGCGGCGATGCGCTATCCGCCGTTGCTGCCCAAGCGGACGATCTTCTACCTGATGCCGCACCCGATCGCCCATGGCGCGGCCGGGAACAGCCTGGGCTTTCCCGCCGCCTGCCTCGACCGGCCGGTGATCCGCACCCCGCAGGAACTGGACGCATTGCTCCGCCATTTCCCGTTCGACCTCGCCTTGCCTCAGTCGAAGGACACCCCGCTGTCCGGGCGCATCTCGCGCCTGTTCGCCGCCATGCTGGCGAGCGGAGAGGCGCCCGCGACGGCGGCGCGGCTGGCGCGGTCGTTCAGCATCAGCGAGGCGACGCTCAAGCGGCGGCTGGCGGCCGAAGGCACGTCGCTGGTACGGCTGCGCACGCAGGCGCGGCGGGACATCGCCGCCCGGCTGCTTGCCGACCCGCGCGTGCCCGTCGCGGAGATCGCCCGCTACACCCATTTCAGCGACGCCACCGCCTTCCGCCGCGCCTTCCGCCAATGGACGGGCCGGTCGCCGACCGCATGGCGCGCCGCGATCCGGGCGGAGCCTCTTCCTCCGATAAAATCCGCGCTCGCCGGAACCAATCCACCGAACGCGGGTTAAACAGCGAATCCGCGGATGCCGCTAAAGGGGGTGGCGGCATCGACTCTCCCCTGCAAACCCCGAAGAGAAGTGATGAATGTCACCAATTCGCGGTGCGGCGCTCAACCTGCTGCTCTATTTCGCACTGACCTGCCTGCTCCTGCTCACCTTTGCGGCCGACCTCTATTACCCGCTCGGCACGGCGGTGTGGGTGGTCTATCTCGTGCCCACGGTGCTGGCCTATCTCGCGCCGCACATGGTCGCGCCGGTGGCCTTCGCGATCGCAGCGTCGATCCTGACCGCCATCGGCTATAATTACGCGCCCGCCGGCATCGAGCCGGAGATCGCGCTGATGAACCGGTCGCTGGCGATGCTCGCCAATCTGGTGCTGGCGTGCATCGGCGTCCTCTTCATCCGCTATCGCAACGCCGCGCGCGAGGAGCAATGGCTGCGCGACGGCGAGATCGCGCTTGCGGCGGCGGTGAGCGGCGACCTGACGCCGGAGGAGGTCGCACACCGGGCGCTGGCCTTTCTGGTGCAGCGGCTGGGCGCGCGGGCGGGCGCGATCTTCGCGCGCGAGGAGGACGGCTTCCCGCTGCTGTCGGCCTATGGCGTGCCCGAAGGCGCGATCGCCCGGCGGCTGGCGGCCGATGACGGCCTGATCGGCCAGGCCGCCCGCGACCGGCGCGGTTTCGTCATCACCGACGTGCCGGACGGCTATCTGACGTTCGGCTCCGCGCTGGGCCGCGCCAAACCGAGGCAGGTGCTGATCGCCACCGGGACGGCGGACGGCGAGGTCAATTCGGTGTTCGAGCTGGGCTTCCTGGCGGAACCGGGCGCGCGGTTGAAGCAGGCGCCGCTGTTCATGGACCGCATCGGCGCGATGCTCGGAACGGCGCTGCGCTCGGCCCGCTATCGCGACCGGCTCCAGCTGCTGCTCACCGAGACGCAGCAGCAGGCCGAGGAATTGCAGGTGCAGAGCGAGGAACTGCGCGCCAGCAACGACGAGCTGGAAACCCAGACGCAGAATCTGTTGCAGGCGCAGGCGAAGCTGGAAAGCCAGCAGGCCGAATTGCAGCAGATCAACGTCCAGCTGGAGGAGCAGACCCGGTCGCTGGAAATGCAGCGCGACGAGCTGAGCCGCACGCAGGGCGCGCTCCGGCGGCAGGCGGGGGAGCTGGAGCAGGCCAGCCGCTACAAGTCGGAATTCCTCGCCAATATGAGCCATGAGCTGCGCACGCCGCTCAACTCGCTGCTGATCATGGCACGGCTGCTGGCGGACAATCGCCGGGGCAATCTGGACGAGGAGCAGATCCGCTTCGCCGAGACGATCGAGACGGCGGGCAACGACCTGCTGGTCCTCATCAACGACGTGCTCGACATATCGAAGATCGAGGCGGGCCAGCTGGAGATCGACGCCCGGCCGGTGCCGATCCGCCCGCTGGCCGACAAGCTGCTGCGCGGCTTCGGCCCGATGGCGCAAGCCAGGGGCCTGCGCCTGCGCATCGACCAGGCGGACGGCCTGCCGCCGTCGATCGAGACCGATCCGGTGCGGCTGGAGCAGATATTGAAGAACTTCCTCTCCAACGCGATCAAGTTCACCGAACAGGGCGAGGTCTGCCTGCGGGTGGCGTCGGCGGACGATCATGTCGCCTTCACCGTGCGCGATACCGGGCCGGGCATCGCGCCGGAGCATCATGGGGCGATCTTCGAGGCGTTCCGGCAGGCGGACGGCAGCATCAGCCGCAAATATGGCGGGACCGGCCTCGGACTTTCGATATCGCGCGACCTCGCCCATCTGCTGGGCGGCGGCATCACCCTCGAAAGCGGGCTCGGCGAAGGCAGCGCCTTCACCCTGCGCCTGCCGCTGGCGTTCAGCGGCGGGGAAGCACCATCCGCCCGCCATGACGCACGAGGGACCGGGGGCGAGGCCGCCATCGCCGCCATCTCCCCGCCCGCGGCCGAGGCGGAACCGCGCGCGCCCTTCATGGACGACGACCGGGAAACGCTGTCCGGCGACGTGCGGACCATCCTCATCGTCGAGGACGATCCCGCCTTCGCCGCCATCCTGCGCGATCTGGTGCATGAACTGGGCTTCCAGTGCCTGATCGCGGGCACCGCCGACGAAGGCGCGCTGATGGCGCGGCAATATCTGCCGCAGGCGGTGATCCTCGACCTGCGCCTGCCCGACCATTCCGGCCTGTCCGTGCTCGACCGCATCAAGCGCGACATGCGCACGCGGCACATCCCGGTGCATGTGGTGTCGGTAGAGGATGCGGCGCAGGCGGCGCTTTCCGGCGGGGCGGTGGGCTATCTGCTGAAGCCCGTCGCGCGCAGCGCGCTGGTCGAGATGCTCGAAGGGCTGGAATCGCGGATGGAGCGCCGCCTGCGCCGCGTGCTGGTGGTCGAGGATGACGAGCAGCAGGCGACCAGCATGCGGCATCTGCTGGCCTCGCGCGATGTGGAGACGGTGGAGGTGCGGACCGCCGCCGCCTGCCTCGAAAAGCTGGGCGGCGGGACGTTCGACTGCATGGTGCTCGACCTCAACCTGCCGGACATGCCGGGGCTCGACCTGCTGGAGCGGCTGAGCACCGACGACCAGACCGGCTTCCCGCCCGTCATCGTCTATACCGGCCGCGACCTTTCCGCCGAGGAGGAGTTGCGGCTGCGGCGCTATTCCAAATCCATCATCGTCAAGGGCGCCAAGTCGCCGGAGCGGCTGCTGGACGAGGTGACGCTGTTCCTCCACCAGGTCGTGTCCGAACTGCCCGAACCGCAGCGCAGGATGCTGGCCGAGGCGCTGGGGCGCGACGCCGCGTTGGAAGGGCGGACCGTGCTGCTGGTCGAGGACGATATCCGCAACATCTACGCGCTCACCAGCGTGTTCGAGCCGCACGGCGTAGCGGTGCGGATCGCCCGCAACGGGCGCGAGGCGCTCGACGAGCTGGACAAGGTGGCGCGGGGCGAGGCGAGCCCGGTCCATCTGGTGCTGATGGACGTGATGATGCCGGAGATGGACGGCCTCGCCGCGACGCGCGAGATACGGCGGCAGCATCGCTGGCGCGACCTGCCGATCATCGCGCTCACCGCCAAGGCGATGGAAAGCGACCAGCGCGCCTGCCTCGACGCCGGGGTCAACGACTATCTCGCCAAGCCGCTCGACATCACCAAATTGCTGTCGCTGGCGCGGGTGTGGATGTCGCGATGAGCAGCGAGGACCCCGCCGGGCACGAGATAGAGCTCGACCTGCTGCTGGAGGCGATCCGCAGGCGGCACCAATATGATTTCCGCAACTATTCGCGCGAATCGGTGCGCCGCCGCATGGAACGGGCGCAGGCGCATTTCGGCTGCGCTACCCTTGCGGAGCTTCAGCATATCGTGCTGCACGACCCCGCCAGCCTCGCGCCGCTGCTCGATTTCCTCACCATCCAGGTCAGCGAGATGTTCCGCGACCCGACCTATTTCGCCGCGCTGCGCAGCCGGGTCATCCCCTATCTGCGCACCTGGCCGTCGCTGAAGGTATGGATCGCGGGCTGCGCCAATGGCGAGGAATTCTATTCGCTCGCCATCCTGTTCCGCGAGGAAGGGCTGGAGGAGCGCACCGTCTTCTATTGCACCGACATCAACCCCGCCGCGCTCAACAAGGCGGAGGCGGGCATCTACGATCTCGACCGCATCGCCGGCTTCACCCGCAACCACCGCCTGTCGGGCGCGCCCTGCTCGCTTTCCGATTATTACACCGCCGGTTTCGGCGCGGCGCGCTTCGACCCCAGCCTGCGGCGGCGTGCGGTGTTCGCCCATCACAATCTGGTCAGCGACGAGGTGTTTTCCGAAGTGCATCTGGTATCCAGCCGCAACGTGCTCATCTATTTCGACCGCACCCTTCAGGACCGCGCGCTGGGGCTGTTCTCGCGCTCGCTCGCGCGGGGCGGCTTTCTGGGGCTGGGGTCGCGGGAAACGCTGCGCTTTTCCGAGCACAGGGAGGATTTCAGCGATTTCGTGCGCGAGGAGAAGATCTACCGGCGCACCATCCAGCCGGAACGGGAGGCGCGGCGTGCAGGTTGAACCCATCCACATCCTCGCGGTCGACGATATCGAGGAGAATCTGGTCGCGCTCGACGCCGCGCTGCGCCGGCCGGGGGTGGAGATCGTCCGCGCGCGCAGCGGGTTCGAGGCGCTGGAGCTGATGCTGCGGCAGGATTTCGCGCTGGCGCTGCTCGATGTGCAGATGCCGGAGATGGACGGCTTCGAGCTGGCCGAGCTGATGCGCGGCACCGAACGCACGCGCCATGTGCCGATCATCTTCCTCACCGCCGTCGCCACCGAGGAGAAGCGGCGCTTTCGCGGGTTCGAGGCGGGCGCGGTCGATTATCTGCTGAAGCCGCTCGACCTGACGATCCTCGCCAGCAAGGTGAACGTGTTCGTGGAGCTGGCGGCGCAGCGCAAGGAGCTGGCGCGCCAGCGCGACGAGATCGCGATGGCGCTCGGCCGGTTGCGCGCCCATGGCGACAATTCGCCGCTGGCGGTGCTGGAGCTGGACGCCGCGCTGCGCATCTGCACCTGGACCCAGGGTGGCGAGCGCATGTTCGGCTATCCCGAGGCCGCGATGATCGGCCTGTACCTCAGCGAAGCGCCCTTCCTGATCGCCGACGAGGCCGCGAGCTTCCTCACGCCGATGCAGGCGCTGCTGGACGGCGACGACCGGCGCACCGTGCAGGAGCACCGCTTCCGCCGCGCCGACGGCGAGGAGCGGCATGGCGAATGGCATTGCTCCGCGCTCGCCGGGCTGGGCCATTATCCGCGCAGCCTGATGATCCAGGTGCAGGACGTGACCGAGCGCAAGCGGGCGGAGGAAACGCGGCGGCTGCTGATCGGGGAGCTGAACCACCGGGTCAAGAACACGCTGGCGACCGTGCAGGCGATCGCCGCGCAGGGCCTGCGCCATGCCGCATCCCCGGCCGATTTCCAGCACACCTTCACCGGGCGGTTGCAGGCGCTGGCGCGGGCCCATTCGCTGCTCAGCTCCGCGGTGTGGGAAAGCGCCGGGCTGCGCCACCTGATCGAGCAGCAACTGGCGATCGGCGCGATCGCGCGCGAGCGGCTGTCGCTCGACGGCCCCGACATCCGCCTCGCGCCGGAACCGGCGCTGCGCTTCGCGCTGGTGCTGCACGAGCTGGCGACCAACGCCCATAAATATGGCGCGCTGTCCAACGACACCGGCACGGTGGCGCTCAGCTGGTCGCTGGACGGCGGCTTCCTCTCGCTGCAATGGGTGGAACGGGGCGGGCCGCCAGTCGCCCCGCCCGAAAAGAGCGGCTTCGGCACGCAGCTGATCCGCAACAGCCTCTCGCCCGAAGGCGGGACGGCGTCGATCGACTTCCCCCCGGAAGGGATGCGGGCGTCGCTGACGATGGCCGTCGACGGGCGGGACGCGGAGGACGCGGAACAAACCCCGCCACCCCCCGCCGCCTCCGCCGCGCCGCCCGCCCCGCCCTCCGCCGATGCCGGCGCGATGAACGGCAGGCGCGTGCTGATCGTCGAGGACGAGCCGTTGGTGGCGATGGACATGATGTGCGCGATCGAGGATATCGGCGCCGAGCCGGTCGGCCCCGCCACCAGCTGCGCGCAGGCGCTGGAGATGATCGCGAGCGAGGGGCCGGAGTTCGTGCTGCTGGACGGCAATCTGAACGGCGAGCCGGTGGACAGCGTCGCGCGCGCGCTCGACGAGGCGAACATCCCCTTCGCCTTCGTCAGCGGCTATGACGCCGAGCATCTGCCCAGCGGCTTCGGCCATCGCCCCGTGCTCGGCAAGCCCTATGCCCAGTCCCAGCTGGAGGAGCTGCTGCACCGGCTGGCCGCGGGAAGCAGGCCGGGTGTGGACGCCTGATCTTATTCCAGCCCGAACAGCTTGCCCCGGACCGACTGCAAATGGCTGCGCATCGCCCGTTCGGCGGCCTGCGGATCATGGTTGCGGATCGCGTCGATGATCAGCGCATGCTCGGAATCGGTATCCTCCTTCGGGCCGGGCTCCGCCCCGAACACCTGCTCGATCCGGCGGTCCAGCGTGTGCTTCATCTGCGCGCGCAGCGTGTCGTAGAGCGTCAGCAGCAGCACATTGTGCGTCGCCTGGGCGATGATCCGGTGCAGCCGCTCGTCCAGATGCTTCCATTGCAGCATGGTCGTGCAGGAATCCCGGTCGGCCAAGCAGGCGTCCATCGCCCGGATGTCGTCCGTCGTCGCGTGGATCGCCGCCAGCGCCGCCAGCTGCGGTTCGAGGACCGAGCGCGCCTGAAGGATGTTGTCGACGCTGAACGCGGAGGAAATCGGGGAATCCTCGACCGCAAGCTGGCGCGGCCCGATGAAGGTGCCCTTGCCCACATGGCGCCAGATCAGGCCCTCTTTCTCCAGCTTCTTGAGCAGCGTGCGCAGCTTCCCCCGCGAAATGCCCAGCTCGGCGCTCAATGCGGGTTCGGGCGGCAGGCGGTTTTCGCCCCGGTCGATCGTCTCGTCGAGAAAGGCGCGCAGGCGGGCAAGATCGGCATTCAGCAAGGTCAATTCTCCTCCCCGCAATCTAGCACAGCGGATTGGAGGATTGGAACGATCATTGAGCGCATTGCCACCGGTCAAACGGGCGATGCCGCCGACCCTGTCCTCCCGACCGGCTCAGGGCTTCCAGCGGATGAGCGCGCCCAGGAATTCGGAGCGCGGCAGGCGGTCGAACAGCGCGGGCGCCTCCTTCGCGTCCACCGCCTCGCTGACCAGCGGCGCGACCTTGATGCGGCCATGGGCGAGCAGGTCGAGCAGCAGCGCCGAATCCCCCGCGCTGGTGCCGATGTCGTTGCCCTCGAACCGCCCGCCGCGATAGCTGCGCAGCGGCCAGTTTGTCGGCGGCGCCATCTCGACGGTGTCGAGCCGCCAGGGCCGGGAATTGAAATAGGCGCCGACCAGCGACAGCCCCTTCATCCACGCCTCGCCGTAAAGATCGACCTTATATCCCGCCGGGTTGAGCGAGGCCGCCACCACGCGGCCCCGGCGGCGGGTCAGCCCGATGGCGCGGTCGATCATCACCGGCGCGCCGCTCAGCTCGATGGTCGCGGCCACGCCCCCGCCCGCAAGCGCGGCCGCCGCCCCGGCCAGCCCCTGCTCGTCGCCCGCCTCGAACACGAAGTCGGCGCCCAGCGCCAGCGCGAGGTCGAGCCGCTTGCGGTCGAGATCGACGCCGATCACCGGCACCGCCCCGGCGCAGCGCGCGATCTGCGTCGCGATCAGGCCGATCAGCCCCTGCCCGACGACGAGCACCGGGTCGCCCATCGCGATCTGCGCCAGCCGCACCGCATAGAGCGCGGTCGCGCCGACGGTGAAGAAGGCCGCGTCCTGCGAGGACACGCCGTCGGGAATGGGAAAGGCCAGATCCGCGTCGCAGGCGACAAGGCTGCCGTGCGAGGCGCTGGCCGCGACGCGGTCGCCGACCGCGAAGCCCGTCACCCCCTCGCCCACCGCCGCGACATGGCCGACGAGGCTGTAGCCGGGGAAGAACGGATATTCCGGCGCCTGCTTCAGCAAGGTCCGCTCCGTCCCCGCGCTGATCAGCGAGAGTTCCGCCTCGATCAGGATGCGCCCCGGTTCCGGCGGCTCGATCGCGCGATCGAGCAATTCGGCCCTGCCCGGCGCCGTGAAGGCGATGACGCTGCTTCGCATGACTGCCCTTCTCCCCCCTATCGCGCGCTCCCTGCGCGCGTCAGATTCCGCCCAGCGCGACATATTTGGTTTCGAGATATTCCTCTATGCCGTAGCGCGAGCCCTCGCGCCCCAGCCCGGATGCCTTGACGCCGCCGAACGGCGCGACCTCGGTGGAGATCAGCCCCTCATTGACGCCGATCATCCCGAATTCCAGCGCCTCGGTCACGCGGAAGATCCGCCCCGCGTCGCGCGCGCAGAGATAGGCGGCGAGGCCGAACGGCGTGTCGTTGGCCAGCGCGATCGCCTCCTCCTCGGTGTCGAAGCGGAAGAGCGGCGCCACCGGGCCGAAGGTCTCCTCGGAAAAGATCGCCGCGTCGCGCGGCACGCCGGTCAGCACCGTGGGCTGGAAGAACAGCCCGCCCCGCTCATGCCGCGCGCCGCCCGCCGCCACGCAAGCGCCCTTCGCCACCGCGTCGGCGATATGCTCCTCCACCTTGCGCACCGCCTTGTCGTCGATCAGCGGGCCGACCGCGACATCGGCCTCCGTGCCGTCGCCGACGCGCAGCCGCGCGCTTTCCCCGGCGAGGCGCTGGGCGAAGCGGTCGTAGATGCCCGCCTGCACCAGGAAGCGGTTGGCACCGACGCAGCTCTGGCCGGAATTGCGATATTTGGCGACCATCGCCGCCGCGACCGCCGTTTCGAGGTCGGCATCGTCGAAGACGATGAACGGCGCATTGCCGCCCAGCTCCATGCTGGTGCGCTTGATCGTCGGCGCGCACTGTTCCAGCAGCAGCGCGCCGATCTCGGTCGATCCGGTGAAGGAGAGCTTGCGCACCACGGGGCTGGCGGTCAGCGCGCCGCCGATCTCCCCGGCGGAGCCCGTCACCACGTTGCACACGCCCGCGGGCAGGCCCGCCCGCTCGGCCAGCACGCCCAGCGCCAGCGCGGTCAGCGGCGTCTGGCTCGCGGGCTTGATCACCCCGGCGCATCCGACCGCCCAGCCGGGGCCGGCCTTGCGCGTGATCATCGCGGCGGGAAAATTCCACGGCGTGATCGCCGCGAACACGCCCACCGGCGCCTTTTGCACCAATATGCGCCGTCCGTGCATATTCTGCGGGATGATGTCGCCATAGGCGCGCTTGGCCTCCTCGGCGAACCATTCGATGAAGCTCGCCGCATAGAGCACCTCGCCCCGCCCCTCGGCCAGCGGCTTGCCCTGCTCGGACGTGATCAGCAGCGCTAGATCGTCGGCATGCTCCAGCATCAGCTCGTAAAGCCGCCGCAGCACCGCCGACCGCTCCCTGGCGAGCGCGCCGCGCCAGCCGCGCATCGCCTTTTCGGCGGCCTCGATCGCGCGGCCCGTCTCGGCCGCGCCGCCGCGCGGCACGCGGGCGAGGAGCGCGCCGGTCGCGGGGTTGCGCACGTCGATGGTACGGCCGTCATCGGCCCCGACCCATTGCCCGCCGATCAGCATCGCCTGCCTCAGCAGTTCCGGATCCTTCAGCGGCAGCGCGGCACGCTCTTCCATCATATCCTCCTCATGCCGGGTTGCGGCCGGTGAAAAACGCCTCGTCGGGGTCGCGCGTCGGGTCGAGGCCCGACGCCTCCTGCCCCCGGCGCAGCGCGATCATGTCGCGCTGATAGAGGCGCGCGGTCGGGTGACGCAATGGCCCGCCATTATAGCCCTGAAGCCAGCTTTCATATTTCCACATCATCCGGTTGATGAGGCCGTTGCCTGCCTGCGGCACGCTGCCGAACGCCTTGCGCGCGGCGTCCATGCGATAGAAGGCGGCGGTGGCCTCCTCGAAGCGGCGCTCGCGGATCATCGTGAAGATTTGGGGCAGCAGCGGCCCGTAGAAGGCGGAGAAATTGGTGCCGCAGAACGGCACGTCGATCAGCTGGGCGAGCGGGATGAATTCATGCTCCATCGGGAAGGAGATCACCACCTCCTTGTGGAACGCGCGGTGCACCTCGATCGGCGCCATGATGTTGGGCATGCCCCCTTCCGCCTTGATCGCGGCGATGGTGGGGCAATCGTCGACCATGCGGCGCAGCATCGGCACCGGAATATCGGCGGGGTCGAGCCTGCCGAACCCCCAGGTCGGGATCGGGAACACCATCACCGCCAGATCGACCGCGTCGCAGAACGCCCTGGTATAGGCATGGACCTCCTCCAGCGACTTCGGGTAGAAATAGGGCGGATAGCCGAGCAGCACCAGCTCCGCCCCGGCCTCCGCGGCGCGGCGCGCGGCCTCGATATTGTCCTCCAGCGTGTTGAACACGGCGTGATGCACGACGAACAGCCGCCCCGCCGCCTGATCGACCATGATGCGGACGAACTCGGCATATTCGTCGGGCGTGATCGCCACTTCGGAACAGGCGAGCGTGCCGACGAAGCCGTGCTCGATCGCCAGCTCCACATCATGGCGGATCGCCTTTTCGTTGAGGCGCCGGAAATCCTGCGTCATCGTCGGGATGGTGACGTTGGCGACGCCCAACATCTTTTCGCGGGCCCATTCGCGGGCGGTCGATCGGGTGTAGCTGGCCATGGCGTTTTCCGTGCTGGAGGGTGAACGAACGGATCGGGCGGCTGTTTGCTCCCTATCCCTGCTCTTGCGTCTATTTGCCCTTGTCGATCGGCGGGGCGAAGGCCGGGATCGTCGTGCCCGCGCCGCGCGCCTCGGCGCGATCGGCGCACAGGCCCGCGACGGCGAGGTCCTGAATGGCCGCGCCCACCGACTTGTAGAGCGCTATCTCGCCGGGCGAGCGGCGGCCGGGGTGCGCGCCGGAAACCAGCGCGTCGAGGCCGATCAGCTTGTCGGCGAAGGCCACGCCCTCGCGCGCGGCGGCGATCATGTCGCCGGTGTCGTGGGCGACCTCATCCACCATATCGGCGACGATCAGGTCGGCGCGGGCGATCGCCTCCGGGTCGATCTCGCGCTGTTCGGGCAGGGTGGAGCCGATGGAGATGACCGTCATGCCGGGGCGCATCCATTCGCCCCGGAAGGTCGGCGTCTCGTCGCGCGAGCGCGCGGCGCAAAGGACGAGGCTGGCGCCCGCGACGGCCTGCCCGGCGCTTTCCGCCTGCGCGACCGCGAAGGGCTGCCCGGCGAATTCGGCGGCGAAGGCGGCGCGGCTGGCGGCGCGCGGGCTGAACACCGTCACCGCCTCCACCCCGCCCAGCGACGCGACGGCCTTCAGATGCGTCCGCGCCTCGAAGCCCGATCCGATCACCGCGATCCGGCGCGGCCCCGGCACCGCGAGCAGGTCCGCCGCCAGCGCCGAGGTCGCGGCGGTGCGCAGGCCGGTCACCGCATTGCCCGCGAGCAGCGCGCGCAGCGCCGTCGTCCGCTGGTCGAACAGCGGGATCAGATAGCTCGCCGCCCGCGCTTTGGGCGAGGCGGCGATCATCTTGGCACCCATATAGGGCGATCCGGGCATGACGCCGGTGAGCGTGCGCAGCCACACCCCGTCGCCCCGCGCCATCAGGCGCGGCGGGAACATCGCCTCGCTTGCCGGCGCGCCATAGGCGGCCCGCAGCGCCGCGATCGCGCCGTCCCAATCGAACAGCGCCGCGACATCCTCATCGCTCAGGATACGAACCGAACCCATGATCCCTCATTTCCTTCCAGAGCGGCAATCGCCCCGCGTTTATGCCTTGCCCGGATTAATTTTCATATTGATGCATGTCAATTATAAATTGCACCACACAATCTCATAGTTGCGCCGGTGGGGAACAACGCGCACTTGCACCGGTGGACGGGATGGACTTGAATGCCCCGCGCGCCGCGCAACGGCGGCGACCGGGAGAGAGTGGGGGCTGACGGCGATGCGGCATGAGGAAAAGGCGGACCTGCCCTATCTGCGCAAGGTGGTGGGCGCGTCGATGGCGGGCACGGTCGTCGAATGGTATGAATTCTTCCTCTACGGCACCGCCGCCACGCTGGTGTTCGGCAAGCTGTTCTTCCCGCAGACCGGGAACGAACTGGACGGCGTGATCGCCGCCTTCGCCACCTATGCGGTCGGCTTCATCGCGCGGCCGCTGGGCGGCATCGTGTTCGGCCATGTCGGCGACCGGATCGGGCGCAAGTCGCTGCTCCAGTTCAGCCTGATGCTGATCGGCGCCTCGACCTTCCTGATGGGCTGCCTGCCGACCTTCGCCAGCATCGGCTATTGGGCGCCGGTGCTGCTGGTGCTGCTGCGCTTCGTCCAGGGCTTCGCGCTGGGCGGCGAATGGGGCGGCGCGGTGCTGCTGGTGGCGGAACACAGCCCCAATCGCAGCCGCGCCTTCTGGAGCAGCTTCCCGCAGGCCGGGGTGCCGCTCGGCAATCTGCTGGCGACCATCGTGCTGCTGGTGCTGTCGGCGACGCTGTCCGGCGAGGCGTTTCTGGACTGGGGCTGGCGCGTCGGCTTCTGGCTGTCGGTCGTGATCGTCGGCATCGGCTATTATATCCGCACCCAGGTAGCCGACTCCCCGATCTTCGAGGCCGCGAAGGCCGAGGCGGAGGAAAAGGCGGGCGCGGGCTATGGCGTGACCGAGGTGTTCCGCCGCTATCCGCGCGGCGTGCTCACCGCGATGGGCCTGCGCGTGGGCGAGAACATCCTCTATTATATGGTCGTCACCTTCTCGATCACCTATCTGGCGCATATCGGCGTCGACACTACGCAGATACTCGCGCTGCTGTTCTGCGCGCACATCGTCCATGTGCTGATCATCCCGCCGATCGGCGCGCTGGCCGACCGGGTCGGCCGCAAGCCCGTCTATATTCTCGGCGCGGCGCTCGCCATCGCCTGGCCGTTCCTCGCCTTCCCGATGTTCGCCGGCGCCGCGACCGCGCCGATCCTCGCGGCGATCTTCATCGGCATGATCGTGCATGCGCTGATGTACGCGGCCCAGCCCGCGATCATGGCGGAGATGTTCCCGACGCGGATGCGCTATTCCGGCGTGTCGCTCGGCTATCAGGTGACGGCCCTGTTCGCCGGGTCATGGGCGCCGCTGATCGGCACCGCGCTGCTGCGCGAATATGACGACTGGCCGCCGATCGCCCTCTATATCGGCGCGGCGGCGGCGATCAGCCTCATCGCCGCGCTGTGCATGAAGGAAAGCAAGGGCCTGTCCCTGCTCGCCCTCGACCGCGAGGACCGGGAGCGCCTTTCCGACGCCGCGCGATAGACGCGCGCATTTTCGCTCTTAGGACGGATCGACATTCAGTTCAGGTGGAGTCGAAAAGTGTGATTTTCGAGCATCGGAGCGCAGCGGACTTAAGGTCCGTGAGCACCGAAGCGCAGAAAAGCGCGCTTTGCAAGCCCGCATGGGCTGAATGTCGATCCGTCTTAGGCCACGAACCGCACGTCGCCGTCGCCCTCGCAATATCCGTCGAGATTGCGATAGCAGCAATTATGGGTGCCATAGGCCCCCAGCAACAGGTGCAGCAGCGATTTCCACTGCTCCTTGAGCATCACGATCTGCTGCGTTTCCCCGGTATCGGGATTGCGGGAATGGAGCACGGCGATGCCATCCTCGGCCAGGATAAGGTTGAGCTCATGGCCTTCTCCACCACAGTCGCCAATATTTTGTACGCTGTAAGGCATATAGTCTTCCTCTTGAGGCTGTCCGGCGGCACTTCGGACGCACTATAATGATCCTGAACCGCGATGATGCGTTTCTGGATCAATTTCCCGTGAAATACCGGCCGCGATCGCCCTCCCCGGCGGTCGTTGCCGACTGACATGCTTCCCGGTCCGTCATGCGCCGCATGACCGGAATTCCGCTTTATCCCCGTTCTCCCAGGCTTCCCCGATTCCTCCGTTCTCTATTGGCGGCATGATGGGGCGAACCTGGTAAAAATGTGTAAATTCTATGGGTTCGCATAAATATTATTGCTAACGGCCCGCAAATTCGGCTTCGCCGCCGGGGCCGGGCGCTGGCCCGCCGCGCCGATGCGGAAGCGGCCCACCATCTCGGCCAGCTGGTCCGCCTGGCCGAGCAGGTTGCGCGCCGCCGCGGTCGATTGCTCGACCATCGCCGCGTTGCGCTGGGTCGTGTGGTCCATGTCGGATATGGCGGCGTTCACCTGCTCGATGCTCGCGGCCTGCTCCTGCGACATGAGGGCGATCCGCTGCACGCGGCCGGTCACGTCCTCCACCCGGCCGACGATGGCGTCGAGCGCGGACCCGGCCTTGCCGACCAGTTGCACGCCGCTGCCGACATGGCCGGCGCTCTGGCCGATCAATTCCTTGATGTCCTTCGCGGCGTCGGCGCTGCGCTGGGCGAGCGCCCGCACCTCGCTGGCGACGACCGCGAAGCCCTTGCCCGCGTCGCCCGCGCGCGCGGCCTCCACCCCGGCGTTGAGCGCCAGCAGGTTGGTCTGGAAGGCGATGCCGTCGATCACGTTGATGATCTGCTCGATCTCGCCGGAGCTTCTGTCGATGCTGGTCATCGCCTCGACCGCGCTCCTGACGATGCGGCCGCCCTCGGTCGCGTCGCCATTGGCCTCCAGCGAGGCGGCGGACGCCTCCTCGGCGTTGAGCGCGGTGTCGCGCACCGATGCGGTCAGCGTGCCGATGGTCGCCACCGTTTCCTCCAGCGAGGCCGCCTGATGCTCGGTCCGCCGCGCCAGATCGTCCGACGCGTCGCTGATTTCGGCGGCCGCGCTGCG
>Ga0180222_1001440_pt1 | contig 24574 bp, 18 predicted proteins | sample eDN5th37CKraftOP_FD_151336 | JGI IMG/M metagenome (GOLD analysis project Ga0180222, IMG submission 151336) | Enriched Organic Plus compost microbial communities from Emeryville, California, USA - eDNA 5th pass 37_C Kraft OP (version 2) (version 2) ...
CTCAACAAACAACCAGCAGATCCTCTCAAAGAGGCATCGAACTGCTGGATCGGGTCGATTACCGCCTGGCGGAGACCGACGCAGATAAAGATGCCATCTATCAACTCCGTTATCGCGCCTACCTTAACGAAGGCGCGATCGAGCCGAACAACGAACGCAGGGTGACCGATCGCTTCGACGAGATGGAGAATACGTGGATATTCGGTATCCACGTCGATGGCACGCTGGCGAGTTCGATCCGGATCACCGTCGCGACACCAGACAATCCGGTCTCACCCTCGGTCGAAGTGTTCTCCGATATTCTTGGTCCGGAACTGGAGCAGGGGAGGACGATCGTTGATCCGACCCGCTTCGTGGCCGATCCGTCGCGCGCCGTCCACTTCCCGGAACTGCCATATGTGACGGTCAGACTGGGATATGTCGCCTGCGCCTACTTCAACGCGGACATCGGTCTTGCCACGGTGCGGGCGGAGCATCGGGCCTTCTATCGCCGGGTGTTCCTGCAGGAGTCCTGGTGCGAACCGCGTCTGTTCCCCGGCCTGCTCAAGCCGGTCGGCCTGATGGCTGCGCGTTATCCGGAGATCCGTGAGCGCGTTTTTCAGAGACTGCCGTTCATGCGCTCCAGCTTCTTCGAGCGTCGCATGCTGTTCGGCACCCGCAACGAGCGGGCGCCTTCGATCGCTCAATTGGACGACCTGTCCTTCCCCCGCGCCTCGATCGCGCCGCGGCCGTGAGGCTTGAGCAGCAGCCGGCTCCCGGCTCGACAGGCGGATGCGCGGAATCCAATCGGCCATCCGGCCTCCTTCCGATCGAAAATGGTCGGTTGTCGGGCCGCTTTTGCTTCCAAAAGGACGGATGGCCGAATCGTGCCAGTGCATGGTGAGGGCGGTTTCACCGGCCGCTGGCAAGCCAATCGGGAAGACTGCCGTACATGTGGTGCATTCACGCTGATGCCATATTTGGCGGTCATTAACCATGCCCGCCGGTTGTCCGAAATTGGGGGCATTTGAACGGTCCTGGCAACGCCTCATCAAGGTTGATGGAACGTTCGCTTAACCAACGCCCTGTAGACCGGGTCATCAGACAAGTGCGTGAGCGTGGAGGCTCCGGAATGACCTATCAAGTGCGATTCCTCCAGGGATTGAAGTTGGCTGCGGTGGTGGTTGTGGCGCTGACGATGGGCGCCTGCGCCAACAAGAATGGTCTCGGAGGTGCGGATGGTGCGGGCGTGGCCGGGGCGGCGACGCCGGGCAGCCAGCAGGATTTCGTGGTCAATGTGGGTGACCGCGTTTTCTTCGAGAGCGATCAGAGCGATCTGAGCCCGCAGGCCGTCGCGACCCTTGAGAAGCAGGTTCAGTGGCTGCAGATGTACAACCAATATTCCTTCACCATCGAAGGCCACGCTGACGAGCGCGGCACGCGCGAATACAACATCGCGCTCGGCGCACGACGCGCCCAGGCGGTTCGTTCCTTCTTCGCATCGCGCGGCATCGCGCCGCAGCGCATGCGGACCATTTCCTATGGCAAGGAGCGGCCGGTCGCCGTTTGTAACGACATCTCCTGCTGGTCGCAAAACCGGCGTGCGGTCACGGTTCTCAACGCCAGTTCCTGATTCTGAACCGATATGGATGTGCCGGCGCCTTCGGGCGCCGGTTTTGTTTAGGGGCGCTGTCAAAAGAGTCGGAACAGGATTGATCGCGAGTCGCCATAGTCACATTTTCGGCGTACTCTCGCACTCAATCTGATCCGCGTCCGAAATGGCGCCTTATGACATGTCAGGCTAAAATGTCGGTCAGAACTTCCAAGCCCGTACTTCCCAAATTTGCTCTGGCCTTTGCCGTTACTGCATTCTGCGCAACCTTCTCCGAGGTGCTGGCGCAACGTTATGATGATGGCGGCGACCTGTCGATGCGGGTCGAACAGCTGGAAAGCCAGCTCCGACGCCTGACCGGCCAGAACGAAGAGCTGCAGCATCGCAACCGGGTTCTGGAGCAGCAGCTCCAGCAGCTTCAGGGCGGGGCTCCGGCGGCGCCTGCCGGTCCTGCGCCGGGCGGGTCGGCATTGCCGACGGCACCGCCCCGCGGTCCCACCACCGGATATGGCCAGCCGCCCGCCGCTGCACAGCAGCCGGTCTATGGCCAGCAGCCAACTGAACCGGTGCCGTTGGCGCGAGGCCCGGGCCGTGGCGATGCATTTGACCCGACACGCAATCCCAATGCGCCCGGGGCACCGCGCGTGCTCGGCAGCACGCAGCAATTGCCCCCCGAGCAGGTCGGGGCCGCAGGCGGTCGCGACGCGGGTGATCCGCTCAATCTGTCCAATGTCGGCGCAGCGGCGGGTCCGCCGGCTGCTGGCGATTCCGGCCTGACCACCGCGCCGCCTTCACAAACGCCACGGGACGAGTTCGACCTCGGCATCGGCTACATGCAGCGCAAGGATTATGCGTTGGCCGAAGAAACCATGCGGAATTTCACGCGCCGCTATCCGAATGACCAGCAGGTGGCGGACGCCCAGTTCTGGCTCGGCGAAAGCCTCTTCCAGCGGCAAAAGTATCGCGAGGCGGCAGAGGCCTTCCTGGCTGTGACATCGAAATACGATACCTCCGCCAAGGCGCCTGATGCGCTGCTTCGGCTCGGGCAATCGCTCGCCGCGCTGAAGGAGAAGGAAGCGGCCTGCGCCGCCCTGGGGGAGGTGGCGCGGAAATATCCACAAGCGTCCCGAGGGGTCAAACAGGCGGTCGATCGCGAGCAGAAGCGCGTGAAGTGCTGAGGAATTGGGGCGCGGCCATCCTGCGCCCCAGCGGCTGAGAGAACAATCCCCTCGATCTGCTATCATGCCCGCGACGGGATGATTCACGTTGGCAGATACTATGACCAGCGACGATCAAGCACCGGTTTCGGCGAGCGAAGCACGGGCGCTGTTTGCGGACTGGAGACAGGCGCCGGCGCTGGTTCTGGCCGTGTCGGGCGGTCCGGATTCACTCGCCATGATGTGGCTGGCGGCGCGCTGGCGGCGAGGACTGAGACGCGGCCCACGTCTCCTCGCGGTCACGGTGGACCACCAGCTGCGAAGCGAGGCTGCTCGCGAGGCTCGGGAGGTCAAGCGGTTGGCTGGGCTGCTAGGTATCGAGCATCGCACGTTGCGCTGGCGTGGGACCAAGCCCAGCACCGGGGTGCCGGCTGCGGCGCGCGAGGCGCGCTATGGATTGCTGCTCGAGGCCGCCCGCCGCGTTGGTGCAACCCATGTGCTTACGGCCCATACGCTGGATGATCAGGCCGAGACATTCCTGATGCGGATGGCGCGGGGCAGCGGCATTGTCGGCCTCGGGGCGATGGCGCGGCACCTGGCGCGGGATGGAGCGGTGATCAGCCGGCCGCTGCTCGATGTTCCGAAAGCGCGGCTGCGCGCGACCCTCGACAAGGCCCGGATTCCCTTCGCGATCGATCCGTCCAACAGCGATATCCGCTACACGCGTCCGCGGTTTCGCGCCTTGATGCCGTTGCTGGCAGCCGAAGGATGTGATTCCGCCAACCTGGCGCGGCTGGCTGGCCGGATGGCGCGTGCCAATGCCGCGCTGGACATCATGACCGATGGCGCCGAACGTTTTCTTGCGCTGCGCGGTGGTGGCGTCGCGCGGCCCGGCTTTGATGCCGCGATCTTTGCCGGTCTTGCTGAAGAGCTGCAGGTGCGGCTGCTGCTGCGCGCCATCGGCCGGGTGGCTTATGAAGGAGCCGCCGAACTCGGCAAGGTCGAGGCGCTGGCGCGGGCACTGACCGAGGCTGTCATTTCGGCCTCGAGAACGGCGCCCCGGCTCCGGCAGACCCTCGCCGGAGCACTCATCACTCTGGCGGAAGGACGAATTGTGATCGAACCGGCCCCTCGCCGGAGGGGATAGCCTGCCGAAACCGCTGCAGCGTCAGGCCGGCCTCGGCCGGAATTAGACAAGAGTGGCAATTGCCATTATTTGAACCGGAATGGCACTAGGATGCGCTCGGGTCAGAATGCGTTAAATAGTCCCGCCTGGTTCCCTTGGCAGAAGCGAGGGCGGTGCCTAGATTACAGCAGGACTTAGACTAGGATCGCGAAATCTCCGTCCGAGGCAGGAGGTCGCGCCGGGTGCGACCACGAAGGAATCCCGATGAACGCCAATCTGCGCAATTTCGCCCTTTGGGTCATTATCGTCTTGCTGCTGTTGGCGTTGTTTACCCTGTTTCAGAACCCGGGCCAGCGCACGGCCTCACAGGATATCTCGTTTTCGCAGTTGCTGACCGAGGTCGACCAGAATCACGTCCGCGACGTCGTCATTCAGGGTCCCGAAATCCACGGGACTTTCACCAACGGTACTAGCTTCCAGACCTATGCACCGAACGATCCGAGCCTGATCAAGCGGCTTTATGACGCCAAGGTTCAGATCACCGCCAAGCCCCCCGGTGACAATGTGCCGTGGTTCGTCTCGCTGCTGGTGTCATGGCTGCCGTTCATCGCCTTGATTGGTGTCTGGGTATTTCTGTCCCGCCAGATGCAGGGCGGCGCCGGAAAAGCCATGGGATTCGGCAAGTCGCGGGCCAAGATGCTCACCGAGGCGCATGGCCGGGTGACCTTCGAGGATGTGGCCGGTGTCGACGAGGCCAAACAGGATCTTCAGGAAATCGTCGAATTCCTGCGCGATCCCGGCAAGTTCCAGCGGTTGGGCGGGCGGATTCCGCGCGGCGTGTTGCTGGTCGGCCCTCCCGGTACCGGCAAGACGCTGATCGCGCGCGCCGTCGCGGGTGAAGCCAACGTGCCGTTCTTCACCATTTCGGGGTCTGACTTCGTCGAGATGTTCGTCGGCGTCGGCGCGAGCCGCGTCCGCGATATGTTCGAGCAGGCGAAGAAGAATGCACCTTGCATCATCTTCATCGACGAGATCGACGCCGTCGGCCGTCATCGTGGTGCCGGCCTTGGTGGCGGCAACGACGAGCGCGAGCAGACGCTCAATCAGTTGCTGGTCGAGATGGACGGTTTCGAGGCCAATGAGGGCGTGATCCTGATCGCCGCGACCAACCGGCCGGACGTCCTCGATCCGGCGCTGCTGCGTCCGGGCCGCTTCGACCGCCAGGTCGTGGTGCCGAATCCGGACGTGGTCGGCCGCGAGCAGATTCTCAAAGTGCACGTCCGCAAGGTGCCGCTGGCGCCCGACGTCAACCTCAAGACCATTGCACGCGGCACGCCAGGCTTCTCCGGCGCCGACCTGATGAACCTCGTCAACGAGGCGGCTCTGACCGCGGCACGCCGCAACAAGCGGATGGTGACGCAGGCCGAGTTCGAGGAGGCCAAGGACAAGGTGATGATGGGCGCGGAGCGCAAGTCGCTCGTCATGACTGAAGAGGAAAAGCTGCTGACGGCCTATCACGAGGGCGGTCATGCCATCGTCGGCCTGAACGTGCCCGCGACCGATCCGATCCACAAGGCCACCATCATTCCGCGTGGCCGCGCGCTCGGCATGGTCATGCAGTTGCCGGAGCGCGACAAGCTGTCGATGTCCTATGAGCAGATGACGTCGCGCCTCGCTATTATGATGGGTGGCCGCGTCGCCGAAGAGATGATTTTCGGGCGCGAGAAGGTCACCTCGGGCGCGGCCTCTGATATCGATCAGGCGACCCGCCTGGCCCGGATGATGGTCACCCGCTGGGGCTTCTCCGAGGAACTGGGCACGGTCTCTTATGGCGAGAACAATGACGAGGTCTTCCTCGGCATGCAGGTCAATCGCCAGCAGAACGTGTCCGAGGCCACCGCGCAAAAGATCGACTCCGAAGTGCGTCGGCTGGTCGAGACCGGCTACAAGGAGGCGACCCGCATTCTCACCGAGAAGCGAGCCGACCTTGAGGTGCTGGCCAAGGGGCTGCTGGAGTACGAGACCCTGACCGGTGAGGAAATCACCGATCTGCTCAACGGCAAGAAGCCCAACCGGGAATCCATTCTGGAGCCGAGCGGTCCCCGGACCTCGGCCGTGCCGCCGGCTGGAAAGCCGCGGCCGCGGCCCGATGCGGGACTGGAGCCGCAGCCGCAGGCCTGACGCGGGCAACTCTCGCGATCCGAATGAGCACAGAGAAGGAAACGCGGCGGCAACGCCGCGTTTTTTATTGAACGCAGGAGATGAGACCCACCACCAGCGGCGTGCATAACATCTATGAAAGCGAAGCCGCTTGACGTTATTCCTTTCAGCCCTCACAGGCAGACATGGGTGAGGTCCTCATGACATCTGCCAAATCCGCCGCGGCGACAAACGCCTACTGGTCCCGGACGGCGATCTGGCCCGGTATCGTGGCCATCGGTCCGATGTTGCCGGGCACGCTGGCCTTCGGCATGGCATTCGGGGCGCTTTGTGCCCAGAAGGGATTCAGCCTCGCGGAAGTCGAGGTGATGATGCTCGTGGTCTATGGCGGGCTATCGCAATTCGTTGCTGTCCAGGCCTGGCCGGACCAACTGACGGCATCGGCTGTCGCGGCACTGGCGCTGCTGACGCTGACCGTGAATATCCGCTTCGCGCTGATGAGCGCCTCGCTGCGCGGCTGGTTCGGCAGCCTCCCGCCATGGCAGTCCTATCCCTCGATGCTGCTGGTGACCGATGGCGGATGGCTCGCCGCGACGCGCTATCGCGATCGTGGCGGGGCCGATGCCTGGTACTTCGTCGGCGGCGGCATCGTGCTTTATCTGGTGTGGGCGGTGGCTTCGATCCCGGGTTACCTGCTGGCGGAGCAGTTGTCGGACCCGCGGAAATATGGCGTCGATCTGGCGATGCCCGCCTTCTACGCAGCCATGTTGGTGCCGGCCTGGAAGGGGCCGCGTCGCGCGATTCCCTGGCTGGTTTCCGGCAGCGTTGCGCTGGTGGTGTATTGGCTGGTTGCAGGCTGGTGGTTCATCATCGCCGGAGCCATCTCGGGTGCGATCAGCGCCGGCCTGATGGATGATGATGCCACGTCGGCGAGTGATCCTGCCCATGGCTGAGATGCTTCGCAGTGACGTGATGCTGGCCTTTGCGGTGATGACTGCAGTCACGGTTGCCGCACGTCTCGGCGGGTTCTGGCTGATGGGCTATGTGACCGTGACGCCGCGCGTGCGCCGTATGCGCTGCCGGGCTCGATCATCGTTGCTGCGGCCCTGCCGGTCGCGATCAATGGCGGTCCGGTGGTCGTCTTCGCTATTCTTGCCGCGATCGTTGCGACGGTCGTTTTTCGGAACGACTTCATTGCGGTCATTGTCGGAATGACCGTTGCGGCGCTGGCCCGGGCGTGCGGTTTCGGCTGATCCGCGGCCTTGCCTTCCCGCCCCGCGCGCCTCTGCCTCTAAAGTCGAACGATCCGGAGCGCTATCAAGGACTTGCCTCCGGCTCTGAATAGGTGTTCACTTCTTCTGATTTGGGATGGGGAATATTGGGGGCAAGGCGTATCCATGGTCTATCGGCGGACTCAGCAGGTGGTGAAGCGCCTGGCGGCACGGCGAAGCGCGATACTGGCTGCGGCTCGGGACGCGGCAGCCGAGGGCGGCATGAATGCGGTCCAGATCGCGCCCGTAGCCGCCCGCGCCAAGGTGGCGGCCGGCACGGTCTATCGCTATTTCCCTTCCAAGGCGGACCTGATCTCGGAACTCATCGCCGAAGTGTCGCGTGACGAATTGGCCGCAATCCGGCGTGCGGCGGATGCCGCGCCGGGGCCTTCGTCAGCACTCGCGGCCGCCGTTACCACGGTGGCGGTTCATGTCGTGTCCAACCGCAAGCTTGCCTGGGGCATCCTGGCCGAACCGGTCGACGTCGATGTCACGGAATCGCGGCTCTCCAGCCGTCGCGAAATCGCCAACGAGATCGAACAGCGGATCGCCGCGGCCGTCAGGGCCGGACATCTGCCGGCGCAGGATACGGCACTGGCGGCAACGGCACTGCTGGGAGCACTGCACGAGGCGCTAGTCGGGCCGCTGGCGCCGTCCAATCTCGATGATCCCGTGAAGCTGCGGGACGCGGTGCAGACCGTGACGCTGCTGGCGCTGCGCGCGGTCGGCGTGCTGGACGCGCGGGCTCGTGGGCTGGTGGTGCAGGCGGTGCTGCCGACAAAGATGGCCATCGGCGCCTGAGGCCGGAACATCAGGGCGGCTTGATCTTGCCGTCCTTGTCGAACTGCGCCAGATACGCCCAGAGATTGTCGATCTCGGAATCCTTGGTCAGACCCGCGAATACCATCTTGGTGCCCGGTATCTTGGCCTTCGGCGCCCTGATGTACTCCTTGAACTCGGCCTCGTTCCAGACGATGCCCGAGCCCTTGTTGGCCGCGGAATAGGAGTAGCCCTCGACGCTGCCCGACTTGCGCCCGTTCAGGCCGTTCAGTTCCGGTCCTACCTTGTTCTTCGCGGTCTCGCCGACCGCGTGACAGGCCGCGCACTTGTTGAACACGGTCTGTCCAGCAGCGATGTCCTGCGCTGGAGCGACAGCGGGCGCGAGCAGGCCGCCGATGATCAAGACGGTGGCGATCAGATGTTTCATCGAAGGGATCTCGGGCGGCGCGGAGGGGACATGCTGTCGGGGAAGCCAGACGTGCAAAAAAGTTGATCTTCTTGCCGGGAGGCGCGAAAAGATGTGACATATTAGATATCTTCCAGACAAGTTGATAGCGCTTGCTGCTGTGCCGGAGCGGCAGTTCTGACCTGCGGAGAGTGCCGATGTCGATCAAGATGCCTGAGCCGGATGCCGCGATTCTCGCGCGCCGTGAGGAGATCGTCGCGGCGTTGCGGCGTATTGTTCCGGGCGAGGGCGTGATCTCCAGCGCCGCGGAAATGATTCCCTACGAGTCCGACGGCCTCAATTCCTATCGCCAGCCGCCCATGGTGGTGGTCCTGCCGGAAACCACGGCTCAGGTCTCTGAAGTCCTGAAATACTGCTACGACAACGGCATCCGCGTGGTCCCGCGCGGGTCGGGGACGTCGCTTTCCGGCGGGGCGTTGCCGCTGGCGGATGCTGTCCTGCTCGGCATGGGCAAGTTCAAGCGCATTCGCGAGATCGACTTCGAGAACCGCGTGGTCGTCACCGAGCCCGGCGTGACCAATCTGGCCATCAGCCAGGCGGTGGCGCATGCCGGATTCTATTACGCACCCGATCCGTCGTCTCAGATCGCGTGCTCGATCGGCGGCAACATCGCGGAGAATTCCGGCGGCGTTCACTGTCTGAAATACGGCATGACCACCAACAACGTGCTTGGCTGCGAGATCGTTCTCATCACCGGCGAGGTGCTCCGCATCGGCGGCAAGGCGCTGGAGTGCAGCGGCTACGACGTGATGGGTGTGATCACCGGATCGGAGGGGCTGCTCGGCGTCGTCACCGAGGTCACGGTCCGCATCCTGCAGAAGCCGGAGACGGCGCGCGCGGTGATGGCGGGTTTTCCGAGCGTCGAGGCCGCGGGGGAATGCGTCGCCCGCATCATTGCCGCCGGCATCATTCCGGCCGGCATGGAGATGATGGACAAGCCAGCCACAGCCGCGGCCGAGGCTTTCGTCAAAGCCGGCTACCCTCTGGACGTGGAGGCGCTGCTGCTGGTCGAGCTGGACGGCCCCAAGGCTGAAGTCGATGAGCTGATCCTGCGTGTTGATGCCATTGCGCGCGAGTGCGGCCAGACCACCTGCCAAATCTCCAACTCGGAGCAGGAGAGGCTGCTGTTCTGGGCTGGACGCAAGGCGGCATTCCCCGCGGTCGGCCGGATTTCGCCGGACTACATCTGCATGGATGGCACCATCCCGCGCGGTCGGCTGGCCGAAGCGCTGACGCGGATCAGGGAGCTGTCCGAGAAGCACGGCCTGCGCTGTGCCAACGTGTTTCATGCCGGCGACGGCAACCTGCATCCCCTCATCCTGTTCGATGCCAATGTCCCCGGCGAAATGGACCGGGCCGAAGCGTTCGGGGCGGACATCCTGCGGACCTGCGTCGAGCTCGGCGGCGTTCTCACCGGGGAGCACGGGGTCGGCGTCGAGAAGCGCGACCTGATGCCGGAGATGTTCAGCGATGTGGACCTCGCCCAGCAGCAGCGCCTGAAATGCGCCTTCGATTCCCAGGGGCTGCTGAATCCCGGGAAGGTCTTTCCGACCCTGCATCGTTGCGCGGAGCTTGGCCGTGTCCATGTGCATGGCGGAAGGCTCGCCTTCCCCGACATTCCCCGATTCTGAGCAGGCGATCTGACGTGGATATTCTGAAGGTACGTGATGCGGCGGACGTCGAAGAGGCTGTCCGCGCTGCTGTTGCCAGTGAGCAGCCGCTCGAGGTCGTGGGCCACGGCAGCAAGCGGGCCATCGGCCACCCGATGGCGACCAACGCCGTGCTCGATCTTTCGGTTCTCGACAGGGTGACGTCTTACGAGCCCAACGAATTGCTGCTGACGGTCGAAGCCGGGGCGCCGCTCGCCGACGTGCTGTCCCTGATCGATTCCAAGAATCAGCATTTTGCGTTTGAGCCGATGAATCCGGCGGTGCTGCTCGGAACCGGGCACGACGCCGGCACCATCGGCGGAATGCTGGCGACGGGACTGGCCGGGCCCCGCCGCATCAAGGACGGGAGTGCCCGCGATCATCTTCTCGGGGCTCACGCCGTGTCCGGCTTTGGTGAGACCTTCAAGACCGGCGGCAAGGTGGTGAAGAACGTCACCGGCTACGACCTGTGCAAGCTTTTGTGCGGCTCCTGGGGCACGCTCGCGGTGATGACCGAGGTCACGCTGAAGGTGATGCCGCGGCCGGAGACCCAGTGCACCCTGGTGCTTCGTGGCCTCGATGACGTGGCTGCCGTACGGGCGATGACCGCGGCGCTCGGATCGCCCTACGATGTTTCCGGTGCCGCCCACGTTCCGGCCTCGGTGCCCGGCGATCCTGATGGTGCGCTGGCCCGTGTCGGCGCCGAGCGCGGGCCGTTGACTCTGCTGCGCCTCGAAGGGATCGCGGTCTCCGTCCGGCATCGGGCGGGATCGCTGACCGCCGCTCTTGCCTCCCACGGTGCTGCAGAACTTTTGGAGGAAGACGTCTCGGGAGCGCTCTGGCAGGCTGTGCGGGACGTCTCGCCATTCGCGGCCACTGGCTTGTGTGGCGATTGGACGGTGTGGCGGATCATCTGCCCCCCGGCGTCAGGCGGCCAGCTCGGCCGGGAAGTGGCCGAAATGACCAGCGGCGCGGTGCTTTATGACTGGGGCGGCGGACTGATCTGGGCGGCCTTGCCGCCGGAGGACAAGACCGCGGCCGCCTGGCTGCGCAGCCGCGCGGAAAGCGTCGGCGGACACGCAACGCTGATTCGCGCCCCGGAGCAGGTCCGCCGCGAGGTCGATGTGTTTCATCCCGCGCCGGACGGCGTTGCCGCACTGACCCGGCGCATCAAGCACAGCTTCGACCCAAAAGACATTCTCACCCGCGGACGGTTGATGCGCGGAATAGCGACATGAAAACCGAATTCAGCCTGGCTCAACTGGCGAATCCCGATATCGCCGAAGCCGACAAGATCCTCCGGGCCTGCGTTCATTGCGGATTCTGCACGGCGACGTGCCCGACCTATGTGCTGCTGGGGGACGAGCTCGACAGTCCGCGCGGCCGCATCTACCTGATCAAGGAGATGCTGGAGAAGGACAAGCAGCCGACCGCCGATGTGGTCAAACATATCGATCGCTGCCTGTCCTGTCTCTCCTGCATGACCACTTGTCCGTCGGGGGTGCACTACATGCACCTCGTCGATCAGGCGCGGGTGCGCATTGAAGAGCAGTACACCCGGCCGCTGCCGGAGCGGGTGCTGCGGCGCATTCTGGGCTGGGTACTGCCGCGTCCGGCGCTCTTTCGTGCGAGCATGATGCTGGCGCGCCTCGGGCGGCCGCTGGCGGCGCTGCTGCCTGCTCCGGCACCCGGGACGGTGACGCCGACTCTGGCCAGCCGGCTGCGGGCGATGTTGGCGCTGGCGCCGCGAAGCCTGCCTCAAGCGGGGCCGCGGCCGGGTACGGTTTTTCCTGCCAAGGGGCCTCGGCGAGGACGCGTCGCCATCCTGCAGGGCTGCGCGCAGCAGGTTCTCGCTCCCCGAATCAATCAGGCCGCCATCCGGCTTTTGACCCGCCATGGAATTGAAGTCGTGCTGGTCGCGGACGAGGTCTGCTGTGGCGCACTGACGCATCACCTTGGTCAGGACGATGCCGCCCTGACCAATGCCAAAGCCAATGTTGCCGCCTGGAGCAGGGAGGCCGACCGGGAGGGCCTCGACGCCATCCTGATCACCACCTCGGGCTGCGGGACAGTCATCAAGGATTACGGCTATATGCTGCGTGAAGATCGCGACTATGCGGCTGCGGCGGCGCGAATCTCAAAGCTTGCCGTGGACATCACCGAGTACATCGCAAGGCTAAATCTGCCCCCGCCGGCGCGCCGCAGCGATCTCGTGGTCGCTTATCACTCGGCCTGCTCCCTGCAACATGGACAGAAAATAACTCAGCTTCCAAAAGAATTGCTTTTCAAGAATGGATTCGTGGTGAAAGATGTACCGGAGAGCCACCTCTGTTGTGGCTCGGCGGGGACATACAACATTCTCCAGCCTGAGATTGCGGGCAAGCTTCGTGATCGGAAAGTTGCAAACATCGCGACGGTCGGGCCGGACATGATCGCCGCGGGCAATATCGGGTGCATGGTCCAGATCGCGAGCGGGACCTCTGTCCCGGTGGTGCATACGATCGAGCTGCTCGATTGGGCGACAGGAGGTCCCAGCCCGGAAATGCAAGGAACGTTGTGATACCGCGGGCTCCGCGGAATGCTTGATGTGTCTAAGTCGGCAACAGGAGAACGACGATGGCTAAAGCCAAGAAAGCGCACAAGTTGAGTTCCAAGAAGAAGACTGCGAAGGCTGCCAAGGCAGCGAAGAAGACGGCGAAGAAAACGGCCAAGAAGGCCGCAAAGAAAGCCGCCAAGAAGGCGCCCAAGAAAAAGAAGGTCGCCAAAGCCGCCAGCAGGTCGGCCAAGAAGGCCACCAAGAAGGCCGCGACAAAGAAGAAAGCCGCCAAAAAAGCCCCGGCTAAAAAAGCCGCCCGGCGCAGCGCCAAGCGCTCCAGCCCGGTCCGTACCTTGACTCCGGCCGCGGCACCCGCCGTCGAGACCACCCAGCCGGCGCTTTGGGATAACCCGCCTTCGTCCGAGGGTGGTGGTTCTGAGGGCACCTGATCCGTTGCTGCAGAATATGGGTCTGCCGGTGGCTTGACCGCCGGGCCGGCAGCGATATCCCAAGAAGCCAGATCCGCGGCTCTGCTGCGGTCGCTCGAAATGAGTTAAGGCCCGGCCATATGGTGGTCGGGCCTTTGTTGTGTGTTTTGGTTTTTGTGTCCCGGTGGCGAGCCACGCTGGCCGGATGCGTTCGGCGGGGCGCCGAATCGCTGAGGGGCGGCTGGCGCATTCCGATAGAGACAGTTCGGGCGGGGCCGGCGGCGGCGCGGTTACGGCACAGAGCGGCGTTCTCTAGCCGTCCGAACTGTGTTTCCGGCGCAACAGTCATCACGGCAGCGATATCTGAAGGCGCTGTCTGCCCAATCGGGCAGCAATTGCCCTCCATTGTTGCTTTCCGTCGATAGCGCCCGCCCGCAGATTGATCCCCGGAAGTGAATTTGTGCCAGGGGTTCGCCGCTGACCCTCGATGGAGAGATTGCGGCTCAACTTGGTTTGATGGGGGTTGTTATGACGAAGATTTTTCTGTCTGCGACTGCGCTGCTGATCGTTGGGACGGCGGCCGCGTCCGCCGCCGATTTGCCGGCGAAGGTCTACACCAAGGCGCCGCCGCCGGTTGCCGCGTTCGATCCCTGGGATGTCGCGTTCGGGGCCGCGATCACCAACAACTACGTTTTCCGCGGCGTCAGCCAGTCCAACCGGGAAGCCTCGGTCAGCGGCTATTTCGAGCCGCGCTACAATGTCACCAAGGATCTGCAGCTCTATATCGGTGCAGCCGGCAACAGCATCTCCTTCACCAATCACGCCGCCGCGGAGGTCGACGTCTATGCCGGCGTGCGCCCGACCTTTGGGCCGGTGGCTTTTGACTTCGGCGTCTGGGGTTACCTGTATCCCGGCGGACAGTGCGTCGATGCCAACGCCGGCGGGGTCGCGGCGGGTCTTTGCCCGCCGGGTGCGTCGTTTCTTCCCAACGGCAACTTCATGAAGAAGGATGTCAGCTTCTACGAGGTCTACGGCAAGGTCACCTATACGGTGAGCGACAACTTCTCGATCGGGGCGAACGCATACTACTCGCCGAACTTCCTGAATTCGGGGGCGGACGGCACCTATGCTTCGGTGATCGGCAAGGTGACGGCCCCGACGGAATGGTTCGGCGCCAGCGGCGTCGGCATGTACCTCTCCGGCGAATTCGGACGGCAGTGGCTCGGCACCTCGGATGCCTTCTATGGCAACGTGAAGTTCGCCGACTACAACACCTGGAACGTCGGTATCGGCTTCACCTACAAGGTGTTCACGCTCGATTTCCGCTACTCCGACACCAGCCTGTCGAAGGCTGACTGCAACCTCTTCACCGGCGATTTCACCGCGACGGCCGAGGGCTCGAAGTGGTGCGGCGCAGCGGGCATCGTCAAGCTTTCGGCGGATCTGACCGCCATGACCAATCTGAAGTAGCCCATCCTCTACGGCGAGGCTCGAGAAGAAAGAGCGGCCACCGGGCCGCTCTTTTCGCGTGCCACGTCCTTCCGATCAGGTCATTCGCCTGCCAACGGCTCGGCCTCAGACAGGGCCGCTGGGGCAGCGGCCTGAGTGAGGTCGATGCTGCGGGCATGGAAGGCCGCAAGCGTGCCGCGATGTCCGATCGACACGATGGTCGTTGCAGGAAGGCGCTCGGCGAGGAGCTTGTAGAGCTGGCGCTCGGCGGCTTCGTCGAGCGACGCGGTGGCTTCGTCAAGAAACAAATAGTCTGGAGCTGCCAGCACTGCGCGGGCGATACCGAGGCGCTGCTGTTCGCCCAGCGAGAGCCGGGCATTCCAATGCGCTTCGTCGTCGAGCCGGGCAGCGAGCTCGGGCAGGCCGACAGCCTCGATCACGGCGCTGATCGTGGCGCCATCATAGGCGTCCGGCTGCTTCGGATAGGTGACGGCCGTCTTCAGTGATCCAATCGGGAAATAGGTGCGCTGCGGCAAGAACATCACCCGTGCCCTGGCTGGAATCCGGATCGTGCCGGTGCCGTAGGGCCAGATGCCGCCGATCGCCCGGAACAGCGTCGACTTTCCGATCCCCGAGGGTCCCTTGATCAGCGTATTTTGGCCGGGGCGAAGCCGAAAGTCGTTCAAGGTGAGCAGTGGTGTGCTGTCAGGCAGCCGCAGCAGCAGATCGTCGAGCGCAATCGTCTCGTCCTGCGCGGCGGTGATGTGAATCGTCTCCTGATCCTGAGGCAGTGCTGCTGCATGGGCGATCGCCGCCTCGAATCCATCGAGACGCATCACCACGGCCCGCCAGCCGGCAAGCGTCCGATAGGCTGTGACGAAAAACGAAAGCGCGTCTTGGACGCTGCCGAAGGCGCTCGCCGTCTGCATCATTCCGCCGAGCTGAATCTTGCCGGCAAAATAGGCTGGCGCCACCAGGATGTAGGGGAACACCTGTGCGGCCTGATTGTAGCTGGCCGTGACCGCCGTCACCTTCTTGGTCCGATGCATGATGGCGATCCAGTTGTCGACCACGGAGCGGAAGCGCCCGAGAAGCTGGCGGCGCTCCGCCGCCTCGCCATCGAGCAACGCGATCTGTTCGGCATTCTCGCGTGCACGGACCAGATTGAAGCGGAAGTCCGCTTCGAACCGTTGCTGTTCGTAGTCGAGCTGGATCAGCGGCCGGCCGATCAGATGCGTGACCGCCGTGCCGGCGATCGCATAGATCAGCGCGCCCCAGACCAGGTAGCCCGGAATGTCGACCTGATGGCCGAGGACGTGGAGCGGTGCCGCGGCGGACAGCCCCCACAGGATGACGATGAACGAGAATAACGTGACCACCGAGGACAGAAGTCCAATTCCAACGCCAAGCGTCTGCTCGACGAACATCTTCACGTCGTCGGTGAGCCGCTGGTCGGGATTGTCGGCGGCGTCGCCGAGCAAATGCATGCGGTAGTGATTGCCGTCGCGCAGCCAGCCGTCCAGATAGTGTCGTGTCATCCAGGCGCGCCAGCGGATCTGCAGCCACTGGTTCAGGTAGAGCTGATAGATGGCGAGGCCGACGAAGAGGGCCGCGAGAACCGCGAAATAGGTCAGCTCATAGACGAAGCTGTTCCAGTTGCGCTCTTGCAGTGCATTATAGAAGCGGTTGTTCCACTGATTGATCAGCACATTGATGGCGACGATCGCCAGCTCGATGGTGATCACGGCGGCGAGCAGGCCGCGTGCCGGCCATCTGTCTTCGGAGCGGAAGTAGGGCGCAGTAATCCGCCAGACGATTGCAAGCGTCTTAACGAGATTCTGCACAGCTATTTGCCTCCAATGATGGCATTGATTTCATTGGCAAACTCTCAGTTAGCGGATGCCTTGGAGCGATTTAAGGACAATTAGCCACAGTGCTGACTTGTCCCGCCTCGGGATTTGCCTCTAGCATTCACAATTGCGTGTCGGTGTGAGCCGGCGCCGAAGGGGTGGGGAAGGGAGCGTTATCCGGACCGCGTCCGCAGCGCAATCTCCCAAAAATCAACAAGCCGTCAGTGCGGTCGCCTGGGCGATCCGGAACGGCAACCGGTCAATCCAGCCGGTGCAAGGGCGGGGCAATAAGGATGTGGAACCAAGTCTATAATCCGTTCGGGAATGCAGCACTATCGACCGTCGCTGCAGCCATTCCGGTCATCTTGCTTCTGGTCTTGATCGCCAGCGGCAAGGTGAAGGCGCACATTGCGGCGATCGTGGCGCTCGTCGTTGCCAACCTAATCGCGATCTTCGTGTTCACGATGCCGGCCAATATGTCGATCAGGGCCTCGCTGCTCGGCGTGGTGGTCGGCTTCTTCCCAATCGGATGGATCGTCCTCAACGTGATCTTCATGTACCAACTGACGTTGAAGTCAGGACGGTTCGAGACGCTGCAGCGCGCAATCGGAGGCGTCACCACGGATCGGCGGCTCCAGCTTCTGCTGATCGCTTTTTCCTTTGGCGCTTTCTTTGAGGGGGCCTCCGGGTTCGGCACGCCGGTTGCCATCACCGGCGCGATTCTCATCGGTCTCGGATTCTCACCGCTTGCCGCGTCGGGCCTGTCACTGATCGCGAATACGGCTCCCGTCGCCTATGGCGCGCTGGGCACGCCGATTCAGGGGCTGGCCTCGGTGACCGGACTCGATCCATATCTGCTCGGCGCCATGGTCGGGCGTCAGCTGCCGGTGTTCTCGGTGCTGGTGCCGTTCTGGGTGATCTGGGCTTTTGCCGGCTGGAAGGGCATGAAAGAGGTCTGGCCGGCCATTCTCGTCACCGGCGTTTCCTTCGCCGTGCCGCAGTTCCTGATCTCGAACTACGTCAACCCCTGGATCGTCGATATCGGCGCCTCGCTGATCTCGATGGCCGCGCTGATCCTGTTCCTGCGGGTATGGCAGCCGAAGACGCTGTGGACCTCTCCCGCATTGCGGAGCCATGATCCGTCCGCCGATCTGGCCAAGCCGGACAAGAGCACGACGCTGCCCAAGCTGTCGCAGGCGGAAGTCTGGTCCTCGGTGCTGCCGTGGATCATCGTCTGCGCCGTGCTGCTGATCTGGGGCACAGGCTGGTTCAAAGCGGCCGTCAACCCGATCTTCACGGTGAATTATGAGGTGCCCGAACTGCACAACATGATCAACAAGGTGGCGCCGATCGTGCCCAGGCCGACTCCGGAGGCCGCGGTTTTCTCCTTCCAGTACCTGTCCTTTACCGGGACCGGAATGCTGATCGCCGCGATCATCTCCGGTATCGTCATGGGTATCTCGCCGGGCAATATCATTTCGACCTATGGCAGGACGATCCGGATCTGCGCGGTGTCGCTGATCACCATCTCAGCGATGCTTGCGATCGGGACGCTGACCCGCCTGTCGGGTATCGACGCGACATTGGGGCTCGCCTTCGCGGCCACGGGGGTGCTCTATCCCTTCTTCGGCACATTGCTGGGTTGGTTGGGCGTCGCGCTCACAGGATCGGACACCGCCTCGAACGTGCTATTCGGCAATCTGCAGAAGATCACGTCGGAGCAGCTCGGCCTGTCGCCGATCCTGATGGGAGCGGCGAACTCATCCGGCGGCGTCATGGGCAAGATGATCGATGCGCAGTCGATCGTGGTGGCTTCAACCGCGACCAACTGGTACGGCCACGAAGGCAGCATCCTGCGCTTCGTGTTTGTGCATTCGATCGTGCTGGCCTGCCTTGTCGGCCTGTTCGTGATGCTTCAGGCCTATGTCTATCCGTTCACGGAAATGGTCGTGAAATAGGCTGATCGCCGCACGCAGAAAACCCCGCAGACCGGTCTGCGGGGTTTTTTCGTGTCATCTCTTCTTTGCTAGGCCGTTCCCACCCTCTTCATGTTCGGACGTTACGGCGCATTGCAGGCCGCCGCGGCGACCACGGTCTCAAGAGAAGCGGACGGTCCGTCACGATGCAGGCCATCGTCAGTGTCTGACCGGAAAATAAGATCGCATCGTGGTCGAGAGGCGTCGGGGTGGCCGTCACCCTGAGGTGCTGTCGCGTAGCGACAGCCTCGAAGGGTGACGGCCGAGGCGGTGCGTCATTGTTCGGCGCCGCGTCATCCTTCGAGGGCGATGCAAGAGCATCGCCGCCTCAGGATGACGCTTCGAGGCTCGGGCTCCGCCCTCGCGCCTCAGGATGACGGCTTTCGTGCGATGTCGCGCGCCCAACCGATTTCCGGCCAGACTCCAAGATTGATTTTGGCAGCGGCCTGCGCTGCCGCTCGCTCCCGCCGACGTTTTGTCGGCTCGCCCTTCCGACGCGATATCCTATTTCCAGACCGCATTTTCGAGATCCCAGCGCTGTGCCTTGAACTCCTTGGCCATCGCGTCAACAATTCCGATCTCGTCGCTGTGGTCGCCCTCGCTGTCGTCGTCCAGCGTATCGATCAGATGAAGCTTTGCCGCGGCCGATTCATCCACGACGGTGATCGACGGCTGGCCGACCCAGAGCATCAGGTGATCGGATGCGCCGGGACGATCCGGCGAGACCAAGGCGTTGAGCTCGATCGTCTCCGTCAGTGAGAGCTCCGGAAACACATCGGCGGGCCTCTTGAGCACCAGGGTGAGCCGGCCGGTTTCGTCGCTCCAGGAGGAGGACGCCAGTTTCGCGGCAAGAATCTTTTCCGCCACGGCCGCGATGCCCCCCGCGAGCTTGGTACGATCCGGCCTGCCGTCCGCCAGCCATCCGTCCGAGGCGAAGCGCACGGTGCGCTCCATGTCGAACAGCCCGCTGGTCCAGCCCGCGGCGGATACGCCCGGCTGAGATTTGAGTTTGGCCAGCAGGTCGGCTGCCTGCTGCGGATCTGTGCTGAGGCTGATCGTCATCTGGCCCCGGCGCAACGCTTCGCAGGAGACGGTCAGGCTGCCCAGCGCGACGCCGACGTGCTGTCCCTTGAGGACTGCGAGCAGCGCGGGCGCATTCTCGAGCTTGACCTTGACGGCCAGCGCTTCCGGCGAGACTTCGGTAAAATCCTTCGGCGAGGCGACGATGCCGTCGTCTGTCACCTGATTTTCCCGGAACTCCTTTTCGCTCAGGTCGGCATTGTCGGTGGAGACGACATTGGTGACGGTCTGGCCGACCCGGATCTGGCCCTTGAACTCGTAGGTGTCGCCTGTCGCCTTCCGGGTCAGGCTCACGCTGACTGGCAATTTGTCGACCTGGGTCTCACCGGTTCCGGCCATGGTCTGGCCGTTGACGGTCAGGTTCACGACGAACCGGTCCCGACGGTCGGAGCCCTGCGCCGCGGGGTAGCAGACGTCAAGGACGGCGGAGGTGACGGTCTTGCCTTGATAGTTCTCTTTGAGCACCACGTCGGCATTGCCGTCCATCAGGCCATCGATGGAGGTGAAATATCGCGACTCGCTGCCAGCTGCCGACGGCTTGGGCTGAGCCAATGACGATCCGCTGGCGACGATCGCAAGGCCGATCAGGCAGACGGGAAATGCGCGCATAAGTCTCTCTCTCGATGAAGCGAGCGGAGTTTAGGCCACCGCCCCCGAAAGTCGAAAGGGTGTTTTTTGCCGCTGACGACCGACGCGCCGGATTTTTGTGGCAGCTCTTTCGCATGGGCTGGATCGAGCGCCGCTACTGGATCAGCGATCTCTGCCAAAAACAAGAAGGCCGCCCGGAGGCGGCCTTCGATAGTTTGTTGAATGGAGAGGAATTAGAAGCCCATTCCACCCATGCCGCCCATACCGCCGCCGCCCGGCATCGGGGGCGCCGGCTCCTTCGGCAGCTCGGCGACCATGGCCTCGGTGGTCACCAGAAGGCCGGCAACCGACGCGGCGTCCTGCAGCGCGGTCCGGACCACCTTCGCGGGGTCGATGATGCCCTTGGCGACCATGTCGACATAGTCCTCGTTCTGGGCATCGAAGCCGAACGTCTCCGACTTGTTCTCGAGCACCTTGCCGACCACGATCGAACCCTCGACGCCAGCATTCTCCGCGATCTGACGCATCGGAGCTTCGAGCGCCTTCAGCACGATGTTGATGCCGGCCTGAACGTCGGCATTGTCGTTGGAGATGCGGCCGACCGCCTTCTTGGCGCGCAGCAGCGCGGTGCCGCCGCCCGGGACGATGCCTTCCTGCACGGCCGCGCGGGTCGCATTGAGCGCGTCTTCGACGCGGTCCTTCTTCTCCTTCACCTCGATTTCGGTCGCGCCGCCGACGCGGATCACCGCGACGCCGCCGGCCAGCTTGGCAAGACGCTCCTGCAGCTTCTCGCGGTCGTAGTCCGAGGTGGTCTCCTCGATCTGCGCCTTGATCTGATTGACGCGCGCCTCGATGTCGGCCTTCTTGCCGGCGCCGTTGACAATGGTGGTGTTCTCCTTGTCGATCACCACCTTCTTGGCGCGGCCGAGCATCTTCACGGTGACGTTCTCGAGCTTCATGCCGAGATCTTCCGAGATCAACTGACCGCCGGTGAGGATCGCGATGTCCTCCAGCATGGCCTTGCGGCGATCGCCGAAGCCCGGCGCCTTCACCGCCGCGACCTTGAGGCCGCCGCGCAGGCGGTTCACCACCAGCGTCGCCAGCGCCTCGCCTTCGACATCCTCGGCGATGATCAGGAGCGGCTTGCCCGACTGCACAACGGCTTCGAGCACCGGCAGCATGGCCTGCAGACCGGACAGCTTCTTCTCGTGAAGCAGCACGTAGACGTCGTCCAGCTCGGCGGTCATCTTCTCGGCGTTGGTGACGAAATACGGCGACAGGTAGCCGCGATCGAACTTCATGCCCTCGACGATATCGACCTCGGTCTCGAGCGACTTGTTTTCCTCGACGGTGATGACGCCCTCATTGCCGACCTTCTGCATCGCCTGGGCGATCATCTTGCCGATGGTGGCATCGCCATTGGCGGAGATGGTCCCGACCTGGGCAACTTCGGCGGAGGAGGCGACCGGCTTGGCGCGCTTCTCCAGATCCTTGATGACGGACGTGACGGCGATGTCGATGCCGCGCTTGAGGTCCATCGGGTTCATGCCGGCGGCAACCGCCTTGGCGCCTTCACGGACGATGGCCTGGGCCAGCACGGTCGCGGTGGTGGTGCCGTCGCCGGCCAGATCGTTGGTCTTCGAGGCGACCTCGCGCACCATCTGGGCGCCCATGTTCTCGAACTTGTCCTCCAGTTCGATCTCCTTGGCGACGGTGACGCCGTCCTTGGTGATGCGGGGAGCACCGAAGCTCTTGTCGATGACGACATTGCGGCCCTTGGGGCCGAGCGTGACCTTCACGGCATTGGCGAGCACGTCGACGCCATGCAGCATCCGTTCCCGTGCCTCGCCGGCAAATTTGACTTCTTTGGCAGCCATTTGAAACTCCTGTAGGATTTCCGGTGTGTCTGCCGCCGTAGCGCAACCGGCAGCAGAAGAAGGGGCGGGCCATCCGAACGGCCATGCCGGAGCAGGGCCGGTTTAACGGATGGGGAGTGAGATCAGCTCACCACACCCAGAATGTCGGACTCCTTCATGATCAGGAGTTCCTCGCCGTCGAGCTTGATCTCGGTGCCGGACCATTTGCCGAACAGCACCTTATCGCCGACCTTGATATCGATCGGAATCAGCTTGCCGGCCTCGTCCCGGCCGCCCGGACCGACGGCGACGACCTGGCCCTCAGAGGGCTTTTCCTTGGCGCTATCGGGAATGATGATGCCGCCCTTGGTCTTTTCCTCGGCATCGATACGCTTCACCACAACACGGTCATGCAGTGGACGAAATTTGGTTTTAGCCATGACGTTCCTTTTGGGGTTCGATTACGGTCAGAGTCGTCAGTCGACAAATTGGTGGGCGTGCCCGGAGGGCCGGGCGACCGGGCTGCTTCTGTGATCTTGGCACTCGGCGTCCAGGAGTGCCAATCCAGATGCGGGAAATATGGGCTGTCGCTGGTCCTGTCAAGCGAACCGCTTGGGCCGGAGGGCCACGGACTGGCCCAAGACGGAAAGCGGTCGATCGCATGGAGATTATTAACGTTATTGACTGCTATTTATGGGTTATGAGTCGGTCAGAACTTGCTGACGGTCCGGGGACATTCATGCGGGACGTCTTTGTTCGGGGGATATGATGGTTGGTACGAAATCTGGTCGCGCGCGCAAGCTTGTCAGCCTCGGCGTCATCTCCGTCGTTGCGGCCGCGCTCGCCGGCTGTGAAACTCTTGGAACCTCGAACGCCCCTCCGCCTGAGCCCGAGCCCGCACCTGAAATCCCATCCACGATCCGGCCCAATGAGATTGTCGGACGTTGGGGGTTGGCCTCCTACCAGAACCCGAACGACCGCGCGAGAACCGAGGCCGCGGCCCGCAGCCAGTGCAAAAACCCCTATGTCATCGGCGCCGGTACCAATGGGGGTGTCATCATGCATCTGGCGGACGAGGCGACCCCGCAGGAGTTGCGCCTGAAGGGCAGCCCCAGCGGAAAGAACTACATCGGCCCGCCCGGACCGGCTGGGAGCCCGCAGGATCGCGAGATCATCTCGTTCGACGGGCGCATCCTTGTCACGAGATTCGTCGATAAGGATGCCGGGGTCCGCTACGGCAACATGGTCTATGTCCGGTGTGCTCCCCACGCGTAAGGCGCAGGTGAAGGCGCCCCGCCCATGCGAGTGGGGTCCATCCCAACGCCGCGTTGACTTTATCTTAAGTCCGGATCCGGCGTCCGGGCCCGAACTGTGGCCTCGGGTTGCCCGGCGACGCGATCTGATCCGGCCTTCACGACATTGACGCGGATATTCGCCGCTGGTGTGCTGCGGCACATCGCCGTCGACATTTGCCGGTGACGTTGCCGGTAGATCGGCAGCGCCGCAGTCCCCTGATCGAACATGTCGGTTGGCGCATGACCTTGAGGCTCCGCCTCGCCATGCCGAGGGCGAATCTGTGGGCGATGCCGGGGCACCCAAGCCGCAGTTGCAGAGTTGAGAATGAGCGGCCCTCCGCGGATGGCCGCCGTCCCGCGGCAGTGTCGTAGGGGCGATCATCCCAGGTGAGGGCTTTCGCCGCAGGCCGGTTCGCTCTTCAACGGGAACCCGTTGTTTGCATTGGCGTTATTGGGGGCCGTTTCGCACCCTCGACACAACATGGTTCTAAATGCCGGCCGTGGAGCCGGAACCGGAAATCCGGTAAGGATGCGGCGGTCGGTATCCGTTGCGTCAGCCTCCGCAGGAGATTGTGGTCATGTCGTCATCGTCGTTCCGCCGCGATTATCTGAGCAAGCCGATTTTTTCCTGGGCCCGCAAGGTGCTGCCGACGATGTCGGATACCGAGCGCGAGGCGCTCGAGGCCGGCGACGTCTGGTGGGATGCGGATCTGTTCACTGGTAATCCCGATTGGTCGAAACTCCTGGCAACGCAGCCGGCACGACTCACCGCCGAGGAGCAAGCGTTCATGACCGGTCCGGTCGACACGCTCTGCGCCATGCTCGATGATTGGAAGATCAACTGGGAATGGCGCGATCTGCCGCCGGAAGTGTGGGATTTCATCAAGCGCGAGAAGTTCTTCGGCATGATCATCCCGAAGGAGTTCGGCGGCCTCGGTTTCTCGCCCTATGCCCATTCAGAGGTGGTGCGGAAGATTTCGTCGCGATCGCTGGTGGCAGCGGTCACCGTGATGGTGCCAAACTCGCTCGGCCCCGGCGAATTGCTGATGCGGTTCGGCACTCCCGAGCAGCAGCAGCATTGGCTGCCGCGCCTTGCCGATGGCCGCGAAATTCCCTGCTTCGGCCTGACCAGTCCGGAAGCCGGATCGGACGCGGCGTCGATGGTCGATACCGGAATTATCTGTAGGGGCGAGTTCGAGGGGCGCGAGGTGATCGGCCTGCGACTCAACTGGCACAAGCGCTATATCACGCTCGGCCCGGTGGCGACGCTGCTCGGCCTCGCCTTCAAGGCGTATGACCCCGAACATCTCGTCGGC
>Ga0180222_1001447_pt1 | contig 24465 bp, 25 predicted proteins | sample eDN5th37CKraftOP_FD_151336 | JGI IMG/M metagenome (GOLD analysis project Ga0180222, IMG submission 151336) | Enriched Organic Plus compost microbial communities from Emeryville, California, USA - eDNA 5th pass 37_C Kraft OP (version 2) (version 2) ...
GGTTCTGCGACAGGGTCGAGGCATCGAAGACCGGATCGGTGAGTTTTAGCCGCAGGAACCAGCGGTAGGCGACATTGACCTCGATCTCGCGCACCAGCTGGCGCTCGGAGCGGATGCCGAACAGATAACCGATGAACAGCGCCTTGAACATCAGCGTGGGGTCCAGCGGCGGCCGGCCGTTGTCGGGGCAGTAGAGCCCCGCGACACGATCGTGGATGAAGGAAAAGTCGATCACCGCGTCGATCTTGCGCAGCACGTGATCCTTTGGCACCAGGCTCTCGAGCGTCACTATCTCGAGCGCCGTCTGTTCGGGAGCAGGCTTCTTCAGCATACCCCACTGAATCAAAAACCTCCGGCCGAAGCCAGAGGTTTGTCAGCAGTCTGAGGGGAGCCTCCGGGCTCCCCTTTTCGTTTTCGGGGGCGCCTTGCTCCGCTGCTGGATTCTTGCGAGGACATAGCGACTGCGACCTGACGCGGGGGCGACGATGTTCTTCACCTTCTCCAAGATTTTCTTGATCCTGGCGACGCCGATCAACCTGATCGGGATTCTCCTGATCGCGGCCATTGCGTCTCGGCTTCTGAAGCTGCGGCGGCTGTCGATGTTCTGCAGCGTAACGGCGCTGGTGGTGCTGGGGCTTGGAGCCTGGACGACGACCGGCGCGCTGCTGCTGCATCCGCTGGAGGATTATTTTGAGCGTCCCACCCCGCCGCCGGACGATGTGACCGGCATCATCGTGCTGGGCGGAGGCTTTGAGGGCGCGGTCAACCTCGCGCGGGGCGGCTACGAACTAAACGCCAGCGGCGACCGCTTTGTCGAGGCCGCGGTCCTGGCGCGGCTCTATCCGGAGGCAAAGATCGTCGTGACCGGGGGCGCCGGCACGCTGCTACTCGACGGGGAAGGCGATGGCGATACCGCGCCGCGCCTCCTGACGGCCCTCGGTGTCGAGCCGGAGCGGCTGGTCCTCGAAAGGGAGTCACGCGACACCTATGAGAACGCAGTCAAGACGCGGGAGTTGCTGCAGCCGCAGCCGGGCGACGTCTGGCTGCTGGTCACCTCTGCCTTCCACATGCCGCGTTCTGTGGGCTTGTTCCGCAAGGCGGGATTTGACGTCGTGCCCTGGCCAGTCGACTACCGGACCGCGGGAACGGAGACATTTGGTCTGGCGGAAGACAATGTCGCGGATTCGATGCAGAACCTCGCGCTCGGAGTGCGCGAATGGATCGGCCTGTTCGCCTACCGGCTCACCGGCCGCATCGACGGCATGTTCCCGCCGAAGCCCTGACGGCTACTCAGCCACCGCGTCGCGTGCGGCTGAGAAGAACTGGCGGCGGATCTCGACGAAGATGATGAAGACGGTCGTGGCGATCAACAACCACGCGCCGATGAACCAGCCGAGATAGGCGAGCGCGAAGAAGATGGCGCGCAGCCCCTCATTGAAGTGGCGGCCGGCAAGCACATTCATGCGGGTTGCCCGCCGTACGGCCACGTCCAGCTCAGGCTGAAGAGCTGGATCGTCGCGATAGGATGGCACGGCACCCATCAGGATCGAGCAGTAGTTGAACAGCCGGTAGGACCAGCCGAACTTGAAGAAGCCGTAGGAGAGAATGCCAATGAGGCCAAACACCTTGGCCTCGAAGGCCCTGCGTGACGCAATCTGCGGCGCAGGTATCTCGCTCAGCACTTCCAGAAACGCATCCGTCGATCCGAACAGGGCAAAGCACCCGCCGATCGCCAGAAGGCAGCTCGAGGCGAAGAACGCCGTGCCCTGCTGCAAGCCGCTCATGATGCCGGTGTCGACCATGCGCAGCTCGCGCCGCGCCATGGTCCGCATCCAGTTCGCCCGCTGCCCGTCCATCATCGACGTCAACGTCGGCCGCGAGATGATGCGCCCGATGACACCGGGAGAGAACACGCCCCAGCACAACAGGAAGAATGCCAGGGCGACGAGATCGAGGCGGGTGAGGAACTGGGAATCGGACAACATGGGCTCAGAGTGCCGCAATTTGCGCACATTCGCCACGCGCACATGGACACAATTTCGCCCTGCGAGGTAACTTCCCATTAAGCATGTGGATTGCGCAAATTATTGAAAAGTTTGAGAGAAATTTTGGCCAGTTAACGTTTAAGCGGTGCACTGACACCGTTTTGCCCTTTTGTGCATTGCGAAGAGATTCGAGACGGGCTATGTAGCGGCCAGACGGAAGGGGCCGTCCCGGCGAACGAGAGCCGAAAAAAGTTCAATCAGCTAACAGGAAGAACATGGACGATAGCGTTCACAAATCCTGCTGGAGCGTCACCGCGAAGGCAGTGATTGGTTTCGCCGGTATTTTCATGCTGGCCTGGCTTCTTGGCGGCCCCGAGGCCGCAACCATGCTTGCGGCAGGCTGAATCCGAAGCCTACTGACCTAGAGAATTCTTTTGGCGCGGCTCGGTCCGCGCCTTTTTCTTTTCGGGGATGTCGCATCGGGGGCAGGTAGCGTCGGTTCGCTGGTTGCAATGCGTATCGCAACAGGGGCAACATCGGCGCAGCATTGGAGTCTTTCGCATGTTCCTTTCCGTATTCGATCTGTTCAAGATCGGAATTGGACCCTCGTCCTCCCACACCATGGGTCCGATGACCGCTGCGTCGCGGTTTCTCGATGAGCTTCTCGGCAAGGACTGGCCACGGCCGGTCGGAGTGAAGGTGAGGCGGCTTGCCGCCAGCCTGCATGGCTCGCTGGCATTTACCGGCGTCGGCCACGGCACCGACCGCGCCGTCATCCTCGGCCTGACCGGCCTCACGCCGACAACCGTCGATCCGGATCAGGTCGATGAGGTGCTTGCCGAGGTGGTGCAGACGAAAAGCATTACGCCACCCGGCCATCCCACTTACGATTTCGATCCGGCAACGGATCTCGTGCTCGACAAGAAGCAGCCGCTGCCGGGGCATGCCAACGGCATGGCCTTCTCGGCATTCGCTGCTGATGGCCGCCTGCTGCTGCGCCGCGTCTACTATTCGATCGGCGGCGGCTTCGTCGTTTCGGAGGAAGAGTTGCAGCGGATGAAGGCTGAGGGTCCGTTGCGCAAGGGCGGCAGCAAAGGTTTCCCTTATCCGTTCGAGAATGCCAAGCAGATGCTGGCGATGGCGGCGAAGAGCGGCCTGTCGATCGCGCAGATGAAGCGCGCGAACGAGGAGCGCCTGATGTCCCGCGAGGAGCTTGATGCGGGGCTCGATGCCATCTGGGGCGCCATGTCCGCTTGCATCGACCGTGGCCTTGCCCAGGAAGGCATCATGCCGGGCGGCTTGAAGGTGCGTCGTCGCGCAAGGCAACTGCATGACAAGCTGCAGGAAGATTGGCGCAGCAACCGTCCGAACCCGCTGCTCGCCAACGACTGGCTCTCCGTCTACGCGATGGCGGTGAACGAGGAGAACGCAGCCGGCGGCCGCGTCGTCACCGCACCGACCAATGGTGCGGCCGGCGTCGTGCCCGCCGTACTTCGCTACTGGCTGCACTTCCATGTTGAAGCCGATCAGGAGTCCATCCGCGACTTTCTGCTCACGGCAGCGGCGATCGGCGGCATCATCAAGCACAACGCCTCGATTTCAGGCGCCGAGGTCGGCTGCCAGGGCGAGGTTGGTTCCGCGTCGGCAATGGCGGCTGCGGGGCTTTGTGCCGTGATGGGCGGCACGCCGGAGCAGGTCGAGAACGCGGCCGAAATTGCGCTCGAGCATCATCTCGGCATGACCTGCGACCCGGTTGGCGGACTGGTGCAGGTGCCCTGCATCGAGCGCAATGCGCTGGGTGCCGTAAAGGCGGTGACGGCGGCGTCGCTCGCGATCAAGGGCGATGGCAAGCATTTCGTGCCGCTCGACGCCGCGGTCGAGACGATGCGCCAGACCGGTCTCGACATGAACGAGCGCTACAAGGAGACTAGCCTCGGCGGTCTTGCCGTGAACGTGGTGGAGTGCTGAGCGCTGTGGACAGCATCGCCATGGCCTTCATCCTGACACCCGCCGCGATTAGATAGGGACCATGGCACTCCACCTCATCAAACTGTGCGTCGGCTGCGAGAGCGTCGAGGACCTCGAAGACTGGATCGCGCTCAAGCTGGACGAAAAGCGCCGTGCGGGCATGCCGGTCGAGCAGTTCCACACGACGCGCATGGTTCCGAAGCGGGTAGAGGAACTGCTGGATGGCGGCTCGCTCTACTGGATCATCAAGGGCGGCGTGCAGTGCCGCCAGCGGCTCATCGACGTCCGCCCGTTCACGGACGCAGAGGGCGTCGGCCGCTGCCGCCTGGTGCTCGATCCGGAGGTAGTGCGCACCGAATGGCAGCCGCGCCGGCCATTCCAGGGCTGGCGCTACCTGGATCCAAAGGACGTGCCGGCCGACCTTTCCGGTGCCGGAACCGACGACGAATTGCCGCTCGAGCTTCGCCGCGAACTCACCGAACTCGGCCTTCTCTGAACGAGGGCTTGCAAGGAGGCTAGGGGCGGCACATCTTCAAGCTATGAGCGAGAAGAAACCGCTGACTCCCACCAGGAAGGATGCGGGCCCGGTCGTCAAACGCTCGGGTCCGTCAGAGATCGACGCGTTTATCCGTCAGGTGCAGACGATGGCTCCGGTCACCTCCGGAACCGGTCGGCTGATCCTCGCGCTCGATGCCACGATGAGCCGTCAGCCGACGTGGGACCTCGCCTGCAAGCTCCAGGCGGAGATGTTCGACGCGGTCGGCAAGGCAGGCAGCCTTGCCGTGCAGCTCGTCTACTTCCGCGGCTTCGACGAATGCCGGGCCTCGCGCTTCGTCGCCGATACGACGTCCCTCAAGAACCTGATGACGAAGATCGACTGCCGCGGTGGGGCGACGCAGATCGGCAAGGTCTTCTCGCATGCGCTGAAGGAAACCGAGAAGGGCAAGGTCAACGCCCTCGTCTATATCGGCGACGCGATGGAGGAGAATGTCGACCTGCTCGCCCAGAAAGCCGGTCAGCTCGGCCTGCGCGGGGTGCCGATTTTCGCTTTCCAGGAAGGTCACGATCCGGCGACCGAGACGGCGTTTCGCGAGTTCGCGCGGCTGTCGAAGGGCGCATGGTTCCGGTTCAATTCAAGTTCGGCGGATACACTCGCAAAGCTGCTCTCGGCCGTGGCGGTTTATGCAACGGGCGGTCTGAAAGCTCTCGAAGCTCGGGGCAGGCCTGAGGACCGGCTGCTGATCGCCCACCTCGGATCTTCGGGTGGAGGAGGATGACGATACTATTCTATGTCACGGCGGTCGTTGCCGTGGTCATTGGCTTGCTGATGCTGTTCCTGAAGGCAGATGCCCGGAAACTATCGCAAGCGCTACGTTTTATAGGACCCGGCCTGTTAGGGGTCCTGGGAGCGGGACTGCTGCTAACGGGACGGGCAGCCGCAGGCGGTATGCTGATGTCGGCCGCTTTTGCCTGGCATCTGCGCGGCCGGCGCCGGGAGGCTGCGAAGCCGTCGCCCGGCATGCGTTCATCGGTCAGGACCGCCGCGCTTGAGATGGAACTCGATCATGACAGCGGCATGCTCGAAGGGCATATCCTTGCCGGGAGCCGGGAAGGGCAAGCCTTGGCCGCCCTTGACCTCGATGACCTCATAGAACTCGGCAAGGAGCTTTCGTCGGATCCGGAAAGTCTCCAGCTACTGGAGGCGTACCTTGACCGCCGATTTCCCGTCTGGCGTGAACACCGCAAGGCGGATGGTGGCGAGCGGAAGAGTAGCGCGCCAGCTTCTGGCTCCATGAGCAAGGAGGAGGCCTACGAGATCCTTGGTCTTGAAGCGGGAGCCAGTGCGGCGGACATTAGGAAGGCCCATCGCCGTCTGATGCAGCGCGTGCATCCCGATCTCGGGGGCAGCTCCTTCCTTGCGGCGAGGATCAATGAAGCCAAGGAAACTCTGCTGTCTTCTCAAAGGTAAGTCTCCCTTCGACACATTACTAACCGGGAAACGCGGGTTCATTTCAGCAACCCTCAGAGCGCCGCCGTGAAGCAGTCGATCTTCTTCTTCTTCAGGGCGTTGCAGGCATTGACGGCCTGGTTCTTCGAGTTGAAGCCGAAGCGGGCGCGATAGTAGAGCGTGCCCTTGTTCTGGAATTCCTCGATGAAGGCGTTGGCATCGGAGACGATGCCGGAGGCGTCCTTCCCGGCACGCACGAGCGCGGCGAGGGCTTCCTTCTGCGAGGTCGATGAGGCGATCTGAACCGCCCAGCCCGAGTTCTGGATAGACGCGGTGCTCATGGCATCGACCGGGAAACGATCCTCCGGGGCAGGTGCCGCGACCGGAACCGGAACTTCCGCAGGTGGCGTAATACGCTCCGCTGCCGGTGCCTTAGGCATGGCGGCAGCGACGGCCGCGACCGCCGGAGCCGTTTCCGGCTCTGCGTATGCAGCGACCTGCATCTCGCCGGTAATGTCCGGACGGCCGTATGGGGTCGGGATGTCACGCTTCGGCAGCGTCAAGCTGGCGACCGCAGGGGCCTCGCCCTTGCCAGGACGCGGAGCGCTGACAAGGCCGCCACCGCCCTTGCGCGACGCTTTCGGGAAATACTCGCGAACCAGGGCAGCGACGTGCTGGTCGCGGCTTGCGGCGCTCGAGCCGCCCATAACGACCACTACGATCGAACGGCCATCACGCTGCACCGAGGTGGCGATGTTGAAGCCGGAGGCGCGGGTGTAACCGGTCTTGATGCCGTCAGAGCCCTCAAGCTTGCCGAGCAGGCGGTTGTGCGAGTGAATCGACTGCTTTCCGAACTGGAAGGAGCGGACGGAGAAATAGCGATAGTACTGCGGGAAATGCTCGCGCAGCGCGATGCCGAGGATCGCCTGGTCGCGCGCGGTCGACCAGTGGTTCGGGTTGGGGAGGCCGTGGGCATTGCGGTACTGGGTGCCGGTCATGCCAAGCTGGCGCGCCTTGTTGGTCATCATGCGCGCAAAGCCATCCTCGGAGCCGCCGAGGTATTCCGCGACTGCCGTGGCAATGTCGTTCGCGCTGCGGGTCACGAGCGACTTGATTGCGGTGTCGACACTGACCGAACCCCCAGCGCGAACGCCGAGCTTGGTCGGCGGCTCTGCAGCGGCACGCGCGCTGACCGGGATCTGCGTCTGCGGCGAAACGCGGCCCGTCTTCATCGCCTCGAACAGGAGGTAGATGGTCATCATCTTGGTCAGGGACGCCGGAAAGCGGCGCTTGTCCGCGTTCTTCGCGAAGAGCACCTGGCCTGTCTTAGCGTCGATCACGTAGGCCGCGTAGCGAGAATCGCTGGCGGCAGCCGAGGCAGCGAGCGATGAGGCTATGATGAAAAAGGTGGCGAATACGAGGGTTGCAGCTCTGCGGAGATTCGCGAACGAATGGAAAAACTCAGCGGACGCCGTACGCACAAACATAGCAAAAACGCTCTTTGACGGTCTTCTTGGGGGGCACTGCCTTGGGAGGCGACACTGCTTGACCGACGATAGCGGCGAGAGTCTTACCAGTAGGTTTATGGTAACCGGCATGTTCACCAATTCGCTCAACTTCTAGGTAACCCCTGCGCCAATCCGGATTCAGGACCGTCGAGGTTGAAGAATGCTGCAGCGCAAAATATGTATGTGCACTGCGTCGCGTGGGGCGTTCATAGAAGGAACAGGAATGGATCAGTCGTTTGAAAGCGTCGGCAAGTTTGGCCAGGAGCTGATCGACACCGGCCTGAAAAGTGTCGCTTCCGTTGCGCAGAATGCGCAGGCCATTGCCCTGGAAGCTGCCGAATATTCCAAGCGGGTCTTCGAGACCAACACGGTCGCTGCCGATAAACTCGTGTCGGCCAAGTCCTTCGACAAGGTGGTTGATCTTCAGGCCGAGTTCGCCAACGAGGCGTACAAGGAGTTCGTCTCCGAGATGACGAAATTCAGCGAGCTTTATGCTGAGCTCGCGAAGAGCGCGTACCTGCCGTTTGAATCGCTGATTGCCAGAGCGCGGTAAAGTCTGGCAAAACCGCATTACTGGAATGTTGGGACCCGGCCGCGTGCACGCTGCCGGGTTTTTCGTCTGGGGACCTTCACTTGCGAGTTTTCGCAGACACGTGAGTGCCGCGCATATTGTCAGCGCGCGATTAGGTCTTAAAATTCGTTTAGAAGTGCCTACATGTCGTGTCGCTGGGCGCGGCTCAAGCAGGGAATTTGAGCGGTGAAGGCAGGGGAAGCAAGGACTGGACTTATGTTCAGGATGCAGGGTGAAGAGGATCGTGGCAACGGGACCGGGCGCGGGACTGCAGTCATAACCCGCACCAAGCCGAAGATTAAGAAGCCGTCGCTCTACAGGGTGCTTATCCTGAATGACGACTATACGCCCATGGAGTTCGTCGTCCACATTTTGGAGCGCTTCTTCCAGAAGGATCGGGAGTCCGCGACCCGTATCATGCTCCACGTGCACAATCATGGGGTGGGGGAATGCGGGGTCTATACATACGAGGTGGCTGAGACCAAAGTGACTCAGGTCATGGACTTCGCCAGACAGCACCAACATCCGCTACAGTGCGTGATGGAAAAGAAATGAGGTTCTGAATGCCGGCTTTCACCCCAGGCCTGGAACAGGCACTGCACAGGGCATTGACACTGGCGAACGAGCGCCATCACGAATATGCCACGCTTGAGCATTTGCTGATGGCGCTCATCGATGACCCTGACGCGGCAGCCGTGATGCGGGCCTGCAACGTCAACCTCGATGAGCTGAGGCAGACCGTCCTCAACTACATCGATACCGAGCTGGACAATCTGATCACCGGCTATGACGAAGATTCGAAGCCCACTGCCGGGTTTCAGCGCGTCATCCAGCGGGCGGTCATCCACGTCCAGTCGTCGGGGCGTGAAGAGGTGTCCGGCGCAAACGTCCTTGTAGCCATCTTTGCTGAGCGCGAGAGCCACGCCGCGTACTTCCTGCAGGAACAGCAGATGACGCGCTATGATGCCGTGAACTACATCAGCCACGGCATTGCCAAGCGCCCCGGCGCTTCCGAGACCCGTACGCCACGCGGGGCCAACGAGGACGAGTCTCCCAACACGCATGGCGAGGGCGACGAAGGCGGCAAGAAGAAGCAGCAAGACGCGCTTACTGCATATTGCGTGAACCTCAACCAGAAGGCGCGGGCGGGCAAGATCGACCCGCTGATCGGCCGCGAGAGCGAAATCAACCGCACGATCCAGGTGCTGTGCCGGCGTTCCAAGAACAACCCGCTCTATGTGGGTGATCCTGGCGTCGGCAAGACGGCGATCGCCGAGGGCCTCGCCAAGCGCATCGTCGACGGCGATGTGCCGGAGGTGCTGCGCGATGCGACCATCTTCGCGCTCGACATGGGCACGCTGCTTGCAGGTACCCGCTACCGCGGTGACTTCGAGGAGCGTCTGAAGCAGGTCGTCAAGGAGCTCGAGGAGTATCCGGGCGCAGTCCTGTTCATCGACGAGATCCACACCGTCATCGGTGCGGGCGCTACCTCGGGCGGCGCGATGGATGCGTCGAACCTGCTCAAGCCAGCCCTGTCGTCGGGTGCGATCCGCTGCATCGGCTCCACCACCTACAAGGAGTTTCGGCAGTTCTTCGAGAAGGATCGTGCGCTCGTGCGCCGCTTCCAGAAGATCGACGTCAACGAGCCGACTGTCGAGGATGCCATCGAGATCATGAAGGGCCTCAAGCCCTATTTCGAGGATTTTCACAAGGTCAAGTACACCAACGACGCCATCAAGGCGGCGGTGGAGTTGTCGTCGCGCTACATCAACGACCGCAAGCTGCCTGACAAGGCCATCGACGTGATCGACGAGACCGGCGCGTCGCAAATGCTGCTGCCGGAAAACAAGCGCAAGAAGACGATCACGGTGAAGGAGATCGAGGCGACCGTCGCCACCATGGCACGCATCCCGCCGAAGACCGTGTCCGCTGACGACGAGAAGGTTCTCGCCTCGCTCGAGGACGAGCTCAAGCGCGTCGTCTACGGGCAGGACACGGCAATCACGGCGCTTTCTTCCGCGATCAAGTTGGCACGTGCCGGCCTGCGCGAACCGGACAAGCCGATCGGCTCGTACCTGTTCTCCGGCCCGACCGGCGTCGGCAAGACCGAGGTTGCCAAGCAGCTGGCGAAGTCGCTCGGCGTCGAACTCCTCCGCTTCGACATGTCGGAGTACATGGAGCGCCACACCGTGTCGCGCCTGATCGGTGCGCCTCCCGGCTACGTGGGCTTCGACCAGGGCGGCTTGCTGACCGACGGCGTCGACCAGCATCCGCACTGCGTGCTGCTGCTCGACGAGATCGAGAAGGCGCATCCGGACCTGTTCAACATCCTGTTGCAGGTCATGGACCACGGCAAGCTGACCGACCACAACGGCAAGCAGGTCGACTTCCGCAACGTGATCCTGATCATGACCACGAATGCGGGTGCGGCGGACCTTGCCAAGGCTGCGATCGGCTTCGGCTCGTCGAAGCGCGAGGGCGACGACATGGAGGCGATCAACCGCCTGTTCACGCCCGAGTTCCGCAACCGTCTCGACGCGATCATCCCATTCGGTTCGCTGCCGGTGCCGGTCATCCATCAGGTGGTCCAGAAGTTCGTCATGCAGCTGGAGGCTCAGCTGGCCGAGCGCCGCGTCACCTTCGACCTCACGCCGGAGGCAATCGCGTGGCTGGCCGACAAGGGCTACGACGAGCGCATGGGCGCTCGCCCGCTCGCCCGTGTCATCCAGGAGCACATCAAGAAGCCGCTGGCGGACGAAGTGCTGTTCGGCAAGCTGCGTAACGGTGGCACGGTTCGCGTTTCGGTGGAGAAGGACGATCTCGGCCTCGACATCCTGAAGCTCGACGCGATCGCCGACGAGATGCCGGTGAAGCCGAAGAAGGAAGTGCCGGAAGCGCAGCCCCCCAAGCGCAAGGCAGCGAAGAAGGCAGCCGCTGCGGCGGCGGGCGATGACAAGGACAAGAACACGCCCAAGCGGTCGATCGTTCCGCAGTTGCCACGCAAGTAAGACTGCAAGTCAAAATCACTAATTTAGCGGGCGAGATAAATCTTTATCTCGCCCGTTTCGCATATGTGAGGCGATTTCATCTTTTGGCGCGGGTTGCGCCACATTCAAATCGGCTTCTGGAGGTTTGATTCATGCACGGCTTTCGCATTCGGGGCAGGGGACTTCTGCGATCGCCTTTTCCGTCCGCTCGCGGACCCAGAAGAGGATTAAGTGCATGAAACTGAACCGTACCCTCCTTGCCGGCGTCACCGCAGTCGCGCTCGGATTCGCCGGATCGCTGGGCGTGGCAACTGCACAGGAGGCCTCGCCTGCGGCGCCCGCGCCGGAAGCGCAGGCACCTGCCGCAACTGCTCCACAGATCGATGAGCAGAAGCTGCAGTCGTTCGCAACCGCGTTCCTTGAGGTCAGCGAGGTCACGCAGGAATACCAGCCGCAGATCGCTGCCGCGGGATCCGTTGAGGCCCAGCAGAAGCTGCAGCAGGAAGCGGGGCAGAAGATGGTTGACGCCGTCAACTCAACCGACGGGATCACCGTCGAGGAATACAACATGATCATTCAGGCTGCGCAGGCCGATCCGGAACTGGCGCAGCGGATCAACGGCGAGATCACCAAGGCTGCCGCCGCAGGCGGTGCGCCCGCCGCCCAGCAGCCCGCACAACAGCAGTAAGGCTCGCCTCCCAAGCGAACCGAGCTTGCCTGGGCCGGATAGTCTTTCACCGGCTCAGGCGGCCATCAGTGCCTTTATCCCATCCGCCACGAATTGAACCGCCAGTGCCGCGAGGATCACCCCGAGCAGGCGCGTCAGGATCGAGCGGCCGGTTTCACCCAGGAAGCGCTCGATGCGCTCCGCTGCTGCGAATGTCAGCCAGGTGATGCCGATACAGGCGGCAAGGATCAACACCAGCCAGAAGCCGCCACTCGGGCCCGGAAACCTTCCAGACAGAAGTACCGTCGCCGAAATCGCGCCCGGACCGGCCATCAGCGGGATGGCGAGGGGGAATGCGGCGATGTTATGGATGTGATCCTTCGTTATCGCGGTTTCCGCGCTGCGCTCCTTCCGCTCCTGGCGCCGCTCGAAGATCATTTCGAAAGCGATCCAGAACAGCAGCAGGCCGCCAGCCACGCGAAATGCGGGAAGGGTAATCCCGAACACGTTGAGGATCACCGTTCCGGCGATCGCGAACAGCGTCAGCACCCCGAAACCGATGATGCAAGCGCGTGTCGCCACCTGCATTCTTTGGCCGCGATGCATGCCTGGAGTGAGTGCCAGGAACAGCGGCGCGAGGCCGGGCGGGTCAATCGTCACAAGGATCGTCACGAAGGCGTTGAATATGACGTCGATGCTCGGCATGCGGCAAGTTCCCCCTAATTCTTCCGACTGTCGGCGCAATTTCGGCGGCGGATTTTGCCCAGTCTGGCAGAAAAATCCCGCATAAGCGATTCGCTCTGAGGCCCCCGTTTTGGCGGTTTGCCGGGAGGGTGCGGCGCATTTCATGGACAGCTTTCCCGTGTGCTTCGTAAGTTGTTGGGCTAAAACGAAAAATTGGCTTTGGAAATCCGCTCTCCGATTTGGAAAAATTGCTCCAATTCCTATATAAGGGGAGGGTGTTTTCCAGCATGATCGTGATCTCCATTGACTGACCAGACCACGCCGCGCGAGCCTCAGGACTTGCCTGAAGGTGTCGAGCCGATCTCCATCATAGAGGAGATGCAGCGAAGCTATCTCGATTACGCCATGAGCGTGATCGTTTCGCGTGCGCTGCCGGATGTGCGAGATGGCCTCAAGCCCGTACATCGCCGCATCCTCTATGCGTCGCATGAGAGCGGCTACCACTGGAACAGAAAATACGTGAAGTCGGCTCGTCCGGTCTCGGACGTGATGGGTAAATATCACCCGCACGGCGACGCCTCGATTTATGACGCCTTGGTCCGCATGGCGCAGGACTGGTCGATGCGCGTGCCGCTTATCGACGGGCAGGGCAATTTCGGCTCGATCGACGGCGACCCTCCGGCGGCGATGCGCTATACCGAAGCGCGCCTGACCAAAGTCGCCCACGAGATCCTCGAGGACATCGACAAGGACACTGTCGATTTCCAGGACAACTATGACGGCTCGCAGGTCGAGCCGAAGGTTCTGCCTGCGCGCTTTCCGAACCTGCTCGCCAACGGCTCGGGCGGTATCGCGGTGGGCATGGCGACCAACATTCCGCCGCACAATCTGGGCGAGCTGGTCAACGGCTGCATTGCGCTCATCGACAATCCGGAGATCGAGCTGCCGGAGCTGATGGAGCACATCCCGGGTCCGGACTTCCCGACCGGCGGCATCATCCTTGGCCGTGCCGGCATCTATTCGTCGTACCAGACGGGCCGCGGATCGATCATCATGCGCGGCAAGGTGCATATCGAGGAGATGCGCAACGACCGCGAGGCGATCATCATCACTGAGGTTCCCTATCAGGTGAACAAGGCGACGATGATCGAGAAGATGGCCGAGCTGGTGCGCGACAAGCGCATCGAGGGCATCTCCGACATCCGCGACGAGAGCGACCGTCAAGGTTATCGCGTCGTCGTCGAGCTGAAGCGCGACGCCAACGCCGAGGTGATCCTCAACCAGCTTTATCGCTACACGCCGCTACAGACCTCGTTCGGCGCCAACATGGTCGCGCTGAACGGCGGCAAGCCCGAGCAGATGTCGCTGCTCGACATGCTGAGGGCATTTGTCAGCTTCCGCGAGGAAGTTGTCAGCCGCCGCACGAAGTACCTGCTGCGCAAGGCGCGTGAACGCGCCCACGTCCTCGTCGGCCTGGCGATTGCCGTGGCCAACATCGACGAGGTCATCAAGCTGATCCGCCAGGCGCCTGATCCGCAGACTGCGCGCGACCAGCTGATGACGCGCCGCTGGCCGGCCGCTGACGTTGAGTCGCTGATCCGCCTGATCGACGACCCGCGCCACAAGATCAACGAGGACGGTACCTACAACCTCTCGGAAGAGCAGGCCCGCGCCATCCTCGATCTGCGCCTGCAGCGCCTCACGGCTCTTGGCCGCGACGAAATCGCTGACGAGCTGAACACGATCGGCGCCGAGATTTCCGACTATCTCGACATTCTCTCCTCACGCCCGCGCATCCTGCAGATCGTCAAGGACGAACTCATCGCCGTGCGCGACGAGTTCGGCACCCCGCGCCGCACGGAAATCGCCGAAGGCGGTGCGGACATGGATGACGAAGACCTCATCCAGCGCGAGGACATGGTCGTTACGGTCACGCACGAGGGCTACATCAAGCGCGTGCCGCTCTCGATCTACCGGGCGCAGGCTCGCGGCGGCAAGGGTCGCTCCGGCATGGCAACGAAGGACACGGACTACGTCACGCGTCTGTTCGTCGCCAGCACCCACACGCCGGTCCTGTTCTTCACCTCGCGCGGCATCGTCTTCAAGGAGAAGGTCTGGCGCCTGCCAATCGGAACGCCGCAGTCCCGTGGCAAGGCGCTCGTCAACCTGCTCAACATTGAGGCCGGCGATCGCATCACGGCCATCCTGCCGCTGCCCGAGGACGAGAGCAGCTGGTCGAACCTCGACGTGATGTTCGCGACGACGCGTGGCACCGTGCGGCGGAACAAGCTGAGCGACTTCGTCCAGGTGAACCGGAACGGCAAGATCGCGATGAAGTTCGACGAGGAAGGCGATGCCATCCTTGCAGTCGAAACCTGCACCGAACACGACGACGTGCTGTTGATCGCAAACTCCGGCCAGTGCATCCGCTTCCCGGTCACGGAGGTCCGCGTCTTCAAGGGCCGCGACTCCCAGGGCGTGCGCGGCATCGCACTCGGCGAAAACGAGCAGGCGATCTCCATGACGATCCTGCATGGCGTCGACGCAAGCCCGGCAGAGCGTGCGGCATATCTGCGGCAAGCAGCTGCGGAGCGTCGCCTGGCGAATGGAGAGACCGAGGGTGAGGAGATCAGCCTCACCAACGAGGATGTTGGCGAGGAGACCGCGCTGTCGCCGGAGCGCTTCGACGAGCTTAGGGCGCGTGAGCAGTTCGTGCTCACCGTCACCGAGTACGGCTATGGCAAGCGCTCGTCGTCCTACGACTTCCGCGTCACCGGACGCAGCGGCAAGGGCATCCGCGCCACCGATGTTTCTAAGGTCGCCGAAATTGGTCGTCTTGTTGCGGGCTTCCCGGTCGAGAACGAAGACCAGATCATGCTGGTTTCCGATGGCGGCCAGGTGATCCGTGTGCCGGTCAACGGCATACGTCTCGCCAGCCGCGCAACCAAGGGCGTGACCATCTTCGATCTGGCTGAGGGTGAGAAGGTTGTCTCCGTGGAGCGGATCTCCGAACCGGAAGACAATGAAGAAAGTGCGGATGGCGCGCAGGATGCACCACCCGCACCACTGGAGGACTAAGTTAGCCGAAGGTGATGTTGCGACGAGCAGCCTTACGCTGCGCTTCCAGCTTAACGCTCTGGGCTTCATTGTGGAGACCCAGGGCGGTTGCAATCAGCATGGCTAGGGTCATGGTGGCAGCAAGCAGGTAGATCATCATCGCGCATCTCCTTCGTGCTCAGGTAACGGTTGAAGCGGCCTTTCGTTTCATGCTGAATGCGGTTTTGAAGGATTCAGCTTGAACCGTTACTGAGGGAGCCGTTCATCCGGCATTCATCTGCTGCCGGATGCCCGATTGCCTTGGGCTGTTCGTCCAGATAGAAGCCAGACCATGAAGAGCCGCATCGCATTCTATGCCGGGTCATTCGACCCGCTGACCAACGGCCACCTCGATGTGCTCAAGGGCGCGATGGTTTTCGCCGACGAGGTGATTGTCGGGATTGGTATCCAGGCGTCCAAGCAGCCGCTGTTCACCTTCGAGGAGCGCGTGGAACTCATCGAGGGGTGGGCGAAGCAGGAACCGGGCGTGGACGCTGCAAAATTGAAGATCGTCTCGTTCAGAGGGCTGCTGGTAGATGCCGCGCGCGAGCACGGCGCGTCGATGCTGATCCGGGGCCTGCGCGATGGCACCGATCTCGACTATGAGATGCAGATGGCGGGCATGAATGGAATAATGGCGCCAGAGCTGCAGACGGTGTTCTTGCCGGCAAGCCCCTCGGTGCGCACGATTACCGCCACACTCGTCCGGCAGATTGCCGCGATGGGCGGCAACATCCGCCCTTTCGTCCCGTCCAATGTTGCCGAGGCGCTTGAACGAAAGTTCAAGGCCTGAACACGGAGCCACTCATGCAGTTTCTGAAATTCGTCTCGTCTGCCTTTGTCGCGGCCAGCCTGTTCGCTGGCTCTGCAGCACTCGCGGCAGATCCCGAGAACACGATGATCATCAAGCTCAAGGACGGCGAGGTGGTGATCGCGCTGCGTGAGGATTTGGCGCCGAAGCATGTTGCACAGATCAAGAAGCTGGTTCGCGACGGCGAGTACGACAATGTGGCCTTCCACCGCGTGATCGAGGGCTTCATGGCCCAGACCGGCGACGTGCAGTTTGGCGACCTCGAGAACGGCTACAACAGCCAGCGGGTCGGCATGGGCGGCTCGTCGCTTCCGAACATCGAGGCCGAGTTCTCCAACGAGACGTTCGCGCGCGGCACGGTAGGTATGGCCCGTTCGCAGGATCCGAACTCAGCCAATTCGCAGTTCTTCATCATGTTTGCTCCGGGCTCGTTCCTCGATGGCTCGTACACCATCGTCGGCAACGTCGAGAGCGGCATGGAATTCGTCGACAACATCAAGCGCGGACAGGGCCCCAACGGCGAAGTCACTGATCCGGACCGCATGATCTCCGTCCGCATTGCCGCGGACGCCAAGTAAAACAGAAACTCCAGATCAGGAAGGACGCCACATGGCCGAGATCAAGGACCCCGAAAACACGATCATCATGGAAACGACCAAGGGCAAGGTCGTCATCCAGCTTCTGCCGGATGTGGCTCCGAACCATGTCGCCCGTATCAAGGAACTCGCCCGCGAGAACTTCTACGACGGCATCGTCTTCCACCGCGTGATCGACGGCTTCATGGCCCAGACAGGCGATCCGACCGGCACCGGCATGGGCGGTTCGGACAAGCCGGACCTCAAGGCCGAGTTCTCGAACATGGCGCACGTTCGCGGCACGTGCTCGATGGCACGTTCGCAGAACCCGAATTCGGCCAACTCGCAGTTCTTCATTTGCTTCGAGGACGCTCCGTGGCTGAACCGCCAGTATTCGGTTTGGGGCCAGGTCATCGAGGGTATGGAAAACGTCGACAAGATCAAGCGCGGCGAGCCTGTGCGCGATCCCGACAGCATCGTCTCGATGCGCGTTGCCGCCGACCTGTAATTGCCTTTCGGGACGTGGCCGGCTGAACGCGTCCGCGTCCTTCTCTCCAGTTTTCTTCAAGCGCGTTGCCGGCATTCATTGGGGTGACGTCACCTTGTATGGTCGTGCCTGATGCGAGTGGACCTTTTCGACTTCGACCTGCCCGATGAACGGATCGCGCTGCGGCCCGCAGATCCGAAGGATTCGGCGCGTATGCTGGTCGTGCGCCAGGGTGAGCCTTTCGAGGACCGGATCGTGCGCGACCTGCCGTCGCTGCTGCGCAAGGGCGATGCGCTCGTCTTCAACGATACCCGTGTCATTCCTGCCCAACTGACCGGCCTGCGCCGCCGCGACGGTTCGGTTGCGCAGATCGACGCCACGCTGCACATGCGCGTGGCGGCCGACCGATGGAAGGCGTTCGCGCGTCCGGCCAAGCGGCTGATCGTCGGCGACCGCATCAATTTCGGCCACGGCGGTAACACCTGCCTGATCGGCTCGCTCGACGCCACAGTCGTCGAGAAGGGCGAGGCGGGCGAGGTCACGGTAGCCTTCGATCTATCCGGTCCTGCGCTCGACGAGGCGCTGCACGCCGTCGGACATATTCCGCTGCCGCCCTATATCGCTACGCGCCGTATGGACGACGAGCGCGACCGGATCGACTACCAGACGATCTATGCCCGCGAGGAGGGCGCCGTTGCCGCGCCGACCGCCGGGCTTCACTTCACGCCGCAACTGTTCGAGGCGCTGGATGCCGCCGGCATCGAGCGGCACTTCGTGACGCTGCATGTCGGCGCTGGCACCTTCCTGCCGGTCAAGGCCGACGATACCGCCGACCACAAAATGCATTCCGAGATCGGCCACGTCTCCGCACGTACGGCTGAGGCGCTCAACGCCGTCAAGGCGCGCGGCGGACGCATTATTTCGGTTGGCACCACCTCGCTGCGGCTGATGGAAAGCGCCGTCGGCTCCGATGGCCTTCTGAAAGAATGGTCGGGCGCGACCGACATCTTCATCACGCCCGGCTACAGGTTCCGCACCGCGGATGTCCTGATGACCAATTTCCACCTGCCGCGTTCGACGCTGTTCATGTTGGTGTCGGCATTCTGCGGCCTTGAGACGATGCAGGCGGCCTACGCCCACGCGATCGCCAGCGGCTACCGCTTCTATTCCTACGGCGACTCCAGCCTGCTTTTCCGGAGTGACACGTGACCGAACAGTTCTCGTTCAAGGTTCTCGCTACTGACGGCAAGGCGCGGCGGGGCGAGATCACGATGCCGCGCGGCACCATCCGAACGCCGGCCTTCATGCCGGTCGGCACTGGGGGCACCGTCAAGGCCATGTACATGGATCAGGTGCGCGATCTCGGCGCCGACATCATCCTCGGCAACACCTATCACCTGATGCTGCGTCCCGGCGCAGAGCGTGTTGCGAGGCTCGGCGGCCTGCACGAGTTTGCCCGCTGGCCGTACCCGATCCTGACGGATTCCGGCGGCTTCCAGGTGATGTCGCTGGCGCAGCTCCGCAAGCTGAACGAGCAGGGCGTGACCTTTCAGTCGCACATTGACGGGCGCCGCTACGAGATGTCGCCGGAGCGGTCGATCGAGATCCAGGGCCTCCTCGACTCCGACATCCAGATGCAGCTCGACGAGTGTGTGGCGCTGCCTGCCTCGGAGAAGGAAATCGAGCGCGCCATGGAGTTGTCGCTGCGCTGGGCGGAGCGCTGCAAGGTAGCTTTCGGCGACCAGCCTGGCAAGGCGATGTTCGGCATTGCTCAGGGCGGCGATGTTCCGCGCTTGCGCGAGCGGTCGGCGGAAGCCCTGAAGGCCATGGACCTGAAAGGCTACGCGGTTGGCGGCCTTGCCGTCGGCGAGCCTCAGGAAGTGATGCTCGACATGCTGGACATCACCTGTCCGGTTCTGCCTGCCGACAAGCCACGCTACCTGATGGGTGTCGGAACGCCCGACGACATTCTCAAGTCTGTCGCGCGCGGTATCGATATGTTCGACTGCGTGATGCCGACGCGGGCAGGGCGCCACGGCCTTGCCTTCACCCGCCGCGGCAAGGTGAACCTGCGCAACGCGCGCCACGCCGACGATCCGCGTCCTCTCGATGAGGAAAGCCCGTGCCCGGCCGCGCGCGACTATTCACGTGCCTACCTGCACCACCTGGCGAAGTCGGGCGAGGCGCTCGGTGCGATGCTGCTGACCTGGAACAACCTCTCCTACTACCAGCAGCTCATGGCCGACATCCGCGCTTCGATCGAGGCAGGTCACTTCGCTGAGCGTGCCGCCGAGATTACCGCAGGCTGGGCCGGGGGTGACATCGCCCCACTCTAGGAAAAGATTCGCAGGGCTTGCTTGCTTCTACAGCTGCGGGCCATGAGGTTCTGTTCGTTTAACTTCATGGCTTAACCTGTCATCTGCTAGACGTAATCCGTCGCGCCGCTGCCTCACTCTTAGTCATCGTGCCCAACCGAAAGGCTTTGCTGCAAGGCCTGAGAAAAGTTCTTGCTTTCATTCAAGATGCCCATTGATATGGGTGCGAATGGAGGTATCCGTTTGGCAGCGTTCGATGAAATGCGTCCAGGTGGCGCCGGAGTAAGGCAGCCATATGCAGGCTATGACGCCTGGCTGCAGTCGCAGGATCCTTCCCGTCTCAAAGAAAAGATGCTCGATGCGGAAACCGTCTTTCGCCGGACGGGCATCACCTTCGCGGTCTACGGTGAACAGGAAGCCGCGGAGCGCATCATCCCGTTCGACATCATCCCGCGTATCCTTTCGGGAAGCGAGTGGCGGCGGCTGACACAGGGCATCGAGCAGCGCGTCCAGGCGCTGAATGCATTCCTGGACGACATCTACCACCGCCAGGAAATTCTGCGCTCGGGCCGCATCCCGAAGCACCTGATTGCCCGCAACGACGCCTTCCTACCGGAAATGATCGGGGTCAGGCCGCCTGCCGGCGTCTACACCCACATCATCGGCGTCGACATCGTCCGCACCGGCGAGAACGAGTTCTTTGTCCTTGAAGACAATGCCCGTACGCCCTCCGGCGTCTCCTACATGCTGGAGAACCGCGAGACGATGATGCAGCTCTTTCCGGAGCTGTTTCAGAAGGTGAAGGTGCGGCCCGTCGAGGACTATCCGCAGCTGTTGCGCCAGTCATTGTCTGCGGTCGCGCCGAAGGGCGTCAATGGGCGCCCAACCGTCGCCGTGCTCACGCCGGGCATGTATAACTCGGCGTATTTCGAGCACGCCTTCCTCGCCGACCAGATGGGGGTCGAACTCGTCGAGGGGCATGATCTGCGTGTCATCGACGGCCATGTCGCGATGCGCACGACACAGGGCTACAAGCAGATCGATGTGCTCTACCGCCGTGTGGATGATGCCTACCTTGACCCGCTGACCTTCCGGCCGGATTCGACGTTGGGCGTGCCCGGCATCATGGACGTCTACCGCGCAGGCAACATCACGATTGCCAATGCCCCCGGCACCGGCATCGCCGACGACAAGGCGATCTATTCCTACATGCCGGAGATCGTCGAGTTCTACACCGGCCGCAAGCCGCTGCTCGGCAACATCCCGACCTGGCGCTGCTCGGAGCCGGATAGCCTGAAATACGTGCTCGAGCATCTCGAAGAGCTGGTAGTCAAGGAAGTGCACGGCTCCGGGGGCTACGGCATGCTGGTTGGCCCGACTGCTTCGAAAAAGGAGCGCGAGGCCTTCGCCGCCAAGCTCAGGGCCAAGCCGGGCAACTACATCGCCCAGCCGACGCTTGCGCTCTCAACCTGTCCGATCCTCACGGAGGCTGGGCTTGCACCGCGCCATGTCGACCTTCGCCCCTTCGTTCTCGTGTCCGACCGTATCCGGATTGTTCCGGGCGGACTCACCCGGGTCGCCCTCAAGGAAGGATCGCTGGTGGTGAACTCCTCGCAGGGCGGCGGAACCAAGGACACCTGGGTGCTCGATGACTAGCGGGGCCAACTGATATGCTGCTTGGACGCACGGCAAATGGCCTCTACTGGATGGGCCGCTACATTGAGCGAGCCGAGAACATGGCACGTCTCGTCGACGCCGGCCTTCGCCTCGCTTTGACCCGCACCGAAGCCGCCTCGGACGAATGGGCGTCGGTGGTCCTCAGCGCCGGCGCGAAATATGCGTTCGACGCGCGCCACCCCGAATACACAGCCGAGACGGTCGGCGATTTTCTCCTGCGCGATCCCGGCAACCCGTCGAGCGTGCTTTCATGCATTGAAATGGGCCGCGCCAACGCGCGCATGGTTCGCACTGCTCTGACACGCGACACGTGGGAAAGCATCAACGAGACTTGGATGCTTCTGAAGAAGCTGCTGGCCCCGGAAATCGACCAGCGCGAGCTTCCGTCGATCCTCGACAAGATCAAGCGCCAAACCGCGCTCATCCGCGGCGCCTTCCACGGTACGATGCTTCGTAACGAGATTTTCGATTTCGCCCAGCTAGGCATCTATGTCGAGCGTGCCGACAACACGGCCCGCATCCTCGACGTTAAGTACTACGTGCTGCTGCCGTCGATTTCCTGGGTGGGCTCGTCTCTCGACAACTATCAGTGGGAATCGATCCTGCGCTCAGTCTCCGCGCATCGCTCCTACAGCTGGGTCTATGAGGGCGATTACAAGCCGCGCAACATCGCCGACTTCCTGATCCTCAACCGCCGCATGCCGCGCTCACTGGCGTTCTGCTACCGCATGATTGCCGAAAGCCTCGAACTTCTGGCCGACGATTATGGCGAGCGCCACACCTGCCACGACACGCTGGACGAGATCCGCGCCAAGCTGCAGCCCAAAACGATCGATCATATCTTCGAGGACGGTCTGCACGAGTATCTGACGGAATTCATTCGTTGCAACAACAGGTTGGGCGACGAAGTTGCAGCAGATTACAGGTTCTTCTGATGCGGCTGAAGATTTCTCATTCCACGCAGTACTCCTATGATGCTCCGGTGCCTTACGCGTTGCAGCGGATCAGGCTTTGCCCGCCGCCGGCTCAGACGCAGGAGATCATTTCGTGGCAGCTAGACGTGTTGGGTGCCGACGAAGAGGTCCGGTTCTTCGACCAGTTCGGCAATGACACGCGGCTTTACAGCGTTCCGTCGGGCTCAACCCTTATCTCCATCACCGCGCGTGGCGAAATCGAGGTCCGGGACACGGCTGGCGTCACTGGCCCGCATGCGGGCTACGCGCCGCTGTGGCTGTTCGAGCAGGCGACCCCGCTGACCCAGCCCGGCGCACTAACGGCGGAAATTACTGCACCATTCACCTCAGGTAATGACATTGAGCGGCTGCACGGCCTGTCCAACGCCATCCGCGATCGCGTTGCCTACCGCGTCGGCACGACAGACGCGGCCACAACGGCGGAAGAAGCCCTGGATCGGGGCGAGGGGGTCTGTCAGGACCATTCGCACATCTTCATTGCCTGCGCACGGGAACTAGGCTTCCCCGCCCGCTATGTCAGCGGCTACCTGATGCTGAACGAGACCACAGAGCAAGCCGCGACTCACGCCTGGGCGGAGGCACATATTGCCGGTCTCGGTTGGGTCGGTTTCGACGTGTCGAACGGAATTTCGCCCGACGGGCGCTATGTCAGGCTGGCGACGGGCCGCGATTACCGCGATGCGATGCCGATTTCCGGTATACGCCTCGGGCAGGCGCAGGAACTGCTTGAAGTTCACATTACGGTCGAGCAGTAATCCGTGATCGGTACCAGGGCAGCACTGAGATGACCTACTGCGTCGGCTTGAAGTTCAATCGCGGCATCGCCTTCATGTCGGACACGCGCACCAATGCCGGCGTGGATTCGATCTCGGTCTTCCGCAAGATGTACACGTGGGAAGTGCCCGGAGAGCGCATCTTCGTGCTGTTGTCGGCGGGCAATCTGGCAACCACGCAGTCGGTTGTGAGCCTGCTGGACGAGCGGTCAAAGGCTGTGACGGAGCGTTCTCCATCGCTCCTGAAGACGCCATCAATGTTCCAGGCCGCCCGCATGATCGGCGATACAGTGAAAGAGGTGATCGCCACCTCCGCTTCGGGCGGCCAAAACGCCGACGCCTTCAGTGCCTCCTTCATTTTCGGCGGCCAGATCAAGGGCGGCGAGCCGCGCCTGTTCCTGATCTATCCCGAGGGCAATTTCATCGAGAGCGGCGACGACACTCCGTTCTTCCAGATCGGAGAGACCAAGTACGGCAAGCCGATCCTGATCCGTGCGTACGATGTTGACATGAACTTTTCTCAGGCAGCAAAGCTGCTGGCGATCTCGTTCGATTCGACCATCCGCGCGAATCTCTCGGTCGGCATGCCGCTAGACCTGCTGTTTTATGAGCGCGATTCGCTCAAGATTACCTACAAGACGCGGCTCGAGCAGGACGATCCGTATTACCGCGAGGTGTCGGAAGGCTGGTCAGAGGCGCTGCGCGCGGCTTTCAACCAGCTGCCGGATTTTCCCTTCAACTCCTGAAATCCGGTCAAAGAAAAAAGGAGGAAGCGGATGCTTCCTCCCTCGCTTGCCTTGATTTTTGTCGATCAACCGTAGGGCGACGTGCACTGACGGCGCGGGCCGTTGTACGGCTGGAAGGTGTTGTCGGACGGGCGGTAGGACCGGTAGCGGTTCAGGCACCATTCGACATGCGCATTGTTGCCGCGATAGACGCGGGTCGGCGGAGCGACATAGCGCGGCTGCTGGTTAGCGATTGCGCCGCTGACAATTGCGCCTGCGATGAAAGCTGCTGCCGGGAACCAGAAGTCGCCGTGGCGGCGGTAGCCGGGGCGGTACTCGCGGGACCCGCGATGACCGCGCCAATAGACGTCACGGCCGCGACGCTCGAACCGGTCGTTATGCCGGTGGTCACGGTACTGAATTTGCGTTACATTCGATGTCTGATCGACAACAGGCGAGCCAAGTGGCATCGCCACGGCCGGGGCCGCCATAGGCACGGATACTGCCATCGCGGCCGCACACAGGGTAGACACTATCTTCAACATGCCATTTCCTCGCTAGCGTTTCGGGGCGGGAACGTTCGCGTCCCTTGATGGCAAAACGGCTCGTCTGTTGAAACGTTCCCCAAAAGAGGATGCACCAACGAGATTGGTGTTGACCAGTGTGCTTCTGCTACCTATGTTCCGGCCCACTTCCGGGCGCCGTTTCGACGCT
>Ga0180222_1001450_pt1 | contig 24449 bp, 20 predicted proteins | sample eDN5th37CKraftOP_FD_151336 | JGI IMG/M metagenome (GOLD analysis project Ga0180222, IMG submission 151336) | Enriched Organic Plus compost microbial communities from Emeryville, California, USA - eDNA 5th pass 37_C Kraft OP (version 2) (version 2) ...
GTTTGACGAAGCCGTCGCCGAGAAGCGGAAGCTGGTTTCCGAATATGTCGCCAACGCATCCGGCGAGAGCGCAGCGGAACGGATCGTCGGCATTCTCGCCACGCTGAACGGGCAGCCGAAACCAAGCCTATGGCGCGAGAAAAGCGCGCGGATGCTGTCGCTCGCCCGTTTCAACGCCGCGCGCGCCCGCCGGGCGCTGCGGCCGAACGAAGCGATGCGGGCCTATCTCGACCAGAAATTTCCGAGCCTGACGCTGGGCGAGCTTCAGGACGTGATGCAGAAGATAGCCAAGGCGCGCGGACGCGGTCCGGCGCCGCAGGTCACGAGCTATGCGGGCCTCGCATCCTGCTTCCTGGTGCGACCGGCAAGCCGTGCAGAGACGAGCGCCGGCATTCCGGAATTGTCGTCAGCGGTATAAGCGCGAACGCCGTCAGTTCAGCCTGGCGACAGCGGCCTGCACATCGTTCGTATTGACGCGATGCAGCTGGCGGCGATCCTGGGTCCCGTCATTCCAGTTGCCAAGCAGCGTAAAGCCCAGCCGGAAACCGTAATCGTCGAACAGCCGCTCAAGGGCTTCCGGTGCCGGAATCGCGTCCTTGCGGCCGTAAGGATACGACACCCAGGGCGGCTTGATGCCGGACGCATCCGTCAGAAAATCGTAATTCGTCCTGATCTCTGCAAACAGGTCATCGCCAAGCCGTGAGAACGGCTCGTGGGAATGCCCGTGCACGCCCAGCACATGCCCAGCCGAAACGAGACCGCGCAATTGCTCGCGCGACATATACGTCTCGTCGCAGAACTGGCGTTCATCGATGCCGCGCGCGGCCATCATCTTTGAGGTGATGGCGTCCACGAGCGCGCTCGGCAGGACGAAGTTCAGCGCATATTTGAGCTGCGCCGCATCTTCGGAATCGTAGACATAGGTTTGCCGCGCGGCGGCGAGCCAAGGCGCATCGGAACGCGGCTTCAGGTCTTCCGGCACGTGAGAGAAGAACTCGGCCGCAAAGGCAGACGGCTCCCTATGCGCACGCAGCCAGTGAACCTTGTGGACGGAGAGCGCGCGGCTTTCGGTTCCGGGACGAGAACACACGAAAAACCCGGCGCGGATACCCAAGGGGTCGAGCACCTCGCGCGTCGCTTCCCAGTGATCCACGAGACCGTCGTCGAATGTCAGGAAAACGCTCGGACGCGGCAGGCTCACGCGCCTCAGCAGGAAGGCTTCCACTTCGTCAGGCGACGGGAAATGAAATCTTGATCGAAGCCATTCCACCTGCTCGCGGAACGCGGACATGGCGAGCGAGTGGATACCGGGAAAGGCATAAGCCTTCGGATCGCGGATGTAGTGATAATTGACGAAGAGCAGGCGGGACGCGGTCGAGTGGGTCATCGCGCGGCAGCGCCTCCGGAGGACTTCAACCGCGCTTCGCGCTCAAGGAGAAACTCCGCGAGTTCAAGATCGAACGGCTCGTCGATGTTGACGATGTGACGATCGATGATGTTCGCCGCGCAATGATCGCCAAGGATGATTCCCTCCTCGACCAGCGTCTTGCGACGCACCGCGTAGCAGATGCCGTTGCGGAAATAATAGGTCGGGATGGTCTGGCGGATGCTGTGCCGTGCGCCGGCCTCGTGGAAGAAGCCGATCAGGCCATCGGTGACCGTCAGGCATTTATGCGGGGTGAAATGCGCGGGCGCCGGGCTGACGGTCGCGGCTGCCTTGTGGTCGCCGGCGAGCAGCAATTCGACCGTCGCGGTGATGTCCTCGGCATGCCGCAACGGGCTCGTTGGTTCCAGCAGCACCGAAATGTCGAAGCGCTTGCCGTAATACTTCTCGGCTTCCAGCCAGGCGTGCCGCCACATATCGATTGAATTCGCAAGGTCGCCCGACAATTCGTCCGGCCGCATGAACGGGACATCGAGTCCGTGTCTGCGCCCCTCCTCCGCGATTTCGACATCGTCGGTGGAGAGAATCCGGGCATCGATCCACGGCAAGGAGGCCGCCACCTGCCCCGTCCGTCCGACCAGCGACAGACCGCCAACCTGGCAAAGGTTCTTTCGTGGAATCGCTTTCGATCCGCCACGCGCGGGGACCACGGCCAAAACAGTCTGTCCGTGCAGCGCCATCTCGCTATCCCTGGATGCCGATGGTCCGGCTCTCGCGACTGGCCTCGCGCGCGGCCTCGACCACCCTGAGCACTCTGACACCGTCCTCCAGCCGGCAGGTCGTGACCGGTGCGCCGTCCAGCACAGACAGGAATTCGCGGGCGACCGCGACGAACATGTCGTTGCGTTCGCAGCTATATCCGGTCCGGTCCCAGTCCGACGTCGCGCTGCGGCCGATCGACAGCTGGTTCGGATCGGCCGACCAGAAGAGCGTGCCGCCTTCTCCGACGAACCGGATGAATTTCTCGTGCGGGCGCCCGTACAAGTCGAGATGCATGGTGACGCGCGGACCGTTCTCATAGCTGAAGATCAGATCGACATTGTCGTCACTGTCGATTTCAAGCGAGCTGATCTTGTCGATCCGGCCGCTGACGGACTTCGGCATTCCGAACAGCCACAGCATCAGGTCGATCCAGTGGCTTTCATCCAGCAGCGCACCACCGCCCTGCTCGCGCTGCGCCATGAAGAAATCCTGATAGCGCTCCCAGGGGTGCCAGTCCGCGAGATGCGCGGACATATGGAATTGCACGTGGACGATCTTGCCGATCGCATTCTCGGCCAGCCGGCGGCGGACATCGGCGAGCGGCGGCCACCAGCGCCACGTATAGCCCATCAGCAGCGGCACATTGCTGCGGTCGGCGGCGTCCTTCAGACGGAGCGCGCCTTGCAGATCGGGGCAAACCGGCTTTTCGAGCAGCACCGGGCAGCTCGCCTCGAGCGCCTGGATCGTTTGCGCCACATGCACATGCGGCGGCGAACCGATCACCACGCCGTCGTAACGCGCGGCCTCGAACGCATCGGCTTCGCTGGCGAAGCTGCCAACCAGCGCGACCTCGGACTTCATTTCTTCGCGACGATCGGCGCGCGGATCCATGCAGGAGACGCGGCAACCCAGCGCGGCGAGATTGCGCGCGTGGCGCTTGCCGACGCTGCCGCTGCCGATGATCAGGATATGTTTGTCACTCATGGCCGTAATCAGCGGATGCCCTTGACCATAGCTTCGTAGGAATCCGGCTCGAATGCCACCTCAAGGAAGGCAGGCCCCTGCGCCGGATTCCACGCTGCGAGCGCCGCCGCAACGCCGTCCTCCGTCTCAGCCCGGAAGACCGGCATGCCGAAGCCTTCAAAGACGCGTAACCACGACGGCTGGCTGATCCGGACTGGCTGCTGCGTCAGCTTGTCCTGCAGCGAACGCGTCCGGATCGACGACAGGTAGCCATCGGTCAGAAGGCAGAACAGCAGCGGCAGGCGGCGTTCGACCGCGATCTTGACCTCGCCGACGAACGGACCGATGCCGCCGTCACCGAGGAAGGCGACATTCGGCACCGAAGGATCATGGATAGCGGCGCCAAGCGCCATGGGAATCGCGGTGCCCATGTAGCGCGCCTGTCCGGACATCAGACACTGCGACGCCGTCCGGGCGTGCCAGCCGTGTTCGGCAATCGTGCAAAAATAGCCGGTGTCGAACACGCCACGCACCGCGCCCGCGAAATGCGTCTGCACACGATCGAACACATGCGCCGGAAGAAACTGGTTCGAGATGAGTGCCCGGCGCAACGCGCCCATCGCGGCGGCCACGCGATCCGCACCCCATTCCTTGCCTTGCAATGCGTCGAGGATATCGGCCGCCTGCCCGCTGCCTGCAACGGCCTGGAAACCGAACGCTTCGTCACCGGCTTCCGCGACAGCCGCCACATTCACAGCCGTCGCGCCGAAAGGCTTGGTGGCCAGCACCTCGTTCGGCCTCATGCCGATACAGATCACGAGATCCGCGTCTTTCAGCAAATGGTGTTCGGGACTGAGCTCGAGACCGACGCCGGTATAGACGCCGGCCGAGAACGGTCCGGTTTCGTCGACGACACCCTTGGCCGCGGCCGTACTGAAAACCGGCACCCGAAGGGAATTCAATTGGTCTGACAGATTCAGCCGGATCGCCAGGGTCCCTGCGATTACGATCGGCCGTTGCGACTGGCGCAGGAGATCGCGGACCGGCCCCGCTCCAGCGGACTCGATCTTGCCGGACTCAGCCTTGCCGGACTCCGGCAGCGCCGTCGGCATCGCCGGTTCAGGCTGCGCCAGTTCCAGCACAACGGGACCCGGCGTCTCCGCCTCGGCCAATGCGGCGATGGCGGCGAAGGGCGCGCTCTGGCTCGTCCATTGCGTGATGGCCTTCGATACGGTCGCGGTCAGCGCGGCCTGGTCGATGCGCTTATGTGCTTTGGCAGGTGGCGTCCCGGCGCCATAAGCCTCCGCGATCGCGACCAGCGGAAAGGCCTCGAAGCTGCTGACTGCGAGACCCGGAAGCATGTTGGTCACGCCCGGCCCCTTGATGGACAGGCAGAGGCCCGCACGTCCGCTCAGGCGCCCGACCGTCCCGGCCATCATCGCGGCCGCGCCTTCGAAATGGGTCAGGATGAATTCGCGACCACGCTTTTCCAGCGCATCGATCAAGGTCAGCGTCGCGCCACTCCCCGGAACGCCAAAAACGGGGCCAGTGCCGTTGGCCGCGATTTCTTCGGCCAATCGCGCCAATTGGCTCATGACGCCACGCCCTGAAGGTGATCGCGGATCTTTTCGGCGGCACGCCGGCAAACGACCCGCACGGCATCCGGGCTGAAGCCGCCGCAATGCGGCGTGATCAGGAGATTGTCATGCGTCTCGGCATAGCGCCGCAGCGGATGATCCTGGACGTCCGGTTCCCCGTCGAGGACATCAAGTCCGGCCGCCGACAGCCGACCGGATTGAAGCGCTTCGAGCAGCGCCTTCTCGTCGGCGATCGCACCACGCGAGGTGTTAAGGAAGATCGCACCCGGCTTGATCCGGCGAAACAGGTCGGCCGAAATCAGTCCTCGCGTCTGATCGCTCAGATGCGCGTGCACCGTCACGGCGTCGGAGGTCTCGACCAGTTCCTCCAGCATGACGGGGCGAATCTCCGCCGGCATCGCGCTCACGAACGGGTCATAGCCGACCACGTCCATGCCGAAGGCGCGGGCATAGCGCGCCATCCAGCCGCCGATCCGACCGCACCCGACAACACCCAGCCGGCGGCCGTTCAACATCAGGCCGGGAAAATCCTCCCGTATCCAGCTCCCCTGCTGCACCGCCTTGACCGCAGCTGGAAGGCGCCGCGCACAAGCGAGGAGTAGCGCGAAGGTCAGCTCGGCAGCCGGCGTGATGTTGCGCAGGAGTTCGCCGTCTTCGCGCAGGGTTCGGACCTGAATGCCGCGTTCGTTGAGTTTCGTGCGCGCAATGTGGTCCGAGCCGGTCGTCGCACAGCTGATGATGCGGAGCTTCGGCGCATTCGCGATCATGCCGTCGTCGATCGGCACTTTCATGGATGCATCGAGCAGCGCGTCGGCATCGCGAAGCGCCAGAGCCACCGGCTCGGGCGCGTGCTCGGGATGCGTGACGGTGAAGCCGGCCGGCAAGATCGCGCGGGCGGCCTCGGCGCCTTCAGGCGCGCCCAGATAAACGATGGTAAAGCCGCCCCCCGGCATCGAACGCTCCGCAAAGTCTGGAGATATGCGATCGCATGGCGGGATCTCCGCGCCACGCGATCGCGCTTAAGACTATGTGTAATGCAACTGCTTCTGGATGCGAAGTTCGGCTTCACCGAGAATTTGCGCAATCCGTTCGCCGGCCTTGCCATCCCCGAACATCGTCGATCGCGGATAGCGGCCATGCGCGATCTGCTTGCGGATGCAGGCTTCGATTTCGTTGCGATCATAAGGCGCGTGAATGACGTTTTCGGCATGTTCGCGCCCGGATTGCCGCGTGCCGATATTGACGGCCGGAACGCCAAGGAACGCACCTTCACGCAGCGCCGAGCTCGAATTGCCGACGAGGCAGACTGCATTGTTGATGAGCCGGGCGTAATCCTCGACCGCGAAGTTGATATAGAAATGGATCTTCTTGGGCTGATGCTGTTCGCGAAACCGGCGGATGCCCTTGGACACGTCGTCAGACCCCGCATCGACGTTCGGCCAAAGCCATGCGGTCTGCATGCCGATCTTGTGGACCGCATTCAGGGTCTCTTCGATCTGCTGCAAGCCCTGCCCGTATTCGGTGGTCACCGGATGCTGCAACACGACGATGTAGGGCTCGTTCGGATTCAAGTCCGCGCCGACGCCGCGATAGCGCGTGAAAATGTCTCCGGGCGACGATAGATCCAGCGATGCGATCGCGTCGATCGACGGACAGCCGGTGAAATGCACGGTCGACGGGTCTTCGCCCATCCGGATGACGTATTCGCACGCAAGTTTCGTCGCCGGGAAATGAATGTGGGAGAGCTTGGTCACGGCATGACGTACGCTCTCGTCGATCGATCCGGTGACCTCGCCGCCCTGCGTGTGCGCAACGGCGATATTCATGTAGCTCGCGGCGATGGCGGTGGCGATGGTCTCGAAGCGATCGGCCACCGTGATCACGACGTCCGGCTTCAGGTTCTCGAACTGCGTCGCAAGCTCCATGATGGCGAGCCCGGTCGACTTCGCCATGGTGGTCGGGGTCTCGCCCTCCACGATGCTGTAGACGGTCGCATTCGGCTCGAAGCCGTCCTTGCGCATCACGTCGACGACGCTGCCGAAGCGCTGCAACAGGCCGGACGCACCGACAATCAGTTGCAATTCCAGCTTCGGATTCTCGCGGATCGCCTGCAGCACGGACTTGATACGCCCGTAATTCGCCCGGCTGTTGATCGCCACGCAAACCTTGCGTCGGCCACGCACCTTACTCATCAAGATCGCTCCAATTCAGGACCCGATCGGAGACCGCATCGCGCGCCAGCCGGCGGCCGACGACGCGTTCGATTTCCGCTGCGGGAATGCCGGTTGCCGGCTTTTTTGTCGTAAGCATGTCGCGCGTCAGAACGGTCCCTGCCGGAAGCGGCCGCGTCAGGGCAACCGACTTCTGGAACAGCTCGCGCATTCCTTTCATCGCCTCCGCCATCGCGTCCTTGTCGACGGGGTGGCTGTCGATAACGGCGATCGAGTCGCGCATCGCCGACAACATCGCGAATTCCTCAACGGTCAGCGAAGAGGATACATCGGGCCCGAACATGCGCTTGTCGAGCGTAATATGCGCTTCGATCAGGTCGGCGCCGCGCGCCATCGCGATCATCGCGGGATAGATCTGGCCGGAATGATCCGACAGGCCAACCACACAGCCGAATCGGCGGCGCAGTTCATCGATCACGTTGAGGCCGACATCCTGCAGGGCGGTCGGATAACGGCTGGTACATTGCAGGATCGCCACCGCTGCCCCGGTGCCGGCCAGAATGTCGAAAGCCTTGGCGATTTCAGCATACGGGCTCATGCCGGTGCTGAGCAGCACTGGCTTGCCGGTCGCCGCGATGCGTTGCAGGAAGCCCGGTGACAGCACCTCGCCCGACGCCACCTTCCAGGCGGGCATGCCGAGGCGCTCGAGCAATTCCACGGCGCGTGCGGAAAATGCCGAACTGATGAAGGCGAGCTTCTTCTCGCGCGCATGGTCGGCGAGCCCCGCCCATTGCTCGTCGGTGAATTCCATGCGCTTCCAGTAATCGAAACGCGTGGCATCCTGTTTGGAGAACTTGACCCGGAACGGCTCGTCGCGCGTCGATTCCTCGTCGGCGAAGTGGGTCTGGAATTTGATGGCGTCAGCGCCTGCGGCCGCGGCGGCATCGATGAAGGCATGCGCAAAGCCGAGCGAACCGTCGTGGGCCTGAGCCACCTCGGCAATCAGGTATGGCGGCTGTCCGCCGCCGACGGGGCGGCCGTCGATCGCGAAACTGGCGGAGCCGCGGCTCGCGCTGCCTGACTGGAAAGCGGTGATGGACATTACGCGGCGAGTTCGTCGAATTTGCGGGCGACAACCTTGCCGCCCGGCAGCACTTCATAGATCAGATCGGCGTTCTTGAGGGTGCTGATCCGATGGGCGATCGCAATCACGGTCGCCTCGCCGGCAAGCGCCTGAATCGATGCCTGGACGGCAGCTTCCGTCTTGGCATCGAGCGCGCTCGTTCCCTCATCGAACAGAAACACGTCGGGACGTCTCACGATCGCCCGCGCGATGGCAAGACGCTGCCGCTCGCCGCCCGACAGGGTCGAACCCTGGTCGCGGACGACCGTGTCATAACCCTCCGGCAGGGTCAGGATGAAATCATGCAGGCCGGCAGCGCGTGCGGCTTCCTCAATGTCCGCGTCGGTGGCCGAAGGGGCGCCGAGCCTGATATTTTCGGCAATCGTGCCGTTGAAGATTGCCGGCGTCTGCTCGACGAAGCCCATCCGTGCCCGCAGAGATCGCAGCGAATAATCCCGGATATCGCGGCCATTGATCACGATCGAGCCCGAGCTTGGGTCATAAAGCCGACCGAGCAGATAACCGATGGTGGATTTGCCGGCGCCGGTCGGACCGACGATACCGATGACCTTTCCCTTCGGGAAAACCAGGGACAAGTCGGTAAAGACGGGCTTGCCTTCGATATAGCCGAACGTGACGTTGCGAAACGTGATGTCGCTGTCGACTTTCTTGAGCTCGACGCCGCGCGTGACGGCATCTTCCGTCGCGTGGTCCTGCACCAGCCGTTTGACGAGGTCCAATGCGGGACCGACCGTTTCGAGGTTGAGCCGCATATTGAACAAGCCGCTGAGGATATTGAGCAATCGCGAGCAGACGATCGCGAAGGCGCCGATCAGCGGTGCGGCTTCGCGAAAGGGAATACCAAATCCGCGCGCCATCACCAGGAAGATGACCGCGACCGCCGCCACCACGATGAATTCCACAAACAGCGACGGGGCCTTTGTGTAGAGCGCCATCAGGACGCTCACACGGGTTTGCTTGCGCTGTGGCCGTTTCAGGCGCTCGAGAACGTCGCTTTCGACGCCGAGTAGCTTGATGGTGCTGGCGGAATAAATGGGTTCGGCCGTCACAGCCATCATCGCCTGCTTTGAGCCCATGCGCTTCTTGCCAAGCCGCTGCATCGGGCGAAGCACATGCGGACGGATCAGGACGGTGATGACGGCGACCACGGCCAGCAAGGCTGCCGTCAGTTTCCAGCTCAGCAGGAAAAGCGCGCCGATCAGCGCGATGGAAAAGACGCTTTTCGTGACCAGGGCCAGGAGCTGTTCGGCGCCCTTGGCTGCGGTCCCGGTCTCGCCGAGAATGTTCTGAAGAATCTTGCCGCGGCGCTCGCCGACGATCGTCTCATAGGGGCCGTAAAGGTAGTGGCTGAGCGCCGCCAGCCGCCAGTCCTCCTGCAGCCGGTTGATCCACAGCGTGACCGTGAGCGTATTCAGGGCCAGCAGCAGCGCCTTGAAGAAGAAAATCACGATCGCGAGGATGAGGAGGCCCTCGGTCACCGACGTCCCGGAAATGCTCACCGCGATTTTGCGCAGCACATCCCAAACCGGGCCCTGCAGCTTGTCGCTGCCGACCACGCTGTCGAGCATCGGATAGATGATGGCGAGGCCAAGACCTTCGGCGATGGCGGCCGCGAAGCTCAGAAATACCGCTGCGATAAGAAGACGTGGACGCTGTGAAATAAGCGGCCGGTATACGGCGAAGAAGCCGGCCAGATTGTAGACGTCTTTACGGGCCGCGTTCTTCACGATGGTTTCCGCAATGCGGGAATGCCGACGCATTCGCCGTGACATGGGGGGTGAGAGTACAGCTTGTCGCCGCCGCGCTGCCATCGGCAGCAGAGCCCCAACCCCACCCTATGCGGCGCAAGCATTACGCTTCGGCGACGCGGCAAGTCAACCCCACAAAGTTCGCGGCAAAGGCGATTCTCTCTTTAGTATCCGACATTTCCGGCGAATCGGAGGCGCCGTGGAGTCCCGGTGATGCGGGTTGCGCGGCTTCCCGGCTTCGCCTAAGCACAGGACCGAGGGCCCGACCCCTGCCGTCGGCAGGCGCCGATTGAGCCGTTCCCGCGTCCGCGCAAAAGGCCATGTTCGCCCACTCCGTTTTCTATTTCTTGTTCAGGGAATGTGCCCGGTTTCGGCAACCGCGGCTCGCGGCCTGGCTGCTGTTTCTGATCTCGCGCCGTCGCGCCCGCTCGCAAGGGAAACCTCCGCATCGCGCGCTGATCATGGCACGTGCGGGCTTCCTGGAAGACGTCGAGGAAAGCTTTCGCGGCACCCGAGATTTCGAACTCGTCGTGTGGCCGAGCTTTGCCCTGAAAGCCTTCGCGGCACCGATCCTGTCGCCCTCGCTCGACCACAATTATTACGTGAGCGTCGATGACAAGATCGAAGCGACCAAGCACGCCTATCGCGATTTCCTCAGGCAGACCTGGCTGCACTTCGCAAAGCTGATGCCGATCGACGTCGTGCTCACCGGCAATTTCAGCTACTGCGCGGAGCGGGAATTCGCGGCGATGCTGGAGGAGCTCGGCACGCCCTTCGTCGCGCTCCACAAGGAAAATGTGCGCCCTCCCCGCCGCGTCGAATATTGGCGGCATCTCTACAAGGAGCGCCGGGGACCCTTCACCGGTCGCAAGGTCCTCGTCTACAACGAGATCGAGCGGCGCCTGCAGATTGAAAGCGGCGTCGCCTCCCCTGATCGAGTCGTCATCACCGGCATGCCCCGCCTCGACCGCATCCATCGCTGGCGGCGCGACCATGCCGGCCCGTCGGCCGTGAATACCCGGCCGCAGGTCCTGTTCTTCGCATTTGCGAGACAGGAGAAGCTCACCGCCATCCAGCGCAAGCCTTCGGCCAAGATCGAGGGAAACATGGAGGCGATGGACGGCGATTGGGGAAAGCTCGGCTGGATGGAGCTCGGTGAAGGCTCCCATCGCGCGATGGTCGAACTGGCCCGCGCCCGCCCCGATATTACGGTCGTCGTGAAAACCAAGGGTCAGCGCCGCAAGAAGGACGACATCCTGCTCATGCTGCAATCGGCGAGCGACACCTTGCCGCCCAATCTGAAGCTTGTGACAGGGGGCGACCCCTTCCCGCTCATGATCGAAAGCCGCGTCGTGGTCGGGTTCAATACCACCGGGCTTCTGGAAGCGATCGCCGCGGGCAAGCCGGTCATCGTGCCCTGGTTTGGCGAAGCGCAGGACAGCGCGATGCGGGACAATATCATCGATTTGAATAATGCCGCGGTCTATGCCCAGTCCGAAGCTGACCTGATCCGTATGATTACGGACTATATCGACAACCCGCGCGATGTCCCCGCCCAACTCGACGATTCTGTTTCGCAGGTCCTGGAATATTGGGTCGGCAATTCGGACAGCGCTGCGGGCGACCGCGTGCATCGGGCAATCAAGGACGTCATTGCGCCGCCACTGGCGCGTGTCGGCTGAGCAATGGCCTTCCGGCTCAAGACGCTGCAGAAATGGCTGCTGCGGAATGCGGCGCAGCACAATCGCCCGCGCTTCGCCGCCTGGCTTCTGGCGCGCAATCTTGAGCCGGTGCCCGGCCTGCCGAAACCTGCGGCTGCGCGTTATCGCGTGCTGGTCCTCAATCTCAACAAGCCGGGCTTTTGGGAGGATATCGCCGCGAGCTTTGGCGAAGCAGCCGACTTCGAGCTCGTCAGCTGGCCGACCTTTGCCTTGACCTCTTTTTCGGCGGCCTTGCTCGCCCCGGAACTGAGCAACAAGAAATACGACACCGATGATCCGGCCATCGAGGCTTCCAAGGTCCGCTATCGCGCATTCCTGTCGGCGCTCTGGTCGCACGTCCTGCGCTACCGGAAGATCGACGCGGTCCTGACCGCCAATTTCGGCTATTACAACCAGCGCGAATTTGCCGCCGCCTTGCACGCGGCTGGCACACCCTTCATTGCCCTGCACAAGGAGAACGTGAAGAGCCCGGGCCGGGTCAAATACTGGGAGCCGGTCTATCGCGCGCGAGGGCGCTTCGAGGGCAGCAAAATCATCGTCTACAGCGAAACCGAACGCGGGCTGCAGGTTGCAAGCGGCGTCGCCGATCCATCGGATGTTGTCGTCACCGGCATGCCGCGCCTCGATCGGGCGCACCGGGCGCGGACGCACCCGCCCGCCGAACCGCGCCTCCAGCTCCTGTTCTTTGCGTTCTGGAAGCGGGAAAAGCTGACCGCGACCGAACGCGTTTCGAACGCACGCCGGCGTATCGAAAGCGACGAGGAATGGAGCAGGCGAAACTGGAATATGCTCTGCGAAGGCACCTACCGCGCGGTCATCGAATTGGCTCGCTCACGGCCTGACGTCCGGGTGGTGATGAAAACCAAGCCTCAGTCGGTCCGGCTGGAAGAGATTTTGAAGATGCTGGGCAGCACGCAGGAGGACCTTCCTCCCAATTTCGAGATCGTGAAGGGCGGAGACCCCATCGATCTGATTGCGGACAGCAGGGTCGTCGTCGGGTTTAATTCGACCGCGCTTCTCGAAGCGCTTGCGGCCGGAAAGCCGGTCATCGTTCCTGACTTCGCGGAGGCCCAAGACCCCGCCATGCGCGAACTGATCATCGATCTCGGCGAGGCCGTTCACAAGGCGCAGTCCGAACGGGACCTCAGCCGCCTCATCGCACATCATCTCGACGAGCAACCCCGGCCACAGCCTCTCACGAACGTTGCGATTGACGTGTTGCGTCAATGGGTCGGCAATCACGACGGCGCGTCGGGTGAACGCGTTCTCGCCGTAGTCCGGAGCGAAATCGCGCGTTCGGACGCGGCGCGCGCCGGTTCGTCCAATGCAATCCTGAAGGAAGCCGCCGGCATGGCGAGGGCCGCCGGGTAGATGCCAGCGAACCCCAACACCAACGGGCATCCCACAAAGAACATGCCGCACGGCTCGTAGCGATAATGCGCCGAATAAAGCGATACAAGAACACGCTCGTTAAGGTCCTGCAGCACAAGGATACGCTGAAGCAATTCCTTGAATTCGCCGCACGGTGGCGGATTCCGTGGCTTGCCGCGCGCGTTCTGGTCGGGATGCCCCGGCCACTCTATCGCCAGGACACGCCACAATCCGCGACAAGATCGCGACGCATCCTGGTGCTGAACTCAGGAAAGGACGAGTTTTTCCGCGACATCCAGGAGATCTTTCGCAACGACACGACATTCGAGCTCGTGACCTGGCCGCATTACGCCATCAGGCCGATGGCCGATGTTCTGCTCGATCGCTCGCTGCGACACGACGCCTATGTTACGAATGATCCCGCAATCGAAGCGACGAAACCACGCTATCGCAAGTTCTTGACTGCGGTCTGGCGCCGCCATCAGGCGATGCGGCCGATCGATGCCGTGATCTCCGCGAATTTTGGCTATTGCATTCAGCGCGAGATGGCCTTCGCCCTCGAGAGTCTCGGCACGCCCTTCATCATCGTGCAAAAGGAAAACCTGAACGCCGCCACCGAGGAGCGGCGGCAGATCTGGCGTCAGATCTACAAGGAGGGACGCGGCCCGTTCGGCGGGCGGCGCATTCTCGTCTATAACGAAATGGAGCGCGACCTCGAGCTGGACGCCGGCATCGTCAGCCCTGACCGGGTGGAAATCACCGGGATGCCGCGGCTGGACCGCCTCCATCGCTGGCGGCGCGAGCATGCAGGTCCCGAGGCAGACGACAGTCCGGCGCGCGTGATGTTCTTTTCATTCTCGCGCTCCGACAAGATTCCCGTCGAGTCCGGCCTCAACAAGGATTGGGGCCAGTTCTGCATCGACACCCACCGGGCGATCCTCGAACTCGCCCGCAAGCGGCCCGATTTTCAAATCACCGCCAAGACGAAGGGCATCACCCGCCAGAACGAGGAGCTGCAGCAGATGCTGCATTCCGGCGACGGCGAATTGCCCTCGAATATTCATGTCGTGACCGGCGGTGACGCGTTCGGCCCGCTCTCGGCAAGTCGCGTAGTGGTCGGCTTCAATACGACCGGACTTCTCGAAGCACTCGCGCTCGGAAAGCCTGTCATCGTCCCGCGTTTCGGCGAAGCGGTTGATCCGGACTTGCAGAAATTCGTAATTGATCTGGGCGATGCGGTCGAATACGCGGAGACGCCCGAACAGCTGCAACTGCTCATCAGCAAACACGCCGAAAAGCCCTTGGTCACCCCAACGGAGCTGCACCCCAATGTGCAAAAGATCCTGCGATATTGGGTTGGCAATGATGACGGCCAGGCGGCTCGCCGCGCCTATGAAGCGATCCGGCGCGAGATCATGGGCGCATGAGATCGCAATGATGCCGGCTCATCGAGGCGCGACCGATGCGGCTTAAGCTGGTCCTGTACCCGGCCTTGCATCTGCTCGCGCGCTGGCGCCAGCCGCGTCTCGCCGCAAGGCTTCTCTCATTCTGTATCGAACCGCTTCCGGGTCACCGTCCAGCCCAGCAGGGCCGCGCCCGATTCCGGGTCCTGGCGCTCAATCTCAACAAGCCCGGCTTTCTCGAGGACATCGAGGAAAGCCTCCTTTCGGATGATGCATTCGAGGTTGTCTGCTGGCCCAATTATGCGCTGAAGGCCTGCGCATCCGCGCTCCTTGCGCCGCAGCTCAACAACAAGCGCTATGCGAGCGATGATCCCCGCATCGAGGGGAGCAAACTGGCCTATCGCCAGTTTCTGTCGGCGATGTGGAAACATCTGCAATCGATCCAGAAAATCGACGCCGTAATCTCCGCGAATTTCGGATATTTCGCGCAGCGCGAGTTCGGGGCCGCGCTGAAGGAAAACGGAACGCCGCTTGTGGTCCTGCACAAGGAAAACGTGAAAAGCCCGGCGCGCGTGGAATATTGGCGCCCGATTTACCGCACCCGTGGCTCGTTCGAGGGCAGCAGGATCCTCGTTTACAACGCAACCGAGCGCGACCTTCAGGCCGACACCGGCGTCGCGGATCGCAGCCAGATCGACGTCACCGGCATGCCGCGGCTCGATCGCATCCATCGCTGGCGGCGCGCCAATGCGGGCATCCCGCGCGACAGCCGCGACCAGCAAGTGCTGTTTTTCTCCTTCTGGCGGAAGGAGAAACTGACCGCGACCGAACGGGTGACCGAAGCGCGGACCCGGATCGATGACGCGGACGGCGAATGGGCCGAACTCGCCTGGACCAAATTATGCGAGGGCACCCACACCGCCATCGTCGAACTGGCGCGCCAGCGGCCGCAAACGCGCGTGGTCATCAAGACCAAAGCCTTTTCGAGGCGGGTCGAAGACATCCTCGGTATTCTCAACACCACGGGCGACGCGCTGCCTCCCAATCTCAGCGTCGTCTCGGGCGGCGATCCGTTTCCGCTGATCAGCGAGAGTGACGTCGTGATCGGCTTCAATACGACAGCGTTGCTCGAGGCGCTCGCGGCCGGAAAGCCGGTCATCGTCCCGCAATTCGCCGAGGCCGAGGACGAACGCATGCGTCCCCTGGTGATCGACGTCGGCCCTGCGGTGCACCGCGCGACCTCGCCGGACGATCTGGTGCGACTGGCATGCGAGCAGCTCGATGCTGCCTCACCATTGCCAGCCGAATTGCCCGACGCAGCCATGCAGGCCCTCACCCACTGGGTCGGCAACGACGATGGCCGCGCGGGCGAACGCGTACGGACGGCGTTGCGAGAGGAAATCCAGCGGCGGCCATGACAGACAGACGCCCCAACGTCGTCGATGCGGCAGGACAGGACTGCTGCGCCTGTCGGCTATGCGCGTCGCGCAGCCGGTTCACCATGGAGGTACGCGGCAGCCGGCTCTTTACCTGCGACGCCTGCGGCTATTTGCAGGTGGACCCGCTGCCGTCCGAGGACACGCTTCGGACCATTTACGGCGAGCAGTATTTCGCGAAGTCGAAATACCGCAACGACGAGGCACAGATCCGCGAGCAATCCCGCCGCGCGCGGCTGCTCGAGAAGGCAGGCCTTCCGCGGGGACAGAAGGTGCTCGACTTCGGTTGCGCGACCGGTCTTTTCCTCGAGCAGATCAAGGATCGCTACACCGCCTACGGATGTGACTACTCGCAAGAGGCCATCGATCTTGCCAAGGACATTCAGCCTGATCTCGAAGAGCGGCTCTATGCAAGCTCCCCGGCGAATGTGCTGCCGGACGATCTGCCGGAACTCGACGCCATCACGGCATGGGATGTGGTCGAGCATCTCGGCGACCCCGTTGGCACTCTGGAACGGCTGGCCTCTCAGTTGAGGCCCGGCGGGATCCTCGCCCTGTCGACACCGGATTACGGCGCACTCACGGCCAAGCTGCTGGGACGCCGCTGGGCCTTCATGACCCCGCCGGAACATCTGGGATTTTTTAACATCGGGAATTTGAGACGCCTGTTCGAGCGGCTGGGCCTGAAAGTCGAGTTTTCCGTTTCGCAGGGGAAATGGGCAAATTCGGCTTTCATCCTGTATAAGGCGCGTCGTGTCTTTCCGGAACTGATCCCGCAATCGTGGGTCGATGGCCTGAGCACGTCTTGGGTCGGCAGGAGATGCCTTTACGTGCCTACATTCGATGTTCTGTATGTTGTCGCGCGCAAGACGAGCCATCATGACTGAACATGATGCAAGCGCATTGGCGATCGTGATCCCCGCCTTCAACGAGGAAGGGGGCATCGCGAAGGTCCTGGCGGAGCTGACGCAGGTCGTTCCTGACGCACAGATCATTGTTGTCGATGACGGCAGCAGCGACAACACGGCGCAAGAGATCAGCAGGTTCCCGACCGTCGAATGCATCAGGCATCCGTTCAATCGCGGATATGGCGCATCGCTTCGCACCGGAATGCTGGCGGCCACGCGAGAATATGTCGCCTGGTTCGATGCCGACAATGAGCATCGCACCTCCGACCTGCTCGCGATGTATCAACTGATCAGAGAAAAGCGACTGGCTGCCGTCATCGGGCAACGATCGAATGTCTCGGCATCGCTTGTCAGAGCGCTCGGCAAGTTCGTCATACGGTCGGTGGGACGAACCTTCGACCTCAAGGTCGGGTCGGACCTGAACTGCGGACTGCGCATTTTCCGCCGCGACGTCATTTCCGCGTATTTGTCGCTGCTGCCGCAACGCTATTCCGCCAGCCTCACGACCACGATGCTGCTCGTGGAGCGCCGCTATCCCATCGCCTTTTTTCCCGTTAAGACCGACCCGCGCATCGGCACCAGCAAGGTTCGCCTGAAGGACGGATTTGCCGCCATCAGCCGGCTGATACGGCTGGTGATGCTGTTTGCGCCGATGCGCATCTTTTTCCGGCTCGGCCTGGTCCTTCTGGTCGTCGGTCTTGGCTACGGAATAACCATCGCCTTGCATGCACAAAGGGGCTTTCCGGTCGCCGGGATGCTGGTTGCAACGATCGGTGTGTTGCTGTGCATGCTGGGCCTGATCGCAGACCAGATCAGCCAGTTCTGGCTGTCGCAACTGACATCCCGCCAGACCGATGCGCCGCCCCGGTCACAAACGTCAGAGCTTCGGAAAACGTCCGTAACGGACGTGAATTCGTGAATTAAAGATCATGGTGCAAGCCTCCAGACGCTGCCCGTCTTCCATGCCGTCCGGCCTCTTACGGCCACTTCATTGAAGGTGGCTGCATGGCGAGATTGCTTGGCTTCGCACGCGAAACGCTGGTTCGGCTGAGCGGGTACACGCCGCGGCAATTCGTATACTTCGCGATTGCCGCCAATCTCGTGATGTCGGCAATTACCCTCACACTCCTGCGCGATTTCAGACACGCGTGGTTCGATTCCGAGCTTCTGCCCCGCGCGCGGGCTGGCGCATTGGAGACGACAGCGGGCGAACGCGGCTTCGACTTTTATTTCGCCCTCAAGTCCCGTTATCCGGGCGCCGCCATAGTGGCGGCCGATGGTCTCATCGATGCGGACTTGCTGGACCGGCTGACATTCATCAAAGCGAGCCAGGAGCCGTATCAGCCGGCGCTGTCCGGCGCGGAGGAGGCCGAACTCTCGAAACTGCCGGCCTGGTCGACGCGCTATTTTCCACGAGTCCGCCATCCCGCCAGCAAGAACGTCGGACAGCAGGCCACCGCGTTCTTTCTGCAGCCGCGCGAACCTGTCTCCAAGGTCTACCTGATGCGCGGCGCCCGGGGACTCTATGTGGTGCCGTCCAGCGCTCTCCCCCGTTTGAACGCAACGCGGGGGACCGCGTCGTGATCGCATTTGTTTTCACGGCCTCCCTGTGCGTCGGCTACGCGCTCCTGCGCCTCGTTTGGCAAGAACGTCTCATGGCCGCGTGCGGCGGATTGATCCTCGGTACGGCGCTGTGGGCATGGATCCTCTTCGCCATGCTGCTGTTCGGGATCGCCGCGCCGTTCACAGCCGCGGGGATCGCATTCGCATCGCTCGGTGCGGCGCTCATCGTCGCGAGCGGCTTTCACAAGAGGTTTGAGGCGGCTGAACTCCTCGTGCCCCTGCTGTCATGGCTGGTGGCACTCGCGTTGTTCCACCTTCCGGTCGTGGCCACGACCAGCGGCGACGCCGGCTACATGATCATGATGGGTGTCGACACATGCCGCTTCGATACGATCCCCGCCGACATCCGCAGAACCCTGATGTATGGCTACCCACCCTTGATTCCGATGCTTCAGGCGACCGCATGCAAATTCACGAGCGCAAACCAGCTCGTGAATTTCATTCCGTTGTTCGCCATCGCGCAGCTGCTGTTCCTTATCGCCCTGCTGCAGAGGATCGGTTACGCGCTGATCGCGGCCGTCCTAGGGTGCCTCATCATCTTCTCGTCGACGTCGGCGATGATCCACGTCGTCTATTTCAACCACCATCTCCTGCTCGGCTTCATGATATTGATGTTTGCGGTCATCACCCAGGACCGCAAGCCGGATCAGGATAAAGCTTCGGTCCTCGCGCTGCTGATCCTGCTCTTTGGCATCGATATCGGCCGCGCGGAGGCTGCGCTCGTCAGCCTCATCCTGCTTGTCGTCCTGATACGCCACGACAATTTCAGCGTCCGGGAGCGTCTGACCCTCGCTTTGGGTAATGCGGTGGCCGTGACGCTGTATCTCGGCTTCGTCGCCTCCATGGAGGTCGACACCTCGATACGGCTGATCATCCTCAACCGCTTCTCGATTGCCGTGCTGATTGCGATCACCTGGGCCTATGCAGGTTACGTCGCGCTCACGCATTACAGCGCGCAGATCGCCCGGCTCGATCGCTCGACCCTGGCAATTACGCTCTGCCTGTCCGTCGTTGCCATGGGTCTGGCGGTCCTCGTGGCCCCGATACGGCTCACCCAATCGCTGGCCGCGATCTTCACGAACACGTTCCTCCTGGTCGGCTTCTGGGGATTCACCTGGTGGATCCTGGTCGGCGCGCTGGTCATTGCATGGCGCCTCGCCAGAGCGCGTTCGGCTCCACTGCTATCCAGCGATCCGCGCTTTGTGCTGATCGTGAGCATGCTCGCTCTCATGATGCTTCTGGCCGTCGGCAGGGACCCCTACAGGCTGGGCTTTGGCGACACCTTCAACCGGTTCCTCGCGCATCTCGCGCCGGTCTGGCTCTGGCTGGTCGCCGACCTGTGGCGGCGTATCGATCTCGACAGGCCGGTGTCTTCGCTGCTCTCTAAATCAGCCGGGCAAATCGGGCACGGCACACCATCGCACGCGAAGCCGCCGGCTTCAGAGAGCGTCTAGCCGCGACATGCGCACAGATTTCCTTACGGGCGTTGTCTGGAACATAGCTGCGCTTTTGTTTCTTGCCGTCCTTGGTGTCGCGCTCAACATCGCGATCGGGCGCCTCTACGGCCCCGCGGATCTCGGCACATTCAATATCGCATTCACCCTCCTGATCTGCATCTCGCAGATCGCATCCTTCGGCCTGCAATTGTCCGTCCTCCACGGAATTGCGAAGGCCGGCGAAAACAATCCGGAGCAATTGGCCGCGGTGATCTATGGCGGGCTCGCGTTGTGCGTCGTCATCGCCAGCCTTGTCACATTGCTTTCGATTCTCGGAACGGACGTCCTGACCCACTTCTTTCCCGGCGTGCCGGACCTCAAAACAGCATGGCTTATCGCAGCGCCCGGCCTGTTGCCGTTCGCAGCCAACAAATACCTGCTCGGCGCGGTCAACGGGCTGCAGCACATGCGCGCTTTCGCGGTGTTTCAGGCTGCCCGATTTGTGCTGATCCTGATCGCGCTGGGCATCATGGTCGCGATCGGGGCGCCCGGGCCGTGGCTCGCCGGCATCCTCTCGGCGGCGGAATTCGCGCTGTGCATTCCGCTCGGGCTCTATGTGCTCCGGGCGGTCCCCTGCCGGGGCGGCCTCGCGCAACTCGCACCCGCGGCGAAGCGCCACGCGTCGTTTGGACTGCGCGTATTCGCTGCGGGATTGCTGACCGAACTCAACAAGCGCGTCGATGTCCTGCTGGTCGGCGCCCTGATGAACGCGCGCGCCGCCGGAATTTACACGGTTGCCGCGCTGCTCTTCGAAGCCGGCATCCAGGTGATCTTCGTCATCCGCAACAATCTGAACCCTCGCCTCGCCCGCAATATCGAAGGCGGACGGGTCGACGAGATTCTTCGTATGAGCCGGCTGACTTTCATCGCGCTGACGCCGCTGCTCGCTCTGGGGGCGATCGTCGCCTATTTCGGCTTTCCCATTGCGGTTCGTCTTATTCTGGACAACCCGGAATTCCTGCTCGCGCGCGAGCCTCTGCTCTGGCTGATGCTCGCGCTGCCGGCCGCCGGCGCCGCGCTCTGCTTCAGTCTGATCCTGTCGCTCGGTGGCTACCCGACGTGGCAAACCATCCTGACGCTGCTTATCCTTGGCGTCACCTGCGCGTTCAATGCGGTGTTGATCCCGCTTTACGGGATCGCGGGAGCAGGCCTCGCGATGGCGATCTCAACGATCATCGCCGCAATCCTGTCGGTCGTGATCCCGCGCTACGTGATGGGAATCCGGCTATTCGTCTGAGCAATGCGCTAATCAGGCGGCAGCCGGCGGATAGAAGAACGTGAAGCGCTGTTCCTCGTGGATGACAGTCCGGTAGTTCGGCGGAAGATTGGCCGAGAGGATTGCGCATTGCTCCCGGCGGCCATCGACGCAAATGATCGGCTTCGATTTGCCAAGGTGGACGAACGGATCGCTGACGATCGCGGGCAGCAGGTCCTGCGTCACCGAGTCGGTGTAACCGGGGATCTGGCGGGAATCCGGGCCATCGATGAAGATGAAGTCCGGCGTCAGATCATGGACCTCCGGAAAGGACACGGTGGCAATGCCGGTCCGCCTCGGCGCCTTGCTCCGCTTCTGAAACCACAGATCCGGCGCGTCGCCCGGCATCCGCAACGACGCCAGCCGGATGGTCGGCTGCGGCTTGATGAAGCTCACCCGCTCGACGAGATCAGGCGCCAGGTGCGATTCCGATATCTTTTGCCATTCCTCGCCGAGTTCGATCGAAATCACCCGTCCCTGGCCAAGGGATTGCAGGGTCTTCGCGAAGACATAGGTCGAATATCCCGATCCGTATTCGAGGATGAGCGATGGCTTCGCCTCAAGGACCGCGTCACGCAGGAGAGCGAGGTCGAGGAAATTCGGCGGCAATTCAGTCGCGATTGTGGGTTGAAAGAGCCGGTCATAGCCGGCCTGTCGAAAGGTGGCGCGAGCCTTGTCGCGAAGACGCTCAACGCGATCTTTGGACGATTCCTTCCTTTTAAGCTTCCAAAGCATCTGACTTTCTTCCAAGACCCAACTGACCCTAGCGCGAGCCGACACCGCGAACAATGCGATCCGACGCGGCTCAGTTCTTACGGTGTAGAACAAACGGTCCTATTGTCGATCACCAGATTTCCCGGAATTCGACATTGCCGCTATGATGTCGCATGACCACCACCTCGTCACCGGCGACGCCGCCCGCCGATAGCGAAAACCAGTCCCGCACCATCATTTTCCTGACCATGTCGCTCGATATCGGGGGCACGGAGAAGCACCTCTCGCTCGTTGCACCGCGTCTCCGGGCTTACGGGTGGAATCCGGTTATTGTTTGCCTGTGGCGGCGTGGTCCAATGGCTGCCGCTGTCGAGGCCGCCGGGGTGACGGTGATCGGCCGCGAGGTTTGCGGCGGCTCGTCGCGGAATTGGACTGCCGATGCGCCCCACATTGCAATGGCCTGGTTCAGGCTCGCGGCGCTGATCCGGCGTACACGGCCGCAGATCGTGCATGTCTTTCTACCGGTCGCCTACATGCTCGGCGCGCCGCTCGCGATCGTCTTTCGCGTGCCCGTCAAGGTGATGAGCCGGCGCAGCCTCAATCTGTATCAGCGCGGCCGATCCGCGGTGCATCGCATCGAAAGCTGGCTGCACCGCCGCATGACCGCAGTCATTGCGAACTCAAGGAAGATTGCCCGTCAGTTGATCGAGCAGGAAGGATGCGCACCCGAGCAAGTGGGCCTGATCTATAACGGTACCGACCTCTCGGCGATTGCCGATGCGCAGCCGCACCCCGCTTTCATGGGCACGGCAAGATTGACGATGATCGTTGTCGCCAATCTCATTGCCTATAAGGGCCATGCCGATCTGATCGCGGCGCTTGGCGAAATCGCGGATCGTCTTCCGCAACCATGGCAGCTTCTTTGCGTCGGACGCGATGACGGGATCGGACAGGCGCTTCGCGATCAGGCATCAGCGCTGGGCCTGAAGGAGAACATCCATTTCCTGGGAGAGCGCAGCGACGTGCCGCAATTGCTCAAGGCCGCCGACTTTGGAATTCTGTGCTCGCATCAGGAAGGCTTTTCCAACGCATTGATCGAAGGGTTGGCCGCCGGCTTGCCGATGGTGGTGACCGATGTCGGCGGAAATGCCGAAGCGGTCACGCACGGCGAAACCGGATTGGTGGTCCCCCCGCATCAACCGCAAGCGCTCGCGGACGCAATCCTCGCGCTCGCCTCGGACCCTGAGCGGCGTTCGCGCATGGGCGCGGCCGCACGGGCGAGCGCCACGCAGCGCTTTTCAATCGAGACGTGCGTCGAGAAATACGACCGGCTTTACCGCGGTCTCCTGAGTGGTGAAAGCGCCGCCCGGATCGCGGGGCTCGATCCCGCACAATAAGGCGCAGGTTTCAGGCTTTCCGGCCGACGAAATTGTAGTGGCTGAACAGCGGCGCGGCCGAACCGGGAATCCAATTCTCGATCGGCATCAGGCGGTCGGCGGCGCTGATATTGGGGAACACCCGAAAATAGCGGACCGCATCCTGCGTGATCCCCGCCTCGGCAAAACCACGCGCCATCCTGGATGGCACGGTGATGCGTTCGTTGCCGTAAAGAATGCGCTCGCCGGCCTCGGTCGTGCGTTCGACGACGGTTCGAAATCCGCGCCGGCGCAGCAGCACCAGTTGCAGCAGCGGATTCCATCCATTGGCCTCGGAGATCACCACCCGGCCGCCGGGTTTCAGCAGCGCCGCGATGGTTGAATAGACGCGGTCGCGCGGCTCGACGTGATGGAACGCCTGCTCCATCCAGATCAGGTCGAAGTCCGGCTGGCGCGGAAGGTCGAACAACGAGCAGAAGCGGAATTCCAGATCCAATCGCCGGCCGATGCCCTGCTCCACGATCTCCTGGCGCGCCCGCGCCACGGCGAGCCGCTCGGCATTGACGTCGATCGCGAGCACGCGCGCGCCGCGCAGCGCGAACCACAAGGCTTCCGTGCCGCAACCGCCGCCGATCTCGAGCAGCGCCGGCCGATCTTGCGCAGCAATCAGCTGACAAACTTCTTCGGATTGGCCCCGGTAATGATGCCGGACATAGGAGGTAAATTTCGCCCGATATCCGGCATAATAGCCGTTGAAGACGCCGGCATGAGGCTCCTGCAGCACCGGATTCTCCAGCCACCACGCCAGAAAGGCGTCGATGGTTGCGAAATCGCGAGCGAAATCCGGCAAGGTCATGCGCCGACGGGTCCCGGCACGGGCAACGCACTGCATCGGCTCATCGGCTCGTCCGTTCAATCAACGCCACATGTCCCACGTGTGAAGCCTCGCAGAGCACTTCCCTCGATCCCACTAGCCTGACCCGCAGGCGGGCGGCAAGCGCGTCGAGCCGGGCCTGAAAATCGCCGGTTTGCGCCGAATGCTCGAACAGCATGTATTTCCACGGCAGCGCCAGGGCCTCGTGCTGCCATCCGGTTTCGTCAGGTCCACTGCGATAACGGAGCAGCGCGTCGGAGCCCCCGATAGCGGACAGGAACGGCGGCAATGCGACGGCCGCGTCGCGATCCGCTGCCGGCATCGGAGCCAGAGAGAACCGGGTGCACCCCAAGGCCAGCAAGAGCCGTTCCGTAGAAGGCAACGCCGCTTTGTCCCGGAATGCGTGCAGCCAGCGCGCGCCACGCCGCAACGCCTCCGCGCTGTCCAGCGGATGGACACAGCCCCAGTGAACGGCCACGCGATCGGCCAACGACACATGAGC
>Ga0180222_1001451_pt1 | contig 24428 bp, 20 predicted proteins | sample eDN5th37CKraftOP_FD_151336 | JGI IMG/M metagenome (GOLD analysis project Ga0180222, IMG submission 151336) | Enriched Organic Plus compost microbial communities from Emeryville, California, USA - eDNA 5th pass 37_C Kraft OP (version 2) (version 2) ...
GGCCTTCGACGGCGATTTTGAATAGGAGGATTTGGGCTTCATCTTCGTTCCTTCGTCACTACGACGAAGCCCAAATCCTCCTTAAATCACAACCTCAAATCTGTGCCATTGGTGCTGACGGCGGACAGAGCGGTATGACGTTGTAGTTCGGCGGGTTATGGTCCTGCTGATAGATGCCGATCGCGGTGATGTCGGTGCGGTCGGTGGGCCGCCAGGTCAGCGCGCCCTGCGCGACGACGCGATCGTTGCGCGTGAAGTCCATGCGCGAGTCCGAATCGCGCACCACGCCGACGAAACGCGCCGCCAGCGTATCGCCGAGCGGGCCGGTGACGTCGACGACCGCTTCCTTGCGGTCGAACGTCCCATAGCTCACGCTGGCGCTGCCGCCGAAATCGAGCTGCGGGCGCTTGCTCTGCATGTTGGTCAGGCCGCCCGAGCTGCCGGCGCCATAAAGCACCGATGCCGGGCCGACGAGCACCTCGACACGCTCCAGCGTCGCGATTTCGGGGCGCGGCATATAGACGAAGCCGTAATTGCGCTTCAGGCCATCGACATACAACACCGATTCGAACCCGCGGATATAGTTGAAATCGCCGCGTGAATCGTCGCCTCCATTGTAAACGCCCGCCGTGTAGTTCAGCGCTTCGCGAATGTTCTGCGCGCCCCGGTCCTGTATGTCCTCGGACGACACGACCTCGATGGCCTGCGGAATGCGCAGGATGGGGGTGTCGGTCTTGGTCGCCGTCGTCGCAGTCGCGGTGACCACGATATCCGAGTGATTGTCCGCATCGGCCGTCTGCGCATGAGCGGATGCGGCGCACGCAAATGCCAGCAACGATACTCCGATCGATCCGTGCCGCCTCGCTGCACGAATTTGACAGACACTAGTCATAACGCCCCCTTCCTCCATCCCGTTGGTCCCGACCCTGAATCGTCTGTTCTCTCCTCTTGGACAGCGAGTGTAGTTGGACTGCACGCCAGCGCTCGCCCCGATTTGGGTAATTGCGAACTTTGATGGGTGAATTTGCCTGCCGGAAGTGCAATTACCCGCGGGTTCCTGCGGCTCGCGGCGCGTGGATGCCCACCGCGCCGACACATCACCCCCTTCTGAAACCCTTTCATATATATCTCTGAGTGGACAATATCGTCTCGATATGGAAACAAAAATCCGAAGGAGAGGATGATGCTGCCGCTGCTCAATGGAATCCGGATCATAGAGATCGGCGCCGTCGTGCTCGGCCCCTATGCGGGCCAACTCCTCGCCGACCTCGGCGCCGATGTCGTCAAGGTCGAGCCGCTGGAAGGCGACATCGCGCGCCACGCCCATCCGCGCGGCGAGGCGGGGGGCGCGTTGTTCGTCAACAATAATCGCAACAAGCGGATGCTCGCCATCGACCTCAAGCGGCCCGAGGGCCGCGCCGCCCTCGCCCGGCTGATCGCAGGCGCCGACGTCCTGTTCCACAATATGCGCGTCGATGCCGCCGAACGGCTCGGGCTCGGCTTCGAGGCGGTCGCCGAAATCAACCCGCGCATCGTCCATTGCGCCGCGATCGGCTTCGGCCAGCGCGGCCGCTACCGCGACCGGCCCGCCTTCGACGACATCATCCAGGCGGCGAGCGGCATCGCCGGGCTGGGCGCCGCGGCCGGCGGCGATCCGCGCTTCGTCCCCACCATCCTCGCCGACAAGGTCGCCGCGCTCCACGCCGTCTATGCCATCCTCGCCGCACTCGTCGCGCGGGCCGGCGGGCGCGAGGGACCGATCAAGGTCGAGGTGCCGATGTTCGAGGCGCTGGCCGCCTTCCTGCTCAACGAGCATCTCGCCGGCGCGACCTTCGCCGCCGACGGCGCGGTCGGCTATCCGCGCATCCTGTCGCCCGACCGCCGCCCTTTTCGCACCGCCGACGGCTGGATCGCAGTGCTGCCCTATACCGAGCGCCAGTGGCGCGCCTTTCTGGACGAGATCGGCCGCGCCGACGTCGCGCGCGAACCCTGGTTCGACGACCCGCGCGAGCGCGCCGCCCATATCGACACCCTCTACGCGCTCGTCGCGGCCAGCCTGGCCGAACGGACGACGGGGGCGTGGATCGCAGCGCTGTCGGCCCGCGACATCCCCTGTTCCAAGGTTCCGGGCCTCGCCGACATGCTGGGCGATCCGCATCTGGAAGAGATCGGCTTCTTCGACGTTCCCGCCGACTATCCCGAAGGCATCGTTCGCGCGCTGCCCCAACCGGTGCTGTTCGACGGCATCGCCCCCCGCCCCGACACGCCGCCGCGCGCGCTGGGCGCCGACAGCCGCGCGTTGCTGCGCGAAAGCGGCATGGCGGAGGGCGAGATCGACGCGCTGGTCGGTGCAGGCGTTATCGCGGCCTGATCAGCCGAGCCGGTCGGCAACGAACGCCGCGCCGTCGCGGATCGCGTCGCGCGCCACCTGCGCGATCGACATCGCCTCGAGGAAGCTGTGGGTCGCGCCGGGATAGATGTTCGTCGTCGTCGCGACGCCCGCCGCTTCGAGCCGCGCTTCCATCGCCAGCGACTGTTCGGCGAGCAGGTCGCATTCGGGAACGACGAGCAGGACCGGCGGCAGGCCGGTCAGATCGGCATGGATCGGACAGGCGAACGGATCGGACCGCTCGCGCTCCCGGTGGGTGAGATAATTGTCATAATAGGCCTGCGCCTCGGCGCGGTCCATGATCGACCCCGGCCCGCCGAAGCGCGCCTCGGCGCGATCCGAAACCTCCGGCGTGAAATAGCCATAGTTGGACAGGATGGCGCGGACGACGCCCCCCTCCCCCCGGTCGCGCAGCCGCAAGGCGGTCGCGAAGGACAGGTTGGCGCCCGCCGAGTCGCCGCCGATCGCCAGCCGCGCCGGGTCGATCCCCCACCCGGCGCCATGCACGGAAAGCCAGCGCATCAGCGCCCCGATACGGTCGAGCGCGACCGGATATTTATGCTCGGGCGATAGCGGATAATCGACGCCGATCACGGCGAAGCCGCCCGCCGCCGCAACTTCGCGCATCAGCCGGTCGTGTGTGTCGATCGAAAAGAGGGTGAAGCCGCCGCCGTGAAGATAAACGAGCGCCGGCGCAGGCGCCGCCGCGCCCACCGGGCGATAAATGCGAAGCCGCAGCTCGCCCGCGCCGGGATCGAAGCGCAGCTCGTCGCTCGCCGCCATCGCCGGCCCGCCCGCCGCCCAGCGCGCCCGCACCTGCTCGCACACCGCGCGCTGTCCCGGAAAGTCGAGGTCGGCGAAGGGCGGATGCGCCGCCCAGCCGGCTCTCATCTCGGCCAGGAACAGTGCGATTTCGGGGTCGAGCGCCGGAGTCACTCGCCCACCGTCGGCAGCCATTGCGCCCGCGGCTCGCCGCCCGCGAACCAGGGCGGCGGCAGCCCCCGCGCCTCGGGCCACAGCTCATCGAGCGTGTCGGCATCGAACAGATGGCCGCCGCGCATCACCAGCGACAGCGACCATGTGTTGCGGATATCGGCCAGCGGATCGCGGTCGAAGACGATCAGGTCGGCATATTTGCCCGGCTCGAGCGTCCCCATGTCGCTCAGCCGCCCGATCGTTTCCGCCGCGCCGGCGGTCGCCGCGTGCAGCACCGCCATCGGTGCCATGCCGCCCATCACATGCGCCTCCAGCTCGTAATGATAGCCGATCCCCGGATCGTCGCCGTGCGATCCCATGCCAAGCAGCCCGCCGTTCGCCGCAATCGCGCCGGCATCGGCGGCGAGCGCCGGCAGGCGCGAGGCGTCGAGCGACCCCCATTCGCGGTGCGCGAGCTTCTGCGCGATCGTCGTCGGCGGCCAGAAACGCCGCACCTTGGCATCGCGCGCCGGATCGCGCGTCGCGATGAAATAGTCGGCGCCCGTCGGCCCGCTGGTGTTGACGAGCAGGGTCGACACATAGCTGGTACGCATCAGGCGCCACAGCGTCAGCACATCCTCCCCGAACGGCGCGGTCGGCAGCGCATGTTCGTTGCCGGCATAGCCGTCGAGCGTCTGGGTCAGGATCAGCTTGGGATTGTGGCTGCCTTCGTTGGTCGGCAGCAGCCCCAGCTCGCGCGCGGCGATCGCGATCCACTGCCGCACCCGCCGGCTTTCACCGCGATACTGTTTGATGTTGCGAAGCCCCCAGGCGTCGCGATAGCGGCGCAGCACCGCGCGCACCTGGTCGAGCGAGGTGAAGCGCTCCTTCGAAAAGAGCGCCGGCCCCGTCGAACGCAAGCGCGGCCCGACCATCAGTCCCGCGTCGATCAAATCCTGATAGGCGATCTGGTCGATGCCGAGCGTCGAGGGGTCGAAGGCCGTCGTGACGCCGAACGCCAGCCGCGCGCGCAGCCCCCAATCCTCATAGCCGATGACGTTGCGCCGGATGCTGCCGATATGGTCGTGATCGTCGATGAAGCCCGGCATCACGGTGCGGCCGCCGAGGTCGCGCACCGGCGTGCCCGCGGGCACCGCGAAGCTGCCGCGCGGGCCGATCGCGGCGATGCGGTCGCCCTCGATCAGGATATCGGCATCGGCGATGATCCGGTCGCCGCCCGCCATGGTCAGGGCCCGCCCGCCGCGCAGCAGCAACCGGCCCTGTGGCACCGCGCGCGGCAGTTCGGCGACCAGCTCGACATGGTCCGCCGGCACGGGCGCCGCCATGTCGGGCAGCGTCTGGAGGTAATTGCCGACGGTCCAGACCAGGCTGCCGTCGGCGCGCCAGTCGAAGAAATCGGCCCCCATGTCGGTGACACGGCGCGCCGGATTGCCGGGCGCGGTCAGGTCGACCACGGCCGCCGGGTCGGCGGGGCGCGGCAGCAGGTAAAGCTGCTCGCTCGTCTGCGCGGCGATCCAGCGACCGTCGGGGCTCAGCCGCAGGTCGTCGACCGGCACCGGCTTTTCGGTGAAATAATAACCCTGCGCCTTGACCGTCGCGACCGGCCGCCGGTCGCCGCTGGCCAGGTCGACCGCGACCAGCCCCGTATCGCTCATCAGATAGGCGGTGCCGGGCTCGCCCGCGACGAAATGCGGCCGTTGCCCCAGCGTGCCGCTGGTGACGATGCGTGCGGCGCCTCCCGCGGCGGGAAAGGCGACGAGGTCGGCGTCGCGCACCGTCCCAAACTCGAAGCTCGAATGCTGTCGCGCCGCCGCCGGGGAGCGTACCGCCAGAATCCGCGCGCCGTCGGGCGTGAACACGGCATGGCTGTAGAAGGCCGGGATGTCACTGATCTTCACCGGCGGCGCCGCACCGTCGGCGGCGATCGTCCAGACCGCTCCGCCGCCCCGCTCACTCCACGTCACATAGACGAGGCGCGTGCCGTCGGGGCTCCAGCCGGGCAGCGAGGGCGGGTCGCCGGCGATCGGCAACCGCCGCGCCGCGCTGCCGTCCACGCCCTGCACATAAAGGCTGCCGAGCGCGGCATAGGCGACGCGCGCGCCATCGGGCGACGCGGCGGTGCCCTGAAGCAGCTTCGCGCGTACCGGTCCGCGCGGTTCCTCGATCGCGACGCGCGTGCTCGGCCCGACCGCGAGTTGTAGCCGCGCCGTGAAGGGTATCGGAATCACCGGCGCGCCGTCGAGCGGGCGCCGCTCGATCCGTCCGCGCCAGGCGATCAGGATCGCCTTGCCGTCGGGGGTGAAGCTGTAGCGCGGGATCAAGTCGAGCCACGCGGCACCGTTCATCAGGTCGAGCGGCGCCGGGCCCAGGTCGCGATCGACCCCGGTGGCCAGGTCGCGCACGCGCAGCCGCGTTTCGGCCAGATGCCGCGTCGCATAGGCGAGCGTCCGGCCGTCGGGCGAGATGGCGGGCCGGAAAAAGGTTTCCGATTCCGATCCGCGCCCGCCCGAACTGCCGATCACCGTCTCTTCGGCGCCGGTCGCAAGGTCGCGGCGCACGATCGTCCAGGCGACGGGCGCATCGAACGACAGATCGCCGACGTGGCGCGCATAATAGAGCCAGCGCCCGTCGCGCGATGCGGCGGCGCCGAGCGTGCTCTGCCACGCCGCGCGCGGCGCGTCGGCGGCGGCGCGGGCCGGGGCGACCAGTTCGCCCGGCCCGCCGTCGACCGGATGCCGCCACAGCTCGTAACGGTTGAGCCGGATGCGGTAGCGGCTGACATAGACCGACTTGCCGTCGGCGCTCCATTCGGGCGAGGTGCGCACCGCGCCCTCATCCTCGTCGGTGATCCGCCGCGCGTCGCTGCCGTCGGCGCGCGCGATCCACACATTGTCGCCGCCCGACCGGTCGCTGACATAGGCGATCCATTTTCCGTCGGGTGAAAAGACCGGCTGCACCTCGAAGGCGATCCCGGTCGCGATCGGCACGGCGCGGCCGCCGGTCGCCGGCACCGCGTAAATCTCCCCCAGCATGTCGAACAGGATCGTCCGGCCGTCTGGCGAAACGGCGAGCGAGGTGAAGGTCCCGCTCGACACGGTGAAATCGAGCGTCCGCGCCGGTTCGAGCGGCAGTTCGTCCTGCGCCGCAGCGGGCGCCGCGAGCAGGGTCAGCGCCAGCGCCAGCAGGCCGCCAAATCTCGGCTTCATCTCCATCCCCCTTCGGCCGCAGGCTTCAATTCGGCTGCCATGTTTCGACGCGGAAGCTGTCGGGATGATAGCGGGTGACCGCGTCCCCGCCATCCTTGCCCGGAAACTCGGTTGCGTCCGCGTTGACCAGATACAGGCGCCCGGTGCGATGATCGATATCCATCATCCGCGCGCCCGGCGAGGTGCGGATGGTCGCGACGTGCCGCAGCGCGCTCGCGCCGTCCCACCCGATCACGGTCATCGTCCCCTCATGGTTGCTGGTGACGATGCGGCCGCGCGCCGCGTCGATGGCAAGCGCGTCGATCCCCTTGCCGATCGCGACGCGCGCGCCGACGGTGCCGGTCGCGGGGTCGAGCAGAAAGACCGAGGGTTTGTCACCGACGCAGGCGCCGAGCAACCGGCCTGTTTTCGCCAGATATTTCATCTTCGACACATTGCAGCCGACGTCCCAGCGCGCTTCTTCCTTCAGCGTGCGCGAATCGAGCTTCAGCACCACCCCGTCGAGCCGCGCGGGGGCATAGAGATGACCTTTGCCGTCGGCGGCGGGATCGTCCATCTTGCGGAACGGAAAGCGGGTCGTGGAGAGCAGCCTGCCGCTCGCGGCGTCGAGCGTGAACCAGGTCGCCTCGGCCGGCCGCGTGCCGGTGATCATGTGGAGCCGCCCCGTCGCCGGGTCGAACGAACCGCTGTTGAGCCCGCCGTCGTCGGCGAGCTTGGTGCGCGCAATCGTCTTCAGCGTCCGAAGGTCGAAGATCAGCAGCGACCCATCGTCCATCGCGACATAGCCGCGACCGAATTGCGGCAGCAGCACCGGCCCGTTGGCGCCGATCGAATCGGGCACCGTCGCCACCGCCGCGCCCTTGTCGACGTCGAACAGCGTCAGCCCGTCGTTGAGGCGTGCCATGAACAGCCGCGCGCTGCCCGGCTCGAACTTCACATAGTCCCAGCCGGTGTCGGTGCTGGACAGCGTGACGCTCGCGGTCTTCACATAGGGAAGATCGGGCGTGCCGTCCTGCGCCGCGGCCGCGCCAGTGCCGAAAAGGACGGTCGCGGCAAGGAGGCTGATCATTTTCATCGGGAAAACTCCGCTGTTCGTGGGTTCAGGTGAGATGACCGTGCGCGCGGGGCTCGCGCATCGTGAACGCAACCAGAAAGGCGACCGCGCAGATCGCCGAAACATACCAGCCGAAGAGGCCTTCATGCCCCCATTGCTTCAGCAGCAGCGCGACATATTCGGCGGTGCCGCCGAAGATCGCCGAGGCGACCGCATGGCCGAGCCCGACGCCGAGCGCACGCACCCGCGCCGGAAACAGCTCGGCTTTGAACAGCCCCGACACCGAGGTGTAGAAGCTGAGGATCGCCAGTGCCGCGAAGACCAGCAGCACTGCCGCGAGCATCGTCTGCACCCGCGCCAGCGCGCCGAACAAAGGCACCGCGAACAGCGTCATCCCGCCGCTGAAGATCAGCAGGTTGGTCCGCCGCCCGATCCGGTCCGACAGCGTCCCAAGCAGCGGCTGCAGCAGCAGGAAGGCAAAGGTGGCGATCAGCATCGCCCGGCTGGCCGTCGCCACGTCCATGCCCGCGGTGTTGACCAGATATTTCTGCATATAGGTGGTGAAGCTGTAGAGCGTCACCGCGCCCGCGGCGCTCAGCGCCATCACGGTCAGCATAGCGCGCGGGTGGCGCGCCAGCACCTTCAGCGACCCCGCCTCCTCGCCGTCGCCCGCCGGCTCGGCGGTTTCGTGCATCAACTCGCGGCAGAGCAGGAAGGCGCCCGCCAGCGCAGCACCGAGCAGGAAGGGCAGCCGCCAGCCCCACTCGCGGATCGCCGCCTCGCTCATCGCCGCCTGCAGACCGAAAATGACGAGCAGCGCGAACAATTGCCCGCCGATCAGCGTCACGAACTGGAAGGAGGCATAGAATCCGCGCCGACCCGGCTCGGCGATCTCGCTGAGATAGGTCGCCGCCGCGCCATATTGGCCACCGGTCGAAAAACCCTGCATCAGCCGCGCGACCAGCAGCAGCGCCGGGGCCGCGGCGCCGATCGTCGCATAGGTCGGCAGCACCGCGACGAGCAGCGACCCCGCGCCCATAAGGATCACCGAGGCGACCATCGCCGCGCGCCGCCCGTGGCGGTCGGCGTAGCGGCCGAAATACCAGCCGCCGAGCGGTCGGATTAGGAAACCCGCGGCATAGATGGCGGCAACGTTGAGGAGCTGCGCGGTACGGTCGCCGCTCGGAAAGAAGGCCGAGGCAAAATAGAGGGCGGTATAGGCATAGGCGTAGAAATCATACCATTCGATCAGATTGCCCGCCGACCCGGCGATCGCCGCGCGCGCCCGCGCCTTGCGATCGAGCACGAGCGGCGCCGCGCCCATCTCCGCCATCCGTGTCACGATCTTCAGCCCGCCAGCGCGCGCGAGCGCGCCGCCGCTGCCGCCACGACCGCACGCGCAAGATCGTCGACAGGGTCGATCTCGGCGAGGCCCGCCGCGGTCGTCCCGCCGGGGCTCGTCACTTGCCGCCGCAGCTCGGCGAGCGGCGCGGTATCGGCCTCGGCGAGCGCCGCCGCGCCGGTAAAGGTCGCACGCGCAAGCCGCATCGCCAGCGCGGGCGGCAGCCCCTCGGCCGCGCCCGCCGCGGCAAGCGCCTCGGCGAAGCGGAAGAAATAGGCCGGACCGCTGCCCGATAGCGCGGTCACCGTATCGATCTGACCTTCATCGTCGATCCATACCAACTCGCCGGTCGGGGCGAGCAGCCGGTCGACCGCAGCGCGATCCGCGTCGGCGACATCCGATCCCGCCACCGCCGCCGTGATCCCCCTGCCGATCGCCGCCGGCGTGTTGGGCATCGCGCGCACGATGCGGCCGCTGCCGCCGAGCGCGGCGCCGAGCCCCGCCAGCGTGATGCCCGCCATGATCGAAAGGAAGAGCGCGCCGCGATCGGCCAGCGGACGCAGCGCGTCGCCGAGCGATCCGAACACCTGCGGCTTCACCGCAAGCACCACCGCCAGATCCGCGCCGCCGGCGACCGCGCGCGGCGCCTCGACCCGCTCGGTCCCTTCCGGCACCGCGTCGACCATCGGATCGAAGACGAGCACCGGCCCCGAACCGCGCCAGCCGCGCGCCATCGCGCTTCCCATCCGCCCGCAGCCGATCAGCAGCACCCGCATCAGCGTGCGTCCTTGTAGCGCTCGGCCAGCAGGTCCTGCCGCGAGCGGGTCGAGGCTTCGCGCCCCTCGACGATCACGCTGACCGCATTGGTCGAGGGCTCGAGCGGATCGCCGTCCCAGACGACGAGGTCGGCATCGGCGCCCGGCGTCAATGCGCCGCCGCCGCGCCCCCAGATGGCGAGCGGGTTGACGGTCACCGCGCGCAGCGCTTCGATATAGGGCAGCCCGTTCGCGACCGCGATTCCCGCGCCTTCGCGCAGCCCCATGCCGGCATTGTAATTGGCGTGGATCGCGCCTCCGGCCTGACCGACCGCGACGCGCACCCCCGCCTTGACCAACAGCGCCGCATTGTCCTGCCGCGCGCCGAGCTGGTCGAAATTGAAGGGCAGGTTGACGAGCGGATCGAGCACCACCGCCACTTTCGCCTTCGCGAGCGCATCGGCGGCGCGCCACGCCTGCGCCCCGCCGACGACGATCACCCGGATGCCGAAATCCTCGGCCAGCGCCACCGCCTGCCGGATATCCGATTCACGGTGCGTCTGGATGGCAAGCGGAACCTCGCCCGCGAGCACGCCGCGGATCAGCTCGGCGCCCGCGCGCCTCCCGCCGCCCGGCGGGCCGTCGCCATGGCCCTTCTTGCCCTTTCTCCCGGCATCGCCGTCGTCCATGCCCCGGCGCGCCTCTTCGAGCGCATTGCGCAATGCCGACCATTGCACGGCGCGCGAGCCCAGCCGCTCCCACGCTCCGCCGCCGATCACCGCATAGACGCCGACATTCGCGACATCGAGGATATCGACCCCGTCGCGCAGCCGGGCAAAGGCCGGTTCGCCGCTGAAGGGCGCGTGGCGCGAGGGCGAGGGATAGACGAGCGCGCGGGTGATACCGTCGGCCCGTGCCAGGCTGACCAGCGTCGAATTGCCGTTGAGCGCGCGGCTGACATCGTCGCCCGGATTGCGCTCGTCGCGCGAGGTGGTGTCGACGGTGTCGTTGGAACCCGAAATCTCGACCAGACCGATCTGCGTCGCGCCGTTGACGAGGCCCGGCGTCACCGGCTTCCCCTGCGCGTCGATGGTCCGGACCCCGGCCGGCACCGCGCCGCCCGCCTTCACCGACAGAATCCGGCTGTCATCGACGAGGATCGTCGCATCGTGAACGGGCGTATCGCCCTCCATCGTCCAGGCCTCGGCGTGGACGATCGCCAGCGACTGCGCCGACGCCGGCGCGGCGATGGCCAGCGCGATCGCGCTCACGAACATCTTCATGGCTCCACTCCCCCGCGTCCCAGCTCGAAGTCGGAAACCGGTTCGCTGTGGGGGTGCGCGCGATCCCACACCACCGTGCCGTCGATCAGCACGAGGTCGGCGCGGCTGTAGACGCTGAACGGATCGCCCGACCACAGCACGACATCGGCCTGATATCCCGGCGCGATCGTCCCGATGCGCTTGTCCAGCCCCAGCAGCTTCGCCGGGTTGCTCGTCGTCCATTTGATCATCGTCTCGGGCGGCGTGTTGATGCCGATCCGCCGTCCCGCCGCCGCCGCCTTCGCCGCGGCGATATTGAGCCGCTGGCCGTCGGCCGGCGAGTCCGAATGCATCATCACGCAGACGCCCGCCCTTTCGAGCAGCGGCGCTTCCGCGCGAACGGCGTCCTGGGCCTCCAGCTTGAATCCCCACCAGTCGGCCCAGACCGCCGCGCACGTCCCCGCCTCGCGCAGCAAGCCGGGAATCTTGTACGCCTCGGTCGCATGATGGATGGCGCCGACGCGAAAGCCGAATTCCCTGGCGATGGTCAGCACCGCCGCGATGTCGCCCGCGCGATAGCAATGGACGTTGACGCGGATATCGCCGGAGAGGATTCCCGCCAGCGCCTCCAGCTTCAGGTCGCGCGGCGGCATGGCCCCCGCACCGGCGCGCGCCTGCTCGACCGCGCGCTTGTAGCGCCGGGCGTTCAGGAACTGCTGCCGCATATAGCTGACGACGCCCTGTCGGCTCGTCGGCCCCTCATTGTCGTCGTCGGCGCCCCAGCTCTTGGGGTTCTCGCCGCAAGCCATCTTGAAGCCCTGGACGCCGCCGGCCGCCTTCATGCCCCAGACGGTCGGCGCGCGAACCGGCTTCACCACCACCGAATGGCCGGCGAAGATCGGCGTCGATCCGGGCAGGATCTGGATCGTCGTCACCCCATTCGACAGCGCGCGGTCGAACGCCATGTCCTGTGCGTTGACCGCGGTCTCGATCCAGGTGTCGGCGCTGTTCGGCGACGCGACCTCCGACACGTCGGACGCCTCGCGGTCGATCGAGGTCAGCGGCAGGACGAAGGTGCCGTCGTGGCTGTGGACGTCGATCACCCCCGGCGTGACCCAGCGACCGGCGGCGTCGACCTCCCGCACCCCCGGATTGGCGAGCCCCTTGCCGACCGCGGCGATCTTTCCGCCGCGAATCAGCACGTCGCCGCCGTCGATCCGCCCGCCCGCGCCGTCGAGGATCGTCGCGCCGCGTAGCAGCATGTCGTCGGGCGGCGGCGCCTGATAGCGGCTCGGAAACGGGTCTTCCTGCCACGGTAACGGCGCCGCCCGCTGCGCGCTCGCCGGCGCGGCAAGCACAAACGCGGCCATCAGAACGGCCGCTAGGCCGGCCCTATTTCGTATCATCCCCTCGCCCCTCGTTGAACCGCCGCATCCACGCCACCGTATCGGGGTCGGGAAGCGACGCCAGGATCGACGCCCGCGTTTCCGGTTTTTCGTCCTGGCCCAGCTTGAACTTACCGGACAGGCTCGTCACCTTCGCCCGAAAGCCGATGATCCGCTGAAGCATGCCCTGATACCGCACGCCCAGCTCTTCGATTCCCCAGGGATTCACCCGCCCCGATTCCATCGCGTCGATCAAAAGCTGCAGCGACCATTCGGTCAGCGCCTCGTCGACCAGCACGTCGGCACCGATCTTGATCTGCGCATAATTCCAGGTCGGGCCCCAGTCGCGCACCCCCGCATGTTCCGGGCTGACATAGGCGTCCGGCCCCTTGAACAGGATCGTCGCGCCCCCGCCGGCCTGCAACGCCGGACAGAGGGGGTTGGAGCGCATCAGATGGCCGACCAACTCGGTCAGCCGGCCCTCGGCGTCGAACAGCCCGACGAGAGGCAAAAGGCTCGCCTCGATAGCACCCGGCGCGCCGGCGCACACCCAGGCGAGCGGATAGGCTTCCACCAGCGCCTGCACATCGGCATCGTCAAATCGTTCGAAAAGCCCCACATCACCCCCGGATGCAAATCGTGAAATCGAGCGAACCCGCGCCGGCTGCTGCCCGCGCGGCGGGCCGGAAATCGGGTTCCCAACCTCTCTTGTTCCCCAGCACTGGCACGCCGACAAGCGCCAAAATCGAAAAGTGCATGGGGCCAGTCCCGGTTGCAGTCCGGAATCGATCACGATAAGATTGGTCCGAAAAACAAGTCAAATACTAATCCGGAGAGGTCCAATGTTGCGGCCATGGCAGGTCAGTCTCGGCGAGCGGATCGACCCCGCGCGCGATGTTCCGATCTATATGCAGATCATTCAGGCGCTGATCCGGGATATCGAGCGCGGACGGCTCACCTCGGGCACCTATCTTCCCAGCAGCCGCCAGCTCGCCAAGATACTCGGCGTCAACCGCAAGACCGTCGTCTTCGCCTATGAGGATCTGATCGCGCAGGGCTGGCTCGAATCGGCCGGGACGCGCGGCACGATGGTCGCGGCATCGCTGCCGGACCCGGTCAACCGGCATCAGGGCGAAGCCGAAGCGACGATGAGCGATGCGGTGATCGACTATCGCTTCGCGCCGCCGCCCGAACGACCGCTTGCGCTCCCCTCCGGCCCCGGGCTCAAGGTCGACGAGGGCGCGCCCGACGGGCGCCTGTTTCCCGTCGAGCTGCTGGCCCGCGCCTATCGCGTCGCGGTGCAGCGAGCCTCGCGCGACAATGGCTTCCAATATAGGGACCCGCGCGGGTCGCCGGCGCTGCGCGAAGCGATCGCCATGATGCTCAAAAGCCAGCGCGGCCTGCCCGTCGCGGCGGAAAATATCTGCATTACCCGCGGCAGTCAGAACGGCATCTTTCTCGCCGCGCAGGTTCTGCTCGGCCCGGGTGATTCGGTGATCGTCGAGAAATTGACCTACGAGCCGGCGGTGGCCGCTTTCCGGGCACTCGGTGCCAATATCGTTCCCGTCGGTCTCGACGAAGACGGGATCGACGTCGAGGCGGTCGAGCACGCCTGCCGCCGCAACGCCGTGCGCGCGGTGTTCGTGACCCCGCATCACCAGTTCCCGACCACCGTCTCGCTGCGGCCCGAGCGGCGCCTGCGGCTCCTCGACCTCGCGCGGCAGTTCGGCTTCGCGATCATCGAGGATGACTACGACCATGAATTCCACTTCGAATCGCAACCGCTGCTGCCGCTCGCGGCCTATGGCCCCGGCCACGTCCTCTATGTCGGGTCGATGTCGAAGCTGCTGCTCCCGGCGCTGCGGATCGGCTATGTCGCGGCGCCGCCCGCGGTCATCGACGCGATCGCACACCGGGTGTCACTGACCGACGGCATGGGCAATGCGCTGACCGAGGACGCCGCCGCCGAATTGATCGAGAATGGCGAACTGCGACGGCACGGCCGCAAGGTGCTGCAAATCTACGCCAGGCGGCGGGAGAGTTTCGCGGCAGAAATCGACCGGACGCTTGGCGACCTCGTCGATTATCGCATGCCCGACGGCGGCCTTTCCTTCTGGCTGCGCTTCGACACTGACCTCGATCAGATGGAGACGCGCGCCGCCGCGATGGGGCTGCGCTTCGCCGCGTCGCGGTCGTTCATGACGACCACCGACGCGCCGCGCGGGCTGCGGATCGGCTTCGCCAGCCTCAACGCGCACGAGGCGCGCACCGCGCTCGCGGCGCTGCGCGAAGCGGCGGGCTGATTGCTGGTCCCCTCGGGCCGTCCAATGTTGGATGTTCTCATATCCACGCCGCGGACGGAACCTCCCGCTCGTCCAGGAGGGAAATCATGACATATCGCTTCGCATATCTGCTCGCCGCCGCGGCCCTGCCGCTCGCGCCCGTCGCCCAGGCGCAGCCGGCGACCGCCGCGCCGGCGACCGCACCCGCCGCCGCCGACGCGCCATGGCCCGAGGCCTGGTTCGAGATCTTCAAGCTCGCGCCGGGAAAGCAGGAAGAGTTCATCCGCCGCATCGCCCAGGCCGACGAGGTCGCGGCAGCGGGCGGCCTTCCGCCGATCCAGCTTTTCTTTCACGAAAATGGCGCCGACTTCGACGTCATCCTGTTCAAACCGGTCACCGGCATCGAACCGACGCCTGAACAGACCGCGGCGATGGACCGCAAGCGCAAGGAGCTCGGCCTGCCGAGCGGCCCGGCCTATTTCGTCGACATCCGCGAACTGGTCGCCGAACATAGCGATTCCCAGACCTATGGCCCGCTGTCGGCGGCGACATGGCTCGCCAGGCTCGACAAGTGGCGCGCTGAAAATCCGCCGCGCAAATCCACGGGTGCGGCGCAATGATCGCCCGGCGGCGCCTTCTCGCCGTCGCGGGCGGCACCGCCGCGGTGGCGGTCGCGCCCGGCGCCTTCGCCGGCGCCGACGAGCCGCTCGACATCGCTTATGTCAACGCGCGCGTCTGGACCGGCGCCGGCCCCGACACGCGTACCGACGCGATCGGGATCAAGGGCGACCGTATCGCCGCGATCGGTGTCGAAGCGGTGCGCGCGCGCACCGGCAAGCGGACGCAGGTCGTCGACCTCGATGGCGCCTTCGTCACCCCGGGCTTCATCGACGCGCACGTCCATTTCGTCAAAGCCGCGACGATGCTGTCGCAACCGTCGCTGCGCGATGCGGAGAATCCCGAGGAATTCATCGCGCGCGTCGCCGCCGCCGCGAAGGCGCTGCCCAAGGGGCAGTGGCTCGAAGGGGGCAATTGGGATCAGGATCGCTGGGGCGGCGAAATGCCGAACCGGTCGTGGATCGACCCGGTCACCCCCGACACACCGGTCGCGGTGATCCGTTATGACCTCCATATGCTGCTGCTCAACTCGCTTGCGCTGCGGCTCGCGGGGATCGACCGCAACACGCCCGACGTGCCCGGCGGCGTGATCGAACGCGACGCGCAGGGCGAGCCGACCGGCATTATCAAGGACGCCGCCAAGGATCTGGTCCTGCGCGCGATCGGAGAGCCGACGCCGGACCAGATCGACGCGGTGACGCGCGAAGGAATCGCGGTCGCGCTCAGCAAGGGCGTGACGCAGGTTCACCCGACCGAGCTCGAATCGATCAGCTTCGATTCGACCCGTCGCCTGCGCGCCGCGGGGGAGACCGGGCTGCGCTTCCGCCATTATCTGCCGCTCAAGGACTGGGAGGCGCAAGTCGAGCTGATCGCGCGCGAAGGCCGCGGCGACGACTGGGTGCAATGGGGCGGCTGCAAGGTCGTGTTCGACGGCTCGCTCGGCTCGCGCACGGCGCGCTTCTATGAACCCTATGCCGACGATCCGACGACGCGCGGCATCATCGTCACCGACCCCGCCGATCTTCGCCGCTGGATGGAAGGGGCGGACAAGGCGGGGTTGCAGGTCACCGCGCACGCGATCGGCGACGAGGCGAACGACATCGTCCTCGACACCATGGCCGCCGTCGCCGCCGCCAACGGCCCGCGCGATCGCCGCTTCCGCGTCGAGCATGTCCAGCACATGAAGCCGCACGCGCTGCCGCGCTTCGCCCAGCAGGGCATCATCGCATCGGTCCAGCCCTATCACGCGATCGACGACGGTCGCTGGGCGGTGCGCCGGATCGGCGAGGAACGGCTGAAGACCAGCTTCGCCTATGGTTCGCTCGTCCGCTCGGGCGCGCATGTCTGCATGGGGTCCGACTGGCCGGTGGCGCCGATCGACCCTCTCACCGGGCTCGACGCCGCGGTCAATCGCGAGACGCTCGATGGCAGGAATCCGCACGGTTGGCATCCCGAGCAGCGCATCACGCTCGCCCAGGCGATGCGGGGCTATACGCGCGAGGGCGCCTATGCCGGCTTCAGCGAGACGCGCCTCGGCCTGATCGCTCCCGGCCTGCTCGCCGATCTCGTCGTTTGGGACCATGATTTCTTTGCTATTGATTCTCATTCTCTAACAAAGGTAAAAGCGCTGCGGACAATTGTCGGCGGCGTTCAACGCTTTGGCTGACGATGGTCCCCTCGACCGGAATTTGATGGACCATCTGGACCCCAGCAACTGCGCAAACTGGATGTTTTAAGGCCCAACCGGGTCAAACATGTTGCAGTTACAGGCTTGGCGCCCGATCCCGTTCGTACCGGAAGAAGATTTGGTGCCAATAATGGGGGTAAAGATCATGGTTGCATGCCGCACTATCGTTCGGGGAACAGGCTTCGCCGCGCTCGGCGCCGCGCTCGCGTCGGCCACACCGGCGCTGGCCCAGCAAGTCGCGCCAGAGGACGACAGCATCGTCGTCACCGCGCAGCGCGAGAATGAAACGCAGGTCATCCGGCAAGGTTCGCTCGGCGCACTCGGCGAGAAGGACGCGATGGAGGTGCCTTTCGCGGTCAAGGCCTACAGCGAAACGCTGATCCTCAACCAGCAGCCGCTGACTCTCGGCGCGGTCCTCGAGAACGACCCGTCCGTGCGCACCTCGCTCGGCTTCGGCAATGCCTCGGAGCAGTTCGTGATCCGCGGCTTCCCGCTGTATGGCGAGGATATCGCAATCGACGGTCTTTACGGCGTGACGCCGCGCCAGCTCGTCTCGCCCGAACTCTACGATCAGGTGCAGGTATTGAACGGCGCCAGCGCCTTCCTGTTCGGCGCCGCGCCTGGCGGCTCCGCGCTCGGCGGCACGGTCAACTTGCAGCCCAAGCGCGCCAAAGACAGGGATACGAACCGCGTCACCGTCAACTATCTGTCGGACTCCCATATCGGCGGCGCCTTCGATTTCGGGCGCCGGATGGGCGCCGACGGCTCGGTGGGCATCCGCGTCAACGGCGCCGGTCGCTGGGGCGACATCGCCATCGACGACGAATATCGCAGTTCGATCGTGCTCGGCGCCGCGCTCGACTGGCGCAGCGACCGCGCCCGCCTGTCGCTCGACCTCGCCTATCAGCGCGCCAAGGTTCAGCATATGCGTCCGATGGTTCAGCTCGACGGCGGCCTGGCTTTCATCCCCAAGCCGCCGAAGGCCGATCTGAATTATGGTCAGGATTGGAACTACACTACCCTAAGGGACATCTTCGGCATCCTGAAATTCGAATATGATATCAGCGATGATTTCATGTTCTACGCATCGGCAGGTGCGCGCGACGCGGCCGAACGCGGCAATTATCAAAGCTTTACCCTGCTCGACGCCGATACCGGCCTCGGTCGGGTCACGGGGTCGAAAATTCCGCGTAACGACAATAACGAGGCAGCGCAGGTCGGCATCCGCGGCAAGTTCGCGACGGGCCCGATCACGCACGAGATCAATCTCGGCGCGTCGCACAGCCGCTACATCAACCGCAACGCCTATGCCTTCGGCTCCTTCGCCGGCAGCCCGAACAATCTGTTCGACCCCGTCGACGTGCCCGAACCCGAATATGGCGCGGGCTTGCTGGGCGGCGATCTCGACGATCCCAATCCGGCGAACCGCACCCGGCTGACCAGCTTCTTCGCATCCGACACGCTCGGCGCGTTCGACGAGAAGGTAGAGCTGACGCTCGGTCTGCGCCGCCAACAGATCTTCTATCGCGCCTACAACATCACCCTCGGCGGCGAGACGAGCCGGTACAAGGAAAATGTGACGACCCCCGTGATCGGCCTCGTCATCCGGCCGAGCGAACATGTCTCCCTCTATGCCAACCGGATCGAGGGGCTGGTCCAGGGTCCGGTCGCGCCGGCCGGCACAATCAACGCCGGCGACGTCTTCCCGCCCTACAAGACCAAGCAATATGAAATCGGCGGCAAGGTGGCGCTCGGCCGCTTCAATGCCTCGGTCGCACTGTTCCAGACCGACCGCCCGCAAGCGCTGACGATCGTCAACGGTTCGGGTCAGAGCGAGTTCACGGTCAACGGCCTGCAACGCAACAAGGGCATCGAATTCAGCCTCGACGGCGAGCCGGTAACCGGGTTGCGCGTCATCGCCGGCCTGTCGCTCACCGACGCGAAGCAAAGGCGCACGCAGGGCGGCGCGACGGACGGGCTCGATGCGATCGGCGTCCCCGACTATACCGCCAACGTCAACGTCGAATGGGATCTCGGCTTCCTGCCGGGGGTCACTCTGACCGGCCGCCTGATCCAGACCGGCAAGCAGCAGGTCAATCTGACCAACACGCTCGAACTGCCTGAATGGACGCGCTTCGATCTCGGCGCGCGCTATGTCGTCGCAGCGGGCGAAACGCCGATCACCTTCCGCTTCAACGTCGATAATGTCGCGAACAAATCCTATTGGTCCTCGTCGCTCGGCGGCTATCTGGTTCAGGGATTGCCGCGAACCTTCAAGGCCTCGGCGACGGTCGAATTCTGACCGGCCGCCCCCTTGTTCAAGAGAGCTCGGCTGGCAGCAGCCGGGCTCTTTTCGTTGGGCATTATATCCTTTGCAAATGCAAAGCTGGCAGCCGGCAGCCCTTCCTCCCTGTCTTCGTCATGCTGAACTTGTTTCAGCATCCATGGCCGGACTTCTCCTGCCGCGCCGCGCCCAATTCGAGGGCAGGCCATGGACCTTGAAACAAGTTCAGGGTGACGAGTCATAAGAGGCGGGTCTTGTCCAATGCTGGTGTTTGCAAATCCCCTTTTCTTTTGCGCGCCGCCGAGGCGTTTGACCGGCCCCGCTCGATTGGTCCCCTCGCTCGGCGGCAAAGTGGATGTTTTTCGGTCCTTCCGGACACGCCAATGCAGTCGGATGAGCACGCAAGTCCAGCAGGGGCGCCCGACGCTCCGCCGCAAGATTCTGGCCGTTCACCGGTGGCTGAGCCTCGGTGCCGCGATCTTCTGGCTGCTTCAGGCGGTCACCGGTATCCTGATCGTCTTTCATTGGGAAATCGCCGACGCATCGCTTTCGACGCTGCATCGCCCGACCGACCTCGCGGCGATCGAGCGGCGCATCGACACGCTCGTCCCGACCGGAACCGGCGCGAAAGCCAGCGCGATCTGGACGTCGGCCGGCCTTCCCGATCGCTATGATCTCTATTTCGATGACGGTGCGGGCAACAGCCGGTCGGTTCGGATCGCCGGCGACGGCGCGATCATCGACACCCCGCGCGAAGACGAAACCCGCATCATGAGCGTCCTCGTCGGCTTCCACCACGACCTGCTCGGCGCGTGGGGCAGCTGGATCGTCTCGATCAGCGGGCTTCTCCTCTGCTCCAACCTTCTCCTGGGCCTTATCGCTGCCTGGCCGCGGCGCGGGACCTGGCGGGCCGCGCTCCTTCCCATACGCAAGGGTCCCGCCGCCGCGCGGCTCTATTCCTGGCACCGGGCGGTGGGTCTGTGGGCGGTGCTGCCGGCGTTCGCGATCGCCGCGACCGGCACCATGCTGAAATTCGAACAGGGCGTCGGAACGCTGGTCGGCGCGGAAGAGGTTTCCCTGCCCGCCAATCCGCCCGCCGGCCCGCCGGTCGGCTTCGCGGCCGCGGCCGGCGCGGCCCTCGCCGCCCTTCCCGGCAGCAACCTCACCAACGTCACCTGGCCGGAAGGCGAGGATGCGACCTATCGCATCCTTGTGCGTGCGCCGGGCGAGATTCGGCGCGCCTATGGGGGCAGCATTGTCTTTGTCGACGCGAACGACGGCACGCTGCGCGGCGTCTGGCCGATTGCCGATGCGCCGCCGGCCCGCGCTTTCATGAGCGCGCTGTTCCCCATCCATACCGGAGAAGCCGGCGGGCTGATCGGACGCCTTCTCTCCATCGCCATCGGCGTCTGGCTGATCACCATGATCGTCGCCGGTCTTCTGCTCTGGCTTCGACGTCGCAGGCCGGTCGCCAGGGCGCGTGAGGGGCGGAGTGCCTGATGATGCAAACCGGAATCCGCGGCCATCAGTTTGTCGTCAGTCTCCAGCGCTAAGATAACGACCGCGCGGGGCCGGCCATCGGCTCCATCGCCATAAATCAAGCAAGGGGATGCTCATCATGCCAATTCGCCATCTGCTTCTCGCGGCAACAGCGCTCAGCCTCGTACCTGCTGCCCACGCGCAGGAGGACCGGCTCGAAGCGCTCGAACGCCGGCTCGCCGAACAGCAGGCGCGCATCGATCAGCTCGAAGCGATGGTGGCGAAGCAGTCGCAGATGCTGGAGCAGGCACCGGTGACGTCCCCTTCCTCTCCCGCGGATGTCGCGGCGTCCGTGCCGGCATCGCCTCCCGCCCCGGGCGCGGCACCCTCGCCGGCCCCGGCGCAGCTTGCCGATGCCGCGCCGGTGGCGGATGGCGCATTCCGCATCCCCGGCCTCGACGTCAGCGGCGACGTGCGGGTGCGGCAGGAATGGAATTTGGTCCCGGGCCGCGACCGGTCGCGCTCGGCCGTCCGCGCCCGGCTGCGCGCGAGCTATGCGATCGACGATCATTTCTCGGTCGGCACCCAGATCGCCACCGGCGACCCCGACGATCCCAACTCGACCGACGTCACCCTTGGCAGCTTCGTCGACGATTTCGCGGTGTCGCTCGATCAGGCGTGGGTGCGCTACAGGAACGGCGGCTTCACCGCCTATGCCGGCAAATTCCCCCAGGTCTTCCAGCGCACCGATATGCTGTGGGATGGCGACGTCTCGCCGCAGGGCGCGGCGCTCTCCTATGGCGCCGAACTCGGCGGCGCGAAGCTCGACGCGCGCGGCCTCTATTTCGTGATCGACGAGGCCGCCGTGGCGCGCGACAGCGACATGCTCGGCGGCCAGCTCGCCCTCGCCGCGCCCCTCGCGCCCGATTTCAAGGCGGGCCTCACCGGCAGCTATTATCACTACCGCCTCGGGTCGGTCGCGGGCGCCGATGCCGGCGATTTCCGCGGCAACCTCCTTTCGGGCGGCCGCTATCTCTCTGACTTCCACCTCGTCGAAGGGATCGGCACCCTCGGCTGGGCGGGTCCGTCGCCTCGCTGGCCGGTCAGCTTCACCGCCGACTATGTGAAGAATCTCGGCGCCGCCGTGTCGGGCGACACCGCCTTCAACCTGGAGTTCGCGGCGGGGCGGACCGCCGAACCCGGCGACTGGCGCCTGTCCTATAATTATTCGGAGGTCGAGGTCGATTCGGTGCTCGCCGCCTTCAGCCACGACAATATCGACCTGTCGACCAACTACCGCCTCCACGGCGTCGGCCTCTCGCATGTTCCGGCGCGCAACCTGCAAGTCGACCTGCTCTGGTACCACTACCGGCCGCTCGATCCGCTCTACGCAGGCAGCTTCGCCTCGACCGAGTGGCTCGACCGCATCCGCCTTGCTCTCATGCTGAGCTTCTGATGCTGCTCGCCGCCGCGACACTGGGCCTTGCCGGCCTCCCGGTGGACGGGGCGCCGGCCGAACCCGCAGCCCCCGCCGACCGGCCGCACAGCCACATCCATGCGCCGGGCGAGATCGAAGAGTCGCACGGCCCGCTGCTCCTCCAGATCACCTATACCGGCGAGGTGATGGGCAATGTCGCGGGTGGCCGGCGCCGCGGCGCGCGCTATCTCGACAATCTCGACCTCGTGCTCGAGGCCGATCTTGAACGGCTCGCCGGCTGGACCGGCGCCCAGCTCCATGTCTATGGCCTCTACAACAACGGCCGCTCGATCAGCGATCTTGCCGGCGACACCCAGGCGGTCAGCAATATCGAAACCGGCGTCCGCGCGCTGCGGCTCTACGAAGCCTGGATCGACCAGAAGATCGGCGACGCGGCTTCGATCAAGCTCGGGCTCTACGACCTCAATTCCGAGTTCGACGCGATCGATACCGCCGGCTTCTTCGTCAGCAGCCCGAACGGCATCGGCACCGATTTCGCGCAGAGCGGCCTGAACGGCCCCTCGATCTTCCCGTCCACCTCGCTCGCGGCCCGCGTCGCGATCGCGCCCGCCGAAGGATGGACGGTGCGCGCCGCGCTGCTCGACGGCGTCCCCGGCGATCCCGACCATCCGGCGCGCACCGCGATCCGGCTCGGTCATGGCGACGGCGCACTCGCTGTCGGCGAGGTCGAGGCACCGCTGGGCGGAGGCAAGCTGCTCCTCGGCCATTGGCGCTATACCGCAAGCTTCGACCTCAACGATGGCAGCGGCCGCGCGAATGGCAACGCCGGCACCTACGTCCGCGCAGAGCTTCCCGTCCTGAACCGCGACGAGCGCCGCATCGACGCCTTCGCAAGGCTCGGCTCGGCAAGCGGTCGCTTCAACATGTTCGACCGCTTCGCCGGCGGCGGCCTCAAGTTCGGGGGCTGGATTCCGGGCCGCACCGAGGATGAATTCGGCATCGCCGTCTCTGCCGCCTTCACCTCCGACAGCTGGCGGCGCGCGACCGGCGGCGGCTCGGCCGAGGTCGCGATCGAGGCCAGCTACCGCGCGCAGCTCGCCCCCTGGCTGTCGATCCAGCCCAGCGCCCATTATATCCGCCGCCCGTCCGCCGATCCCACCCTCGCCGACGCCTTCGTCCTCGGCCTCCGTTTCGAAGCATCTCACAGCTTCGCCGGACTTTGACGCGCAGGCTGGATTTTTCCGCGCAGTACATTATATACCGTCCGTTATGGAAGTTGAGACCGCACAAACGACGAAGGGACGCCCACGCGAATTCTGCGTCGACAAGGCGCTGGTCGATGCGCTCCACGTCTTTTGGGCCAAGGGCTATGACGGCGGAGCAAAAACCGGCCACGGGGCGGCGCAAAAGCAGGCCACTTTCTTGCGCGCTTGAGCCCGCCGGGAGGGCGTAGCCCGAGCGGCGGGCTCAAGCGCGCGTTGCGGTTTTCTATGGGGTCTGGCCGGCGTTTCGGGCCCGACTTTGCGCGAGCCTGTAGCTCTCGCCATTCATCTCGAGGATGTTGACGTGGTGGGTCAGGCGGTCGAGCAGAGCGCCGGTCAGCCGCTCTGTTCCGAAGGTCTCGGTCCATTCGTCGAACGGCAGGTTGCTGGTGATGAGCGTGGCGCCGCGCTCGTAGCGTTGCGAGATCATCTCGAAGAGTAGCTCGGCGCCGGTCTTTGACAGAGGCACGAAGCCCAGTTCATCGATGATGAGCAGTTTGACCGAGGCCAGCTGCTTCTGGAGCCGCAGGAGGCGGCGCTCGTCGCGGGCTTCCATCAACTCGTTGACCAGTGCCGCGGCCGTAGTGAAGCTGACCGACATTCCTTTCTGACAAGCGGCCAGTCCCAGCCCCAGAGCAACATGCGTCTTGCCCGTGCCACTCGGTCCGAGCGCAATGACGTTTTCGCGCCGCTCGATCCATTCGCAACGGGCGAGGTCCAGTACCTGCATCTTGTTGAGCTTCGGGATCGCCTTGAAGTCGAAGCTGTCCAGGCTCTTCTTGGCGGGGAACTTTGCAACCTTGATCCGGCGTTCGATCATCCGTCCCTCGCGGTCGATCAGTTCCAGTTCGACCAGTCGGGCGAGGAACTGGACGTGGTCCAGGCCCTCGGCTGCACATTGGCGCGCCAGCTTCTCGTGCTCCCGCAAGAAGGTCGGGAGCTTCAGCGTCTTCAGGTGATGAGCAAGCAGGATCTGCGGCGCACCGGTCATGCCGCGTCTCCCGACAGCAGAGACATGTAGCTTGCCGCCGAGGTGGTCCCCACGTTGG